>Ga0208391_1001184_pt1 | contig 12777 bp, 8 predicted proteins | sample Knorr_S23_td_Bot_FD_185612 | JGI IMG/M metagenome (GOLD analysis project Ga0208391, IMG submission 185612) | Marine microbial communities from Southern Atlantic Ocean transect - Knorr_S23_td_Bottom_ad_3770_LV_A (SPAdes) (version 2) | ecosystem: Environmental > Aquatic > Marine > Oceanic | place... | reverse complement strand
CGATATGTTGCAGCCGGTCTCAAGGACGCATACACTTGACCAATAGCTTCGCAAACAGCCTCCCTATACCTTCCCAGGAGACTTGGATGTCGACCCAAGACACATCCGGTGCTGTGGACCTCGAGTAGCAGTTCACCGAGATCGTGGAACAATATTCCGACCTGGCATACAGCGTCGCATTCCGCATGCTGCGGAACGCCGAGGGCGCCGTGCAGGAAGCTTATATCTCGGCCTTCAAGGCTCTCCCCAACTTCAAAGGCCAGTCCAAGCTATCCACCTGGATTTACCGAATCGTAGTCAACGCCTGCCTGATGAAGATCCGGAAAGAAAAATCCCGGGCCAAGTACATCTCGGAAAATCTCTTCGACGACCCGTTGGTCTACGATTGGAAGGCGGACTGGAGTTCCTATCACCAAACCTGCGCGCCGCCGTGGTGCTGAGAGACATCCAAGGCCTCTCCACGGAGGAATCCGCCGAGGCGTTGGATATTTCGATCGCCTCTCTGAAATCCCGTCTCCACCGCGCCAGGATCCTCCTCCGAAAGCACCTGGAATCGTATTCGGCGTTATCGTTGTTGCCCGATCCGGAGACCTCGGCCGATTCTTAGTAAAATCCCATAGGGGAATGCGCCATGAAAACCGGCGGAATAATGTCGTTTTTCCCAAGTCCGATTACTAGTGACAACACGACCCCGGTTCGTTAACATAATTTGGGGATTTCACTTCCCTCCGCTCTTAGGGTGAATCGGCTTAGCAACCAGCGCCCCGGCTGTTTGAGCGCCATCACCACATCCCGTTGACGTTAGGGGGTCCCACCTTGGCTGACCAGGCCCTTGACCAACTCTGTATCAACACCATCAGATTCTTGGCCGTGGATACCGTCCAGAAGGCAAAATCGGGCCACCCCGGCACCCCCATGGGAGCGGCGCCCATGGCCTACGCCTTGTGGGACCGGTTCCTAAAACACAACCCAGCCGACCCAACCTGGCCCAACCGTGACCGCTTCGTCCTTTCCTGCGGTCACGCGTCCGCGCTGCTATATTCCCTGCTCCACCTGACCGGTTATAACCTGCCCATGGATGAGCTTAAGCAGTTCCGCCAGTGGGGCAGCAAGACGCCGGGCCACCCTGAACACGGTCTGACCCCAGGCGTTGAAGCCACCACCGGACCATTGGGCCAAGGCTTCGGCAATGCCGTCGGCATGGCCCTGGCCGAACGGTGGCTGGCCGGCCAGTACAACCGGCCCGGCCACGAGATAATCGACCACCATACCTACGCCCTCGTGTCCGACGGAGACCTTCAGGAAGGGATCGCATCGGAGGCGGCATCCATGGCCGGCACCCTGGGTCTTGGCAAGCTCATCATGCTCTACGACGATAACGATATCTCCATCGAAGGCGACACCGACATAACCTTCGGCGAGAACGTGGCCCAAAGGTTCCAGGCCTACGGATGGCATGTGATCGGTCCCATCGAAGGGATGGATGTCGAAGCGGTTTCGTCAGCGTTGACCGCCGCAAAAGCGGAGACCGGAAAGCCCAGTATTATCGTCTGCCGCACGGTGATCGGGTACGGTAGCCCCAATAAGGCCGGCAAAGGATCCGCCCACGGAGACCCCCTGGGCGAAGAGGAAGTGGTCCTAGCCAAAGAGAACCTAAAATGGGCTCCCTCAGATGCGTTTTCCATACCCGCCGAAGCCGGAGCACACCTGGGTCTGGCCTCTGGACGGGGCGATGTAAAACAAGCCGAATGGAACGCGGCGTTCAGCGAATACCGGGAAGCCTTCCCCGAAGACGCCCAGCAACTGGACGACGCCTTACGCGGGAAGTTGCCCGCTGGGTGGGAAGACGGACTTAACGGATTGTTCGACAAGCCCGACCCCATAGCCACACGCTCGGCATCGAACGTGGTGATGAACGCTATCTCAAAAAATGTCCCCGCGTTCATTGGCGGCTCCGCCGACCTGGCCCCGTCAACCAGGACGATCTTGGATGACCGTGGCCACATCGGAAACGGCGAATTTTCCGGGCACAATCTGCACTTCGGAGTGCGGGAGCACGCCATGGGCGCCGTGGCCAACGGCATCGCTCTGCATGGCGGCGCCATCCCTTACACGGCCACCTTCCTGGTTTTCTCCGACTACATGCGCCCGTCCATCAGGTTGGGAGCGATCATGGGGCAGCAGGTGATCTACGTCTTTACCCACGACTCGATCGGAGTAGGTGAAGACGGGCCCACCCATCAGCCCATCGAGCACCTGATGGCCCTCCGCGAGATACCTGGCTTGGTTGTCAGCCGCCCGGCCGACGCCACCGAAACGGTGGAAGTATGGCGCGGCGCCATGGCCCGCCAGGACGGTCCCACCGTGATGGCATTCACCCGTCAAAACCTGCCGGTCCTGGACCGCTCGGTACTGAGTCCGGCCTCAGGTGTTCTCAAGGGCGGTTACATCCTTTGGGAGAGCGGAGATTCTCCCCAGGTCGTGATAATGGCCACCGGCTCCGAGGTCCACATCGCCCTGGAGGCGGGACAGGCGCTGGACAGCGAAGGCATCGCGGCCAGGGTTGTATCCATGCCGTCCTGGGAGGTCTTCGACGAGCAGCCCAAAGAGTACCGCGACAGCGTGTTGCCGCCGTCCCTGCGGGCCCGGGTCTCCGTTGAGGCGGGCACCACTATGGGGTGGGAGCGGTACGTGGGCTTGGACGGGGCTTCCGTTGGGATGAGCGGCTACGGCGCCTCAGCGCCCGCGGCAGTGCTCTACGAAAATTTCGACATCACGGCCAAACGGGTCGCCGACGAAGCCCGGAAGTTGGTCAACGGGGCCGGCTAAACTCCGGCCCGAATACCTGCCGGCGCCTGACCAACCGACATTTGCCTGGAGGACCTGATGCGGAAGTTTGACTTTATCGTGATTGGCTCCGGCTCCGGCTTGGAGGTCTCCGCAGATCTATCCGGCGCCGGTTGGTCCGTGGCAATCATCGAGGAAGGCCCCTTCGGCGGCACCTGTTTGAACCGGGGCTGCATCCCCTCCAAGATGCTCATCCACTGCGCCGACGTCATGCAGACCATCGAGAACGCCGCCGCCTTCGGTATCCATGCCAAGGTCGAAAGCACCGATTGGCAGTTCATCGTCAAACGGGCCTTTGAAGAGGTTAACGCCGATGCCGCCATGATCGAGCGCGGCAACCGGCAGAGCGAAAATATCGAGGTCTTCAAGGGCCGCGGACGGTTCACCGGCCCAAAAACTCTGGTGGTCGACATCCCTGGTTCCAGTGAAGAGGAACTGACCGCCGAGACCATCCTCATAGCCGCCGGCACCCGCCTCTGGGTTCCCGAGATTCCAGGCTTGGACCAAACGCTGTATATCACGTCCGACGAGGCGCTTCGCCTGCCGGAACAACCCAAGAAGCTGACCATCATCGGCGGGGGTTACATCGCGGCCGAGCTGGCCCACTTCTTCGGCGCATTGGGCACTGAAGTGACCATCATCCACCGCCGCGACCTGATGCTGCGGGAGGAAGATACCGACGTCTCCCGGCGCTTCACCGAAATCTACCAACGCCGTTTCAACATGGTCTTAGATGCCCAGGTAGAGTCAGTATCATCCCTCGCAGGGGAGATAACAGTGGAGGTCACGACTCCAGACGGGAAGCAGTCGATCACATCCGACACTTTGTTGATGGCCACCAGCCGCGTCCCCAACACAGACATCTTGGAAGTCGGCAAAACTGGTGTGGAAACCAACGAGCGCGGCTATATCGATACGAACGAATTTCTTGAGACCAACGTGCCTGGCATCTGGGTGCTGGGCGACATCGTGGGCCGATATCTGTTGAAACACAGCGCGAACCTTGAGGCGGCTTATGCATCTAACAACATACTGGAGCCGGATCACCAGGCGGCGGTGGATTATCATGCCATGCCCCACGCCGTGTTCGCCTCGCCCCAAGTCGCGTCGGTTGGTATGACCGAGCGAGAGGCCGAGGGTAGGGGCGCGCACTACGTAACCTCCACCTACGCCTACTCGGACACTGCCTACGGCGCATCCATCGAGGACAAAGACGGATTCGTAAAAGTGCTGGCCGACCCGGAATCAGGCGAGATATTAGGCTGCCACATAATCGGCACCGACGCCGCAACACTGATACAAGAAGCTACGAACGTCATGCGGGTCAGGGGCGGAGTGGACGTCATCACTCAGTCGATCTACGTGCATCCGGCCCTGCCCGAGGTGATGCAGAGAGCGGTCGGCCAACTGCCTGTCTGATCGCAGCCGGTCGGCGATCCATATGCCGAAACATAAGGAACTACGCCTGTGGAATTGGGAATGATCGGCCTGGGAAGAATGGGCGGCAACATGGCCCAGCGGTTGGTGGCCGGCGGACACCGGGTGGTGACCTTCGACCGAGACCCCGAAGCCGTCACGGCCAGCCACGGATTCGGCGGCGAAGGCGCATCTTCGCTTGAAGACGTTGTGTCTCGCCTAACCGCCCCCAGAGCGCTGTGGGTCATGGTCCCCGCCGGACAGCCCACCGAAGACACGATAGACGCCCTAGCCCAACTGCTCAGCACAGGCGACGCCATCCTAGACGGTGGCAACGCCAACTATAAAGACAGCATGCGCCGCGCCGAAAAACTGGCGGTCCAGGGAATCAATTTCATCGATGTGGGCACCAGCGGCGGCATCTGGGGCCTGACTGAGGGCTATTCATTGATGGTCGGCGGGGACGAAGCGGCGGTCAAACGCCTGGAACCCATCTTCCATACCCTGGCCCCGGCCCCAGACAAGGGGTATAGCCGGGTCGGACCCAGCGGGGCGGGCCATTTCACCAAGATGGTGCATAACGGCATTGAATACGGGCTGATGCAGGCGTACGCCGAGGGATTTGAGCTGATGGCGGCCAAGGAAGAGTTCGCCTTGGACCTGCCGGCCATCGCCGAGACCTGGCGTTACGGCAGCGTGGTACGTTCCTGGCTGTTGGACCTGGCGGCAGATGCGCTGAAAGAAGACCCCACTCTTGAGTCATTAGACTCTTACGTAGACGATTCCGGTGAGGGCCGCTGGACGGTTGAAGAATCGGTGGAATTGGCCGTGCCGATCCCCGTGATCACCCTTTCCCTGCAGGCCCGTTTCCGGTCCCGGCAGACCCAGCCATTTGGCGGGCGGCTACTGGCGGCGCTCCGAAACCAATTTGGCGGGCACGCCGTCCGTAAGTCCGGAGAATAACTTCGATGTCCGCCGAGCAGACCACCACCATCGTCATATTCGGCGCGTCGGGCGACCTTACCCGGCGCAAGCTGATCCCTTCGCTATGCAGCCTCTTCTGTAAAGGCCGGCTGGGCCCAGAGGTACAGATCGTGGGCATGGCCCGCAGAGATATGACATCCGAGGGGTACCGGGAATCTTTGGCCGAGGGGATGGACGGATTCGATGACTTCAGCCCTGATATGGCGGAATGGGCCGAGTTTGCGTCCCGCATCCACTATTGCCGCGGCGACGTTGCTTCCGCCGGCGACCTAGTGGGATTAGAAGAGGTCCTGAAGGGCATCGAGGCCCCAGGCAAACCCGCCAACCGCCTTTATTACTTGGCCCTGGCGCCGTTCTTATACGAGCCAGCCGTCTTAAATCTTGGCGCGGCTGGAATGGCCGGTGCCGCGGGCGCCTGGCGCCGGGTGATCATCGAAAAGCCTTTCGGGTCCGACTTGTCCTCGGCCCAGGCACTGAATAAGTCCATCCATTCGGTGTTTTCCGAAGACCAAGTATTCCGTATCGACCACTATCTGGGGAAGGAAACCGTCCAGAACCTGCTGGTGTTGCGGTTCGCCAACACGATATTCGAGCCCGTTTGGAACCGGAACTACATCGACAATGTCCAGATAACCGTCTCGGAGACGGTGTCTTTATCCGACCGGGCAGGGTACTACGACCGAGCAGGCGTGTTCCGCGACATGTTCCAGAACCACTTGCTGCAACTGCTGACCGTGGTTGCCATGGAGCCGCCCTCCAATTTCCAGGCCGACCTGCTGCGTAACGAAAAGGTCAAGGTTCTTAACGCCATTCGCCGTGTCAGCCGCGAATCGGCCCTTGAGACCGCAGTTCACGCTCAGTACGACGGTTACTTGGAGGAGAAGGGCGTGCCCTCGGACTCGCGAACGCCCACCTATGCGGCAGTACGGATGGACATCGACAATTGGCGGTGGCAGGGAGTGCCATTCTACCTGCGGTCGGGCAAGGCCCTGGACGACAAGCGCACCGAGATCGTGATCCAATTCAAAAGACCGCCCCACCTGATGTTTCAACAGGAGATCGGCCCAAACATCTTGGCCATCCAGGTGCAACCCGATGAGGGATTGCACATCGAGTTCCAGGCCAAGACTCCCGACGAGAAGATGGGACTCAAGCCGGTGGACCTGGAATTTCACTATGACGATTCGTTCGGTGGCCAGGACATCCCCGACGCCTACGAGCGCCTGCTGCTGGACGCGATGAACGGAGATGCATCACTGTTCATCCGCAGCGATGAGATCGAAGAGGCCTGGGAGATCATGGATCCCATCATTCAAGGGTTGGCCGCGTCCGATGCCCCGCTCCCAGCCGGCTACGCCATCGGAAGCAAAGGCCCTGATGAGGCGGACCGGTTCTTGGCCAAATACGGACACGACTGGCTGCACCGCGATTGGCAGCACTAGGCGTTTGATTGGACGATCGCTCGTGACCTACAACCCGATACATGAATACGGGCTGATCGGAGATATGCACGGCTCGGCCTTGGTCGGGATAGACGGCTCCATCGACTGGTGCTGCATCCCCAGGTTCGATTCGGCCGCGTTGTTCAGCCGGATCTTGGATTCCGATAAGGGCGGTTTCTTAAAGCTTGCGCCCGTCAATATAGGCGAGTCCAGCCGCCAGTATCGGCCAAACACCAATATCCTCGAGACCAGTTTCACTACCAGCACCGGCTCCGGGGCGCTCATCGATTTCATGCCGGTCCACCGCCATACGCCCCGGCCCAGGGAGCCCCTGGAGGTCACCGATTTCCAGCGGATGGTGCGCATCCTCCATTGCACCCAGGGCCGGCTGGACTTCGAGATGGACTGTTACCCCAGATTCGACTATGGGATCATCGTACCCCACGCCTCGCTCAGCTGCCCCAGGACAGGGATGGCCCATGGCGGGGCAGATGCGGTCTCGGTATTTTGCTCGGCCCCGCTATCGGTGCTGAACGACGGGTTCCGGGTCCGCGGCGCCATCTTTGAGCGTGAGAAGCTTTACGCGACCGTTTCGAACCAAATTTCTTTCTCCCACCGGTCGGAACCCTTGACGCCGGATGAGTTGGAGAAGGAACCTGCGGACACCACGGCGTTCTGGGAGGCCTGGTCGGCCCAATGCACCTTCCAGGGTGAGCACCGGGAAGCGGTCCTCCGCAGCGCACTAACGCTCAAGGCCCTGACCTACGCTCCTTCCGGCGGGCTGGTGGCCGCGCCGACCACTTCGCTGCCCGAGGCCATCGGCGGCGCGCGTAATTGGGACTACCGGTACACCTGGATCAGGGACGCCACCTTCGCACTCTACGCCCTGTCGATCATCGGCTACACCGCAGAGGCCAGGGCCTTCAAAGACTGGCTGGAATGGAGCACCTCAGGCCGGGCGCGGGACCTCCAAGTGATGTACGGGTTGGGCGGCGAACGCCGTCTAACCGAGATTGAGATCCCGGAATTGGACGGATACCAACGTTCCCGGCCGGTGCGCATCGGGAACGGCGCCTACTCCCAGTTCCAACTGGACATCTACGGCGAGATCATGGACTCCGCCCACATCTTCCGGAAGTTCGGCGGCGCGGTCGACCCGGAATATTGGGAGTACCTGCGGCGGGTGGTGAACTTCGTCATGGCCCACTGGAAAGAACCGGACGAAGGCATCTGGGAGACCCGGGGAGGCCAGCAGCATTTCGTATTCTCCAAGGTGATGTGCTGGGTGGCCATGGACAGGGCCGTCAAAGCCGCCACCGACCTGGGGCTGCCGGGCGACATCGACCTCTGGAGAAAGGTGCGGGAAGAGATCCGGAACGAGGTCATGGAAAGGGGATTCTCGTCGGGACGGCAGGCGTTCGTCCAATGTTATGACAACGACAATCTGGACGCCGCCAACCTGATGTTGCCCCTGGTGGGGTTCATCCCGGCCACCGACCCCAAGATGAAGTCCACGATACGGGCCATTCAGGCCGAGTTAACCAGCGAGCAGGGGTTCGTTTTCCGCTACACCAATTTCGACGACGGGCTCGGCGGGACCGAAGGGTCCTTCACGATATGCACCTTCTGGCTGGCGGATAACCTGATCAAGCTCGGGGAAGTGAACGAAGCGCGTAAGCTTTTCGACGCAGCCATGGGTTGCGCCAACGACCTGGGGCTGCTCAGCGAAGAGTTCGACGCAAACACCGGCGAAATGCTGGGCAACTTCCCACAAGCGTTCTCCCACATGGCCATGATCAACACCGCCGTGCAACTGCAGCAGGCGACTGGCGGATCGCCACCCAGCCCAGACCGGACCTGATTTACAGCATACCGCCCTTGCCACCGAATTCCCGCCAAAGTATCATGCCCCATAATCGATAGATTGCGAGTAACCACGTGCAGAAGTTCCGCGTCGGCGTAGATATTGGCGGCACATTTACAGACATCGTGTTCCTGGGCGACGACGGCCAGGTATTGGCCCGTAAGATCGCCAGCACTCCCGACGATTACAGCCAAGCTGTCTTGGCAGGCATCAAGAACGGTGTCGAGGAGTTGGGAATCACCGCCGAGATGGTGTCTGAAGTTAGCCACGGGTTCACCGTGGCCACCAACGCCATCATTGAGCAGAAGGGCGCCAAGACCGCCCTGATTACCACTGAGGGGTTTCGGGACATCCTGGAGTTCCGCCGCAACCGCATCCCCCGGCTCTATGACCTTGAATACGAAAAACCTCCGCCCCTGGTCAAGCGCCAGTTCCGTCTGGAAGTCGGCGAGCGCCTGAACTTCAAGGGCGAAGTGCTGAAGCCTCTCAACAAGGCCGACGTAGACCGGGCCGTGCAGTACGTTTTGGACAACGGTGTTGAATCGGTGGCCGTCTGCCTGCTCCACTCCTACGCCAACCCAGAACACGAGCAGTATATCGCCCAAGTATTGGCCGAGAAAGCGCCGGGGGTGAACCTGACGATCTCCTCGGAACTGTTGCCCGAGATGAAAGAATACGAACGCACCAGCACCACGGTCATCAACTGTTACGTCCGTCCGGTGGTGGAAACCTACCTGACCCAGCTCACCGACGGGCTGACTGAGATGGGCGTCCAAGTGCCGTTGACCGTGATGCAGTCCAACGGAGGACTGGCCACCGCCGATATTGCCAAGCAACGCCCGGTCTACTGCATCGAGTCAGGGCCGGCCGCAGGAGTGGTCGGCGCTTATCACCTGGGCAAGCGGCTGGACATGCCAAACCTGATGACCCTGGACATGGGCGGCACCACCGCCAAGGCGTCGATCATCGAGGAAGGCGAGATGCTGCAGGCCCCTGAATACGAGGTGGGCGGCGAGATCAGCGTGGGCCACCGGCTGCTTCGTGGCTCAGGTCACATCCTGCGGGTGCCGGCCATCGACCTGGCCGAAGTGGGCGCCGGGGGCGGCAGCATCGCCGTGGTTGACCGTAGCGGCTCTTTGCGCGTTGGCCCCCAGAGCTCCGGGGCCCTGCCCGGACCGGCCTGCTACCGGCTGGGCGGTCAGGACGCCACCGTCACCGACGCCAACGTACTGCTGGGGTTCCTGAACCAGACCCATCTGCTGGCCGGCGAATTTGAGATCGACGCCGACCTGGCCCAAAAGGCCGTATCCGACAACGTGGCCCATCCCCTTGAGATGTCCGATGTGGCGGCGGCCTACGGCATTCACACGTTGGTCAATTCCAATATGGGCCGTGCCCTGCGCGCGGTCTCCAGCGAACGGGGCCGCGACCCCAGGCGGTTCGATCTGATCGCCTTCGGCGGCAGTGGCCCCGTGCACGCGGTGGGCCTGGCCGAGATGCTCGATATCTCCCGAGTGGTGGTCCCGCCCTTCCCGGGCGTGTTCAGTTCGTTCGGCCTCTTGGTGGCGGACGTAGAACACCACTTCGTCCAGACCTACTTCAAAACGTTTGATGAACTTGACATAAATGATTTAGCCGCATTGCTCAACAACCTTTGGGAGCAGGGGCGAAGCCAACTTCGGGCGGAAGGGTTCGACGACAACCGCCACGAGATCGTGACCCAGTTGGACATGAAATACGAAGGGCAGGTCTCCGATCTGACCGTCCCCTTCCCCGGAGACCAGGTAAACCGGCAAACCGTAGACGACGTGATCGCGGCCTTCGATCAAGAACACGACCGCAGCTTTGGGTACAACAGTCCGGGCACCGGGTACCGACTGGTCAACGTTAGGGTCATAGCCCGCGGTCTGCCGGAGACGCCGCGGATGCCTGAGCGGCTGGAGCTGCCGGCGCCAACCAATAGCTCCGTAAAAACACAGCGGGATGTCTACTTCGGCCCCAACCGGGGCTGGGCCAGCGTCCCGGTGATCGACCGCGGGTCCCTGGCCGGAGCAACGTCCGAGGGCCCGCTGATCGTGGAGGAATACGATTCCACCACCGTGGTCCCCTCCGGCTGGAACGCCACCACCGACCAATGGAGCAACATAATCCTGCAAAAGGCCAAATAGGGGCCGAACGATTGACGTCGTAGGCGCGGGTTTTCAACCCGCCCTGGTAATCTTCAGAACACAACACCATCGAAACCATGTCAATGTAAAGGCTGAAGGAGCCCCTGATGCAACAGGTCACCGACCCGGTCACCAGAGAAGTCATCAAGAACGCGCTGATGAGCATCGCCGACACCATGGCGCTCACGGTGGTGCGCACAGCCCGGTCGGCGGTGATCAAGCACGGCATGGACTTCTCTACGTCTCTGTTTAACGCCGAGGGACTGCAAGTTGCCCAGGGTCTGACTCTGCCACCCCATCTGGGCTCCATGGCGCCGGCGCTGGAGGGCGTAATGAACGCCTTTGGCGACGATGTGCTACCCGGTGACATCTTCGCCAATAACGACCCCTACGAAGGCGCCAGCCACCTGCCCGACATCTTCCTATTCAAACCCATCTTCAAGAACGATGTATTGATCGGCTGGAGCTGCTGCATCGGCCACCAGACTGACATCGGCGGCCGCGTGGCCGGCGGCAACGCCTGCGACAACACCGAGATATATCAGGAAGGACTGATAATCCCTCCGATAAAACTCTATGAGAAAGGCGAGCTGAACAAAGCCGTCTGGCGCATCCTTGAGAAGAACGTCAGGGTGCCTGACAAGGTCTTGGGCGATGTCCAGGCGTTGCTGGCAGCGGTGCGGTTCGGCGAACGGGATTTCCTCCGGCTGGTGGACGACTACGGCCTGGAAGAGATCAAGAGCTACATGACCGACATTTTGGACACAACCGAGCGACTGACTAGGGCCGAGATCGAACTGTTGCCCCAGGGTGAGTGGGAGTTCACCGATTACATCGACAACGACGGCATCGACCCTGAGCCCATCGCCATCCACGCCAAGGTCAAGATCGAGGGCGGAGAGTTCTTCGTTGACTTCGAAGGCACATCGCCCCAGGCCAAGGGTTCCATAAATCCCAACTTCGCCTATACCAAGTCCAACGTCTACGCCGTGATGAAGTGCCTCATCGACCCGGCGATACAATCCAATAGCGGCTTCTTTAGGCCCTTCAACATCACGGCCCCGGAAGGCTGTTTCGTCAACCCACAGCACCCAGCGCCGGTGGCGGCCCGGGGACTGGCCGGCTTCCGCATCTGCCATACCATCTTCGGGGCAATGGCCCAGGCGATGCCCGGCAAGGTGCCCGCGGCCTGGGGTGGCGGTGAGATCGGAGTCAGTTGGGGCGGCTACCACCCCAACCGCAAGGCCTGGGTGTACCTGGAGTTCGCCAACGACGGACCCCGGGGCGGCGGACCCAACCTGGACGGGGCCGACGGACTGGCCGCTCCCATCCTGAACATGGCCAACACCCCTATCGAGAGCATCGAATCGGAGCAGCCCCTGCTGGTGGAGCGCTACGGGTTCGTGCCCGACACGGGCGGCGCCGGCAAATACCGGGGCGGGCTGGGCATCGAACGCGAGTTCCGGCTCCTGGCCGAAGAGGCCACCTTCCAGCTACGCTCCGACCGCTCCGACTTCACGCCCTGGGGCGTCATGGGCGGCAAACCGGGCACCCCCACCGAGAACTACCTGAATCCCGGTACCGACAGGGAAGAAAAACTCCCCGGCAAGACCCTCCGGCAACTGAAGAAGGGCGACCTGTACCGAGTGGTGCAGGCCGGCGCGGGCGGCTACGGAGACCCCCTGGAACGGGAGATGTACGCCGTGGCCGACGACGTGGAGCAAGAGAAGCTGACTCCAGACTACGTGCGCCGCGAATACGGCGTGGTGGTGGACCCAAAAACCTTGGCGTTGGACGTGTCTGCTACGGAGAAACTGCGGGCGGAGATGGGCGCGAGCAAGACTTAGAATTTTCGTGGTCTACCCTCCGTTAAAAGCCAGCCAACCATAGTAGTTGCGCGTAATGCCCGCCACCGTGATTCTTGCGAAAGCCAGAATCCAGATTGGTTGAGTAAACCATTTGTCATCCGGGAGCGTATCCTGGATTCCAGCTTTCGCTGGAAAGACGGTGGAGTAGGCATCTTTCCGACGCAGGCCGGAATCTAGATTGAGTGTGT
>Ga0208391_1001169_pt1 | contig 12891 bp, 6 predicted proteins | sample Knorr_S23_td_Bot_FD_185612 | JGI IMG/M metagenome (GOLD analysis project Ga0208391, IMG submission 185612) | Marine microbial communities from Southern Atlantic Ocean transect - Knorr_S23_td_Bottom_ad_3770_LV_A (SPAdes) (version 2) | ecosystem: Environmental > Aquatic > Marine > Oceanic | place... | reverse complement strand
GGATAATGCACCGGCCTCCTAAGCCGGGGACCGCGGGTTCGAATCCTGCCGCGCTCGTGTCGAATCCATATGTGGAGGAATCTATGTTGACTCTACCTTCTGCATCGTACGCGGTGTCTCTACGAGACACCTAACCCATCGTCGCGTTTATCATGCGGCTTCAGGTGGCGGCCCCCAATGGACGCTTGGGATGTCATCGTGGTCGGCGGCGGCGTAGCCGCCCTTCGCGCAGCAATCGCAGCGCACGATGGCGGGGCCACAGTCACCATTCTCGAATCGGGAGGGCTTGGCAGTGGAAGTGCGGGGATGGCGTGCGAGGGCCTTTCCGTATCGGCTAGCGAGACAAACTCAAACAGCCACGCGTCCGATGTCATCCAGGCGGGAGCAGGTGAGTGCGACGAGTCGGTCGTCCGACACAGAACCGCATCGGCATTCAACCACTTGGCCGAGTTGGAGCGCTGGGGGCTGGTCCTCCGTCGAGACGAACAGGGGCTTCCTCTTCTCCAGTCGGCACCCGGTCATTCCCAACCACGGTTGGCAACCACCGGCGACAGCACCGGGCGGGAGATTCACTCGATCCTCGAGGAGCAGTGTATCAAGCGGGTGATTCCAAGGCGCGGCGACATCCAACCACTAACCCTCACCCTCGATGGCGATTCCGTCTCCGGCATCATCTGCCTCGACATCCAACGAGGGGAACTGGTCGCCATGCAGGCGAAGTCAATCGTTCTCGCAACTGATGGCTATCAGGCCGCATGGAACGGTGATGGCGTCGGCTCAGGAGATGGAGCGTGGCTCGCCTCGGATGCGGGAGTGACTCTTTCCGGCACCGAAATGGTCGCCTGGTATCCGCTCTCGGTTGATTCGCACGGCATCTCGCTGCCGCTTTCCATTCTCAATGACGGCGCCTCCGTCCGACTCGCCTCTGGTGGAAATGTCGACTTCGCCTCCGACGCCGGCCTCCACGCCGCTTCCGTGGTACTGACTTCGGGGGAACCATGTGTGCTCGACGCCCGCGCCCTTGACCGAGGTACTGAGGTGTGGTACGCAGATACCGCTGAGCGGGTAAACTCTCGGCTCGGTGCTGCGATGGATGAAGCGGTGATACCTCTCGCTCCACGGGTCACATCGACGCTCGGCGGAGTGCCATGTGATGGAAGCGGTCGCGTCTCGTCAGTATCCGGCCTTCATGCGGCGGGGGACTGTGCGAACAGCGGCTTTCACGGCGCTGACGTGACTGGCGGCGACCGCCTCCTCGAGGCGCTCGACGGTGGTTTATGCGCTGGTTCATCCGCAGCGGAACACGCATCCACCTCCTCGTTCGGTGACGGTAACTCAGTTGACGAAGCGCTGTCTGAGTCCGCCACCCGAGTTGCTGCCCTTCTGCATGGCAATGGTGGAAGAGTCACCCGCGGGGCTGCCGCACAACAACTCGCTGACATCATGTCGGAATCAATGGGGATGAGCAGAGACGCCTCGAGCCTCGCTGGCGCCGCGTCACAACTTGAGAACCTCTGCAGCGTAGAGATGTCTCTCTCCGATTCAAGCCCGATCATGAACACGGAGTTGGTCGAAGTCGTTCGACTGCAAGGGCTCATCCGCCTCGCAGCTGCTTCAGTCGCCGCCGCATCCGAAAGGCGGGAATCGTGCGGCAGCCACCAGCGCGCCGACGCAGAGTAGGCTGATTTTCTCGCCACTTTTTTTGAGACCTTTCACCGCGTGGGCTAGCAATCACCGTCGTCCACCGAGCCCGTAACATAGTCAAGCGACTACCCCGTGCTCACTCCATGCGGCTGCCTGCGCCCCTCCTCGTCCTGCTGCTACTCACCGCGCCGCTCGCAGGTTGCCTCGGTCGCGACGACGGGGGGTGCTCTGATGGGCCGGTACTCCTCGAATTCGTCGAGGTCGTTTCGGACCCCGATACCATAACGGTGGCCAATGTGAGATTCGGGGACCTAGATGGTGATGGTTCGGAGGAGATATTCGCAACACATCCCATTGACTCTGAGATAGCACACATCGACTGCAGTTCAGGGACTTGCGTTGAAGAGCGATTCTCAGAAGGTCTCGAGGCGCCAGTGCGCACGCATGTGGCCGACTTGGACGGTGACGGCGTCAATGAACTGGTGGTCGCCGACATTGGTATTATCTTCCCAACCCCCGATTTGGTCGGCAGGGTCGTCATTCTATCCTTTGACGCAAATGGCGGATACACCAGTGAGGTCATACTCGAGGGGGTGGGAAGAGTGGCCTGTGCGGAGGCGGCGGATTTGGATGGTGACGGCGACTTGGACATCGTGGTCTGCATTTTCGGGGACACAGAGGGCAGCGTGGTCTGGCTCGAGAACAGCGGCAACGGAAGTTGGCCCTCCCACCAACTCGACCACCGGTCTGGGGCGATACACGCCTTCCCGTTCGACGCCGATGGAGATGGTGACCTTGACATCGCAGTCTCACTTTCACAGCTCTCCGAAGAGGTCCTCATATTCCGCAACGATGGCCTTGGAAATTTCCAAAAACATGTCCTCGCGTCCTCTGACGACGACTCGTTCGGAATGTCCGGAATTTCAATCTCAGACCTAGACCAAGATGGCGACTTTGACATTCTGTACACCAACGGGGACACCCTCGACATGGACGCCGACGAGGGCTTTGACCCACACGCGGTGCACGGCGCTGCTTGGCTGGAGAACGATGGCTTCGGGGGCTTCACCGAACACGAATTGACGCGCGTCTGGGGCGCCTACGCGAATGCGCCGTTTGACTACGATTCGGATGGCGACCTCGACATCATAGTGGGAACCTTCCAACTCGACATGGTGTACTCTCCCATAACCCACATCAACATCGACATGGTTCTCCTGATCAACGATGGAAACCAGAATTTCACTAGGCAGGACATCACCGATGGGATGCGCTACATGTTGACCATGGATGTCGGCGACTTCGACGGTGACGGCGAGGATGACTTGGTCGGAGGAAGCCACCGGCTTGGATTTCCTGGGGACGCCCATAGGATGGTTGAACTCTCCTGGGGAGTTGATGGGCAGGCGTGCTCCTGAGGTGAGTGAGTGGAACCGAGTTTGTTCAGCAAGATAATCGCCGGTGACATTCCCGCCTCATTCGTTTCCAAGGGTGAGGGCTGGGTCGCCTTCCTCGACATCAACCCGCGAGCTGAGGGCCACACGCTAGTGGTTCCCGTCGAGCAGGCGCAGCGCATCCGCGACCTAACCCCGGCCAGCCAGTACGCGCTGATGGAGGGTCTCAGCGAGGTAACTAGTCGCCTGTGCGCTCACTTTGGGGTGGAGGACTGCACGGTGGTGGTCCATGACGGCCCTGCGGCAGGACAGGAGATTCCCCATGTCCACATCCATGTGGTTCCTCGTTCGGAGGGCGACGGAGGCAGGAGCATCCTCGCCATGTTCCCTGAAACTCCTGCTCCGGGTACCCTTGAGCCCGACTTTTCTCGTCTCGCTGCGCTAGCCGCTAAACTCTCAGACTGATAGCCATCGGATTCATTTTGAAGAAGCCGCTCGCCCGATATATGACGGACGAGGTCGACCACCGCGGCGAGGAGTTACCTACCCTCACCAAGCGCTCGTCTAATGTCAACCTCGAACGCATCTTGAGGTTCCACAAACCAGACTTTTCCTCCGAACCGGTGATGACTCCCGGAATTTGGCCTTTCATCCGTTGGATGATGAACTATGGCTATGGGCACGTCATAGGCAGGAGTTGGCACCATTATCACGGCGATGACCCGTCTGATGGTCCTGGCGTGCTCGCAGTCTCTTGGCACACGGCTGGGCTAATCGACCCGCTGCCGATGGTTCTCAACATCGACAAGCCATTCGTCTTCGCCGGCAGACAAGACGTTCTGACCGGCCCGATCATCGGTTGGTGGGGGCGGCGGATGGGAGTTCAGCCCCTGTTGCGTCAGGCTGAGCGTCTCAGAGGACATGTCGACGACGAAACTGCCACTCGGGTCAACAGAGCGAGCATGCTGACCGTCGCCTCCAAACTCGCTCACGGCCACGCATCTCTGCTGATGCCTGAGGGCCATTCACACACCGAGTGGCACATCATTAGATTCCGTACCGGGCCAGTTCGCTCCGCACTCAACGCCGCCGCCTTGGCGCGGGAACTTGGAAATGAACCCCCGGTCATCCTACCGGTCGGCCTCACCTTCCGTGACCCCCACGCTTGGTTCACCGACCTGTTCGTCGAGTTTGCAGACCCGCTCCATCTTCCCGAACTGCCCGACGCTGAGCATGGCGCTCGTCTCCTCTCGGGTGAGTGGGTTGAGCCCGACAAGGAAACCACACTCAAGGTGCGGGATGAGCTTCGTGACCGGCTTGGCTGCCTCACTCCCGACGCCCCCGACTTCGAGACTTGGAGGGCTTGGTTGCTGCTCGGCCATCTCTCAGCGTCTGCGGACGGCCGGCGCCCCGAAACTTGGCAAGAGGAGGTTTTGGCCGCCCGTGAGTTCAGGAATCGGTTGCGAGGCTCTTCGGATAGGGTTTGGCAGGGGCCTGAGGCGTGCGGCGAGGAGGATTTGGCAGCGGGTGCGGAGGTCACCGAGCGGGCCCGAAAGGCGGCAACTACTCTGCACGACATGGGGCTCGATGCGCGCGCCTCTCACCCGGCAGCGTCAACTCTCGACCTCACAAAGGTGGTGTTGGCATTGGCCCTGATTCCATTCGTTTCGGTGGCCGCTCCGTTCGCCCTTCTCGGTAACGGCTTCCAAGCACTCGTCGGCGCGGCGATGGCCAAGTTCAACGGCGAGTCGATTGACAAGCGCACCACCTTCCACATGATGCCGACCGTTCTCGGAACCGTGTTCATCAGACCGCTTGTCCATGTCGCTAGCATCGTAGCCCTCCTTTGGTTTGGTGTCATATCCAGCCCGCTCCTGGCCATCCTCGCATTCCCAGTACTCTGGCTTGTGACAGATGCATGCATCATCTTCTGCCGCAACTTCTACCTGAACCTCATATGTGACATACGACGGAATATGAGAACCATGAGAGCCTCTCGCAGCGCCGCTTGGAAGCCCCTCCAAACTGAACTCGATGACCTTGCGGCAACGCTCGACGCTCTCAAATAGGGCCAAGCCGAGCGCCACCCATGGCCGACGAGATGGAGGCGAACGTTCGCAACTGGCTCACCTCCGAGGGTCTTGAGGTCAGGGATCGCCCCGATCCACGCGCCCACTTCCACTTGCTTGTCCGCTATCCCCCCACTCCACATGGTCATGTATTCATCATCGCATCACCCAAACAGCGCAACCTCGTGGTGGTCTCAACTGTCACTCAAGTCGATGCAGGTCAGCAGGATGAGATGGTGCGCAACACCGCTGAGGATGGCGAAGGTTGGGAGTCTTGGCTGCACGACACCCGCCTCCACCTCACGCGCAGCGGAGTCGATTGGGTTCTGCATGTCCGCAACTCCAACGAGGCGCCCCCAGGACCTCTGCAGGCGTTCAACTTGAGCCAACCGATTTGGAGTGATGGACTGAGCCAAAATGAGTTGATGCAGACGCTTCGCCACCTTTGGCTGACCAAGTTGGCGCTGATTCACGAAATCAAGTACTCGTACGGCCCGGGCGTCGGAAGACCGGGACCCGTGGATGATTGGCAGCAGGCTCCTGAAGGGGCGCAGCAACCCCCCTCAACGGACAATGTCGTCAGCACCGACGAAGGTGGGACCTTTGGCTCTGGCTTCGACCCGTCAGAGTGGCTTTGAACCGGCTTTTCACAACTCCTTGCAACTGACCGTAAGGGAGCGCAGTTAAGTAGGACTTTGAGCCCGTTCGGGACTGTTGGCAGAGATGCCGGAGTCGATGGAAATGAATCAAACGAACAAGAGTATGATGATGGTCCTGCTGATGGTGTTCAGCAGTTTTGTCGCGGGTTATTCACCAACCACGCAGGCAGCACAGGTGGTAATCACAGATGCTGTGCAGATAGTTGATGGTGGACAGGCGAACGATAGGATGGCCGCTGTGGCCTCCGATTCGGAAGGAAACATACATGTTGTCTGGAGTCGAAATACCCAGCACCTATTCTATTCCATGCTCGATCCTCGCGCGCAAACTGTAATTGATGCGACACAGATTTCCAACCCCGGCGCCCATCGCGCCTGGCATCCGGACATAGTCGTTGACGACGAAGGTCGAGTGCACATCGCTTGGGTTGACAAGTCGGGACAGCACTCCATTCTCTACACCCTTCTCGACCCCGCCCACGACGACCAGGACGGTTCGTCAGGAGAAGACTCCGTAATCAGTCTGGTAGACGATTACACAGTCAGCCAGCGCAACCAGGACCGCGACTGGCCGGCAATCGACATCGATTCGGAGGGTAGCGTTCACATCGTTTGGGAGGATGCGTACGAACAGCTCGGCAAGTTCTACAACCAGCCTCAGATATACTACACGATGCTCGACATCGACTATGCGACAAGAGAGGCCATCACCGCAATCGATGATACTCTTCTAACCCCGGTCATCGGTCACAAGGGCCATCCCGATATCGCAATCGACGCAGATGACTTCGTTCAGGTGGTATGGGACGACACCCGTGGTGGAAAGGTGGAGATTGTCGCCCCCATCGACACCTCAGGTTCGATGTATTCCGAATGGGCAGACATGTGCACCGTTCTCTACGGCGGCTATTGGTCCGGCGGCGGTTTCTTCCAAGGCATCAAGCCGATGCTCGAGCAGGCCAACATGACCGTCTACGAAACTCTCTATCTTCTAAGTGGAAACACGCCGGGCGCCGCGACGCAAGGCTCCTGTGCAATCCCATACGCAACCGGCGGCAGCGGCGGCAATGTGCGGTCCACGGCACTCGGTCTTGTGCAGGGTGACGACTCTGGTGGAATCCGAAAGTTGACTGAGGTCGTGTTCGGTGGCTCAGCTGTCAACCTCCCTCAGGACGGTGGGTACTACTCTGAGTTCTGGGGCCCTGGTTCGACATGGGCCTGCCTCTCATGGATAGACGCCAGCGGAAATGCACCCGGAAATCCTCCTACGCAGAGGGACCACAAGTGGAACCCCAACGCGACCAAGATAGTCATGCCCATCTCCGATGAGGGTCCCTACGGAGGCGACCCCTCTCAGCAATCCGACGACATACAGAGCATCAACGAGGCGCACGACGCCTGCGTGCGCGCGGGTATCATCCCCGTACCAATGCACGGCAGCACATGGGGCGGCGGCAACCCCATCCAGTCGCACATGAAGGACCTGGCGCAGTGCCCCAACGGGCAAGTCTCTACGGGAACTCGAATTTGTCCGGGTTCGACCACCAGGAACACAGATGCTGGAGGCCAGGTCTACGCCTTCCCCGCAACCGGCAGCAACCAGATGAACATCCTCGTCGAGGCGATGGTCTATCTCGCTACCAACAACTCACGTGAGATCTACATGACCGTTCTCGATCCTCACTCTCTTGTCGATAGTCCACCTCCGGGTTGGGCGTACGGTGATGAGGGACACATCACCAGCGGCAATGCGTATCAGGAAATCATCGGCCCCTCAGTCGATGCTCAGGGCTACGGCAGCCTCGTCGTCGTCAATGACACACGCATCACCATCGACGACTCCTTCAGCCTCCACCCCTCCATAGCCATCGACACCAACGGCAACACCCACCTCGTGTGGATGGACGGGCGCGGCTACGGCTTCGACAAGGACGACAACTACGAGGTCTGGTACACCCGCCTCCGCCTGCGCGGCGCAGCCGAGTGGAACGGGGTGCACGGCGGCCTGCCCACGTACGGAATCAAGCAGATCTACGACTACCCGATATCCAACGTCGAGGGCAAGAACAACATCCCGCCCTCGCGGCCGTGGGGACCCTCCTCCCACATGCCGGTGGTCCTCACGGACAACCAGGACAATGTCCACATCGCGTGGCTGGAGAACTCCAACGTCAGCGCCGGCGAGGAGGTCGTCTACACCCGGCTCAACCACACCAACGACGCCTACCCCGACGGCATCCCCCTCAACTCGCTGGCGACCTACATCATCGACGAGTGGGAGGTCACCCCGGTGACCCGGTGGGCCTCGGACAAGCTCGGCCCCAACACCGGCCGCGCCCCCGAGCTGGGCCAGCCGCCCGCCTTCGCCAACGACATGGGCAGCGGCGCCCACATCGCCTGGTCGGACACCAGCAAGTGCGATGGGACCTCGAACAACAACATGTACACCATCTGCTACACCCACATCCTGACCGGCCAGGTCGATGTCTACCTCGAGGAGGGTGACGCCGACTGGCTGCACATCATCGAGCCCGGCGAGGAGACGATCTTCAACATGACCATCAACAACACCACGCCCGGACCGGTCGACCTTGTCGCTGACACCTACTCGATGAACATGAGCGTACTGTGCGTAATCCCGAGGGAGATAGCGGAGGCGCACGGGATATCCCAGACCTGCAACGCGGGCAACTGGTCGATGACCCTCTTCTTCGCCAGCAACCACACCGCCATCTTCCCCGACACGGACATCTACCTGAGGGGCGGCGAGTCGGCCCGCGTCTACATGCGGGTCAGGGCGCCGTCGGTCTACCAGGCCAACCACGACGAGAACGCCTACGTCACGGTCTCGGCGATATCGCACAAGGACCCGGCGATCCGCAGCGACCGCCTGACGCTGACCATGATGGACGTCAAGCACGGCATCCAGCTCGACACCAGCCACTCCGAGGCGGACGTCGAGCAGGGGCAGACCGCCATCTTCTCGATCACCATCACCAACACTGGGAACGTGTTCGACACCTTCGCCTTCTACGACCCCAACACCATCGAGGGTCAGCAGGAGTGGCTGCTGCCGTTCGGCTGGCAGGTCCGCTTCCCGCTGTCGGTCTCGCTCGACCCCGGTCAGTCGGTGACCAAGAACCTCGAGGTCAGCATCCCGGCCACGCAGGAGCCCGGCAAGTTCGCCCTCTTCCTGAAGGGCTGGTCGACCGGCGAGCCGCGCAAGTCGGTCTCGTCGGGCAGCATGGACGTCCTCGAGCTGTGGATCAACGTCGAGATACGGAGCAGCGGCAACATCGTCTTCGAGATCTACGACACCTCCGAGTATGTCCTCCCCGGCGAATGCGCCGAGTACGACATAGATGTCATCAAGCACTTCCAGCCGGGCTACCTGGTGTTCACCACCCCCGGCGCCCCCGGTGCGCGGCCCGACGAGGTCCCCGAGCACGTCTGGAGGCAGGAGAACTGGGTGGTTTCGCTCGACTTCACCAACGCCCCCGGCGGCACCTCGCTGGGCATGAGCGAGCCCCGCCACTGGGGCACCATCGACTACCCGTACACCGTGACGGCGGTCATCTGCTCGCCCGACAACGCGAGCGCCGGCCTCGGGCCGGCCCTCACCGTCAAGGCGCACCTGGTCGGCGCCAGCCGGGTCTCCGACTCGGTACTGCTCTCGACCAACGTCATCCACGTCTACGACCTCGAGTCGTCGACCCCCGAGACCGAGTTCTCGGTCGACCCGTCCGAGACCCTTGTGGTGCCGTTCACCACAGTCAACGAGGGCAACGGCGCCGACCGCTACGACGTCAGGGTGGCGAGGGTCAGCGCCCTCGCCTCCGGCTCCGACGTCCTCTGGGATGTCGATGTGCCGCGCGGCCTGCTCAGCGAGCTGCAGCGGGACCAGGTCGAGGAGATCGAGGTCCGCGTCAACGTGCCCCATCAGGTCGAGGCGGGCGACTACGAGATCGTCCTCGACGTCTTCAGCGAGGAGGCCTACCCCGACTCCGCGGGCAGGCCCACGCGGCTGCGCGACAGCATCACGCTGACCATCACCGTGAACGAGTTCCACGACATGCAGATCTGGCTCGACCCGTTCGTCGAGAGCGACATCAAGACCACCGCACCGGGCCGCACGGTGCGCTTCAACCTCAACGTCACCAACAACGGCAACGTCGCCGACAGGGCGACCCTGCACAACCACACGGTCGACCTCTCGACCGGCCTCTGGGGCGAGGCCCCCGGGCTGGGTCACCTCTCCACCTGGAGGATATCGTGGGCCACCATGGACGGCGCCTACGAGGTGCCGTGCCGCGACCTCGAGGTCGGGGACGAGGCGCCCGCGGACGAGTGCGTCCACCACCCCACCGACACCTGGATTCTGCCCGAGATGGCGGCCTACACCACCATCCCGGTGGTGGTCCTAGTCAACATCAGCAGCGAGGCGGCGCTGGGCAACCAGGACCTCGGCTTCAAGGTCCGTTCGCTCTTCGGCAACGCCTACGACGGCGGCGACTACGACGACACCGAGTCCTGGGAGGGCGACCTGCTCGACAGCAACGAGCTGCCGGTCACCATCCGGCTCAGGGCGCCCAACCTGCGCTTCGACGACGTCCAAGTCGAGAAGCGGAGCGGGGATGTCGGCGACATGCTGCCAATCACCGTGTTCATCGTCAACGACGGCAATGTCCACGCCACGGACATCCACGTGATAGTCTGCGAGCAGTCGCTGGCCGAGATCAAGGCCAACGACGGCTGCGCCGAGGAGTCGGTCGCGTACCGGCAGGTCATCGGCGCGATGATGAGCCCCGACGCGGCGGACCGGGTCGACCCGGCCGAGATAGTGCTGCTCTACCCGGTGAGGGCGGGGTCGCACGATGTGACCATCATCCTCGACCCTGACAACCAGATAGTCGAGTCGAGCGAGATGGACAACTTCTACGAGATTCCGGGCGGGCTCAAGTCCTCCAACGGGTGGATAGACCAGGCCACCGAGACGCTGGGGAGCTGGAGCGTGCCGGCCATCATCATGCTGCTGACCATCAGCCTGCTTGGCGTGGCCGGGTTCGTGATGGTCGGGCGTCGGCGTGAGGCCCTCGCGAGGGTCGCCGAGCAGTCGAGCCTGGTGGCCACCGAGGACATGTTCTGAGCCTGCCAATAGTCGGTAACCGACCCTTGCTAACTCGTCCGAGATGCCCTTTCACCGGGCGTCTGCCAGACCAATTGAGAAAGCCATGACATCGTGGTTGAGTTGACCGTTAGGGAGCGAAGTTAAGTAGGACTTTCAGGCCGTTTCGCCTTATTGGCAGAAGTGCCTTGGAGTCGATGGAAATGAATCAAACGAACAAGAGCGTTCTGATGGTCCTGCTGATGGTATTCAGCACCCTTCTGAGCGCCTATGCACCTACGACCGAAGCGGCACAGGTGGTCATCACAGATGCTGTGCAGATTGTCGATGGTGGACAGGTGAACGACCGTATGGCGGCAGTCGCTTCCGATCCAGCCGGTAACATCCATGTTGTGTGGAGCCGAAACACTCAGCACCTCTTCTATTCGATGCTCGACCCACGGGCGCAGACTCTGATAGATGCTACACAGATTTCCAACCCCGGTGCACATCGCGCCTGGCATCCTGATATTGTTGTCGATGATGAGGGGAGGGTCCACGTGACATGGGCTGACAAGTCTGGCCAATACTCCATCCTCTACACTCTTCTCGACCCCTCTCTAGATGACCAAGACGGTTCCTCGGCAGAGGATTCGGTCATTTCAATCGTCGATGATTTCACGGTGAGTCAGCGCAACCAAGACCGCGACTGGCCGGCAATAGCCGTCGACTCGGAAGGCTCCGTGCACATCGTTTGGGAAGATGCATACGAGGTGCTTGGAAAGTTCTTCAACCAACCTCAGATATACTATTCCATGATTGATGTCGAACTCTCAACTCGAGAAGCCTACACCGCCATCGACGACACTCTTCTCACCCCCATCATCGGCCACAAGGGACACCCCGACATTGCGGTAGATGCAGATGACTTCGTTCAGGTGGTCTGGGACGACACCCGTGGTGGAAAGGTTGAGATCGTCGCTCCCATCGACACCTCCGGTTCGATGTTCTCAGAATGGGCAGACATGTGCACCGTCTTCTATGGCGGGACATTCACCAACGGTGGTTACTTCCTCGGTATCAAGCCGATGCTAGAGCAGGCCAACATGACAGTCTACGAAACTCTCTATGCCCTCGGTGGATACTATCCGTCCGCAGCTAGCAGCGGTGACTGCCTGAAGGCGCCGTTCAATGGCCAGAACCAAGCGGGGGTCCGCCCGACCGCTCTCGGATTGATACCCAGCGACGATTCGGGAGGCATCCGAAAGTTGACCTCAACGATGTTCAACGGCAACGCCGAGACAGGTGGATATCAAGGAGAACATTGGGGCCCCGGCACTGAGTGGGCCTGTCTCTCTTGGATGGACAACCAAGGTAATGTCCCAGGCAATCCCCCTACCACTCTTGACCACAAGTGGAACCCCAACGCCACCAAGATCGTCATGCCAATCTCCGACGAGGGGCCATACGGAGGCGACCCAGCCCAACAGTCACAGGATACGACGAGCATCAACGCGGCGCACGACGCCTGCGTTCGTGCTGCAGTCATCCCCGTACCCATGCACGGCAGCTCCTGGGGAGGAGGGACTGGAATCCAGTCGCACATGAAGGACCTGGCACAGTGCCCCAACGGGCAGGTCTCCACGGGAACTCGAATTTGTCCGGGTTCGACCATCAGGAACACTGACGCGGGAGGGCAGACCTACGCCTTCCCCGCCTCTGGCAGCAACCAGATGAACATCCTCGTCGAGGCGATGGTCTACCTCGCCACCAACAACTCGCGTGAGATCTACATGACCGTCCTCGACCCCCACTCACTGGTCGACAATCCACCGGTTGGTTGGGCGTACGGTGATGAGGGTCACAAGATCCAAGGAAACTCATATGTCGAGATAATGGGCCCCTCACTCGATGCTCAGGGCTACGGCAGCCTCGTCGTCGTCAATGACACCAGAATCACCATCGACGACTCCTTCAGCCTCCACCCCTCCATAGCCATCGACACCAACGGCAACACCCAC
>Ga0208391_1001167_pt1 | contig 12899 bp, 10 predicted proteins | sample Knorr_S23_td_Bot_FD_185612 | JGI IMG/M metagenome (GOLD analysis project Ga0208391, IMG submission 185612) | Marine microbial communities from Southern Atlantic Ocean transect - Knorr_S23_td_Bottom_ad_3770_LV_A (SPAdes) (version 2) | ecosystem: Environmental > Aquatic > Marine > Oceanic | place... | reverse complement strand
CACCCACTTTTTGGCTGGCGTGGCATAGTCAAAACCACCCAGCCGCGCCACAATGTGCGCCAAATAAGAGGTGCGGCGCTGTTCACCATCGCTGATCACATCTATATCGGCTTCAGTCTGGTCGTGGATCGCGACCCGAACAGCATCGTCCTGCGCCTGTTTCAGTAGTTCTCCTTCAAAAAGCCATGTGGCCCCTTTACCATGGACCTGTTTACCACTGGTATTTAGGGGTAGTTTCTCCTGCAGCCAAGGGGGCTTGGGCAGACTGCCAACAACAGTGGTTAGAAATGGACGGTTCGGCAGTTCCATGGTTGTTCTCTCCGAACGTAGCAATGCGCACGCAGGCTGGATCTGGTGTTCTCAGCTATATTCTGGCTCACACAGACTACAGGTTGATCGAATTATCTCAACCCAGTGTAACAATAACTTATACAGATTCGTTCACCGATAAAAAAGCGTTCTATGGACCATTACGAATCCGTCTGCAGATCCCATCGTACCTCGCTGCCTGAGACATTTAATTTCGGCCGAGATGTGGTTGATCAGATGGCCCGGAATAAAGACAAGATTGCCTTGATCTGGTGCAACGACTGCAACACAGAACGGGTACTCACCTTTCAGGAAATCGCGGACAGCTCAAATCAGGTTGCCAACTGGCTTATTGAACAGGATATCAGCCAGGGTGATCGCGTCATCGTCATGCTGCCCCGTATTCCCGAGTGGCAGATCTGTCTGACCGCTTGTCTCAAACTGGGTGCAGTACCCATACCCTGTATCACCATGCTCACAGAAAAGGACATTGCCTACCGTATGGATCATTCGGGCGCTGCTGCCGTGATCACGACGGCAGCAGAGACATCCAAGTTTCAGACCCATCTGCGCACACTTAAAGCAGCACTTGCAATAGGTGGGGCGGTTGCGGGTTGGTCGGATTACGAGTTGATCAGCGATCAGGACAGGAGATTTGAATGTTGTGACCTCGGCCTGGACGAACCTGCCATCATGTACTACACCTCCGGTTCGACCGGTGATCCTAAAGGGGTATGTCATCCGTCAAGAAGCCTTTACGCCTGGCGCTATTCGGCAGTGCACTGGCTGTCTCTGGAGCCATCCGACATCATGTGGTGTACTGCAGATACCGGATGGTCAAAAGCAGGAACGAGCATCCTGTTTGGTCCGTGGAGTCAGGGCAGTACGGTCCTTTTCTATGACGGGCCATTTGAACCACGGCGACGGTTTGAGTTGATCGAACGCTACCGCGTTAGCGTATTCTGCGCTGCAGCCACTGAACTTCGGCAACTGATCACAGAAGACGTCAGCGGAATCGATCTTTCTCACCTGAAGCACGCAGTCTCTGCCGGCGAATCGGTTAATCCCGAAATTATTTCGGCCTGGACTGCGCAGACCGGCGTACCTTTGTTGGATGGTTACGGCCAGACCGAGATTTTGATGACGGTACTCAACTACCCCTGGATGCCGGTCAAGCCGGGTTCGATGGGCCGTCCTTTACCGGGTATAGACACCGGCGTGCTTCGCACAGACGGTACCCTAGGTGGCCGAGGCGACCAAGGTGAACTGCTGATCCGCCTTCCCAGTCCCCAGATGATGCTGAGTTACTGGAACGATCCCCAACGTTCCGCCGAGGCAGTGGTGACACTGAATGGGTCAGACTGGTTCAAGACAGGAGACAACGTGCGGCAGGACACAGACGGTTACTTCTTTTACGTCGGTAGAACTGATGACATCATCAGTTCAGCGGGTTACCGGATCGGCCCACAGGAAGTTGAAAACGCCCTGATCACCCATCCTGCGGTTCAGGAAAGTGCAGTCGTCGGCCTGCCTGACCCCGAACGTGGTGAAATCGTCAAAGCTTTCGTGGTTCTTACACAATCTGATTCACAACGTGCGGACACCGAACTGGTTGCCGAGCTGCAGACCCACGTTAAACGGACAACGGCACCTTACAAATATCCCAGGGCGATAGAGTTTGTCGACGAACTGCCAAAAACAGTGAGTGGCAAAATCCAGCGCAACCTGCTGCGGCAATCAAGCCCGAATAAGTAACCCGGTTACGGTTATCAGACTGCAAGCGCCATGCCAGCGCCATAAACGATGTCCGCACCCCCCGCTGGTTCACCACCTGCCGTAAAGCCAATGGCATGCACTGATGCAATATCGTAGCTGGCTGCACTCCTGACGAAGCGATATCCATCGGTCTCGAGATCCGCATAACTGTAGCGCGGAATACGAGCGCTGACCGTAATCGCATCGCTGGTTGCTGAGAACCGTGGAGCGAGAACGGCCTGCTGTGGGGTCATGTCGAATTCAACCACATTGAGGATGACCTGTAGTACACCCATGGCGATCTGAGTCCCGCCGGGTGCCCCCAACGCCAGTAGCGGCTGCTCGCCATCAAAAACAATTGTCGGGCAGATGGAACTGAACCTCGACTTGCCCGGTGCAATAGAACCGGCCCTGCCGGGTCTAGGATCAAATACACCCATACAACCGTTATACATAAACCCCATTCCGGGTGTAATCACACCAGACATCATACCCAGTGAATGAGTCATTGAAACAATATTCCCGGAATGATCGACCGTACACAGGTGTGTCGTACCTGGAGACTCCGACAGTTGCAGCCGCTCAACATGCGCTTTCTTTCCCTGTGAGATAGCACTGGCGTGCTCACCCGCATAAGACTGACTGGTAAGCCGCTCGACAGGCACATCGATAAAACGAGGATCTCCGACGTGGCTGTCTTTATCCGCGGTGGCTATCTTCATGGTTTCGGCGACCGTGCGGATATATTCAGCGGAGTTGTGTCCCATTGCCTTCAGATCAAAGTGCTCAAGAATGTTGAGCATCTCAATAATCATGATGCCACCACCGGGCGGGTGATTGGTCGCCACCCTCAAGCCCCGATACGCACCCCACAACGGTTCTTGTCTTTCCGTCGTGTAGTCGGCGAGATCATCTGCACTCAACAGCGCATCGTTACACCGCATGTCTGCATCGATTTGCCGCGCAATGTCACCGCTATAAAAGATCTCAGCACCAGCAGCGGCAATCCGACCGTAAGTCTCGGCCATGCCTGGATTGCGAACAATGCTGCCAACCGGCTTGACCTGTCCTTGATCAAAATAAATCTCCCGCCCATCGGGAGAATAGCCTAACCTGTCCTCAACGCTGACCCGACCCGGCAGCCCAGTACCTGTCCAGTAACTGTAGACGCCGGGTGTGACCACATAGCCGTTGGAAGCTGTCTCAATAGCGGGCTGGAGCAGTTCCGCCCAGGAAGTTGTGCCGTATCTCTGGTGTGCTTCCCAGAAAGCCTTCAGTGTGCCCGGGGTAGTAATCGACTGATAGCCGATATCGTTCAATGCGCCTTCAAGTACAAAACCAAAGCCGTCCTCAGTCTCCCCCAGCACAAGGTCCTGCCACATCTCCGCTGTAGCGCCGGCAGGGACCCGCCCATGAAAGTCAATACATTCGTGAACACCCGCTTCCGGCAGGTAGAGATGCATGCTGCCAAATCCTGCAATACCGCACATCATCGGATCAACAACCGTTTGTACAAAAGCACAGGCGAGCGCTGCATCTACTGCATTGCCACCCGCGCGAAGAATATTTGCACCAGCCTCTACGGCGTCTGGCTGCAGGCTCACAATCATTGATTTGGGCATTGCGTGCGCTCCACAAACGATCTGCTGCGGCAATCATACGGGTACTTGGCGGCTTGGGGAAAGCAACAGACCAGCAATGTTGACTTTAAGGCTGTTTAGAGCGCTTCTATGGTCTCTTTCCTACGGAGTTGCCACGTGAACCAGAAGGCCACCACCGACAGGACAACCATCCAAACAAACACATGATGGTAGTCACCAAAAGCATCGTAAACAGCACCACCCAAGTACGCCCCGGCACCCCCGGCTGCCTGATGTGTCATGATAATGATGCCACTGAGTACGCCCAAGTCCGCCCGACCAAAGTATTGTTGGACAAATACAACTGTCAGTGGTGCTGTAATCCAGAAAGTGATGCCATAGCACAATGCGAACAAAATGATAGTCGTCGGTGTTGGCATCAGCATCACCAGAGTAAACACCACGATGCGCACTGCGAAACAAACCAGTGTGGGAAGCACGGGACCATAGCGGTCGGTCAGAAACCCAGTTGCGAGTACACCAAACAGCCCGAAAAGTCCCATCACCGCAAAAAGATTGCCGGCCATTGACGACGTCAGCCCCTGGTCACTGGCAAAAGCGACCACATGGGTAGCCACGAAAAAATCCTGCCCGCCACAGACGGCGTAGATCACTATCAGGATCCAAAACACGCGAGTGCAAACCGCCGTTGATACACCGCCCCTTGAGTCATCCACCCCACGGCTGACGCCCTGATCTGTCTGTTGTTGCAAAGTCGGCGGCACACCGAGAAACATCAGCGGTACAACAAGAACAATCCCAAGCCCCGCCAGGAGAATAAACGCACCACGCCAGCCGATCACGTCAAGCTGCGCCGTTAACAGCAAAATGATAACCAACTGCCCCACTCCCATACCGGATATCGCAATACTGTTTGCAAGGCCGAGTCGATTGGGAAACCAGCGGCTGATCAGAACCCCGATGGGGGCCACGGAAGTTCCCGCATTGGATAGCGCAAATATCACCCCGTAGAGCAATATCGCCTGAAATGGAGTCTGAATCAGACCCATCAGTGCAATACTGGCGCTGGAAACCAGCAACGCGAATATCAGTATCAACTTGGGATTGTAACGATCCGCCAGGCGACCAATGACGGGCAGCACGACAGCCGAAACCACCATGAATACGGTTACCGTCAGCGACAGCGTGGTACGACTCCATACCAGATCATCAGCCATCGGCTTGAGCGTTAGACCGATCGTAAACCGGGAACCCCCATTGAAAAGCAACAGCAAGAAAGCCACCGCCAGTACAAAAAGCGCTTTAACTGGCGGCATCTTGTAAACCGTCATCTCGCTGACTTCACAACAAAAAGCTCACGCTTGAGCAAGCCGTCAGCCAAGGCATCTCGCCGTCTTTCGAGGTCCTTAATCCGTTTTTCCACGGCCTCAGGACCGGCCGACAACACCAGTTCACGGTGGTAGGCACGTTCGGTATCCACTCGATCTACCGTCAACTGTGCAAACGGTTCTGTCACGTCGTGCTGTTCCTCTACTGTCCACCCTGTTTGGGTCAGCAGCGATCGATAGCTGCTCTTTGATGCTACAAATTCTGGGCCGGCATCCAGCGCACGGCGGTGATCGAATTCCGACAATCCCGGGGGAACGGAAATCACACTGAACACCATCGGCCTGCCTGGACGCAGTATGTTCTGACAAGCCCGCAACACCGCCTTTTTGCGCAGCAGACAACACAACAGATCCGCGTGGCATACCGCATCGAAACTATCGTGGGCAAAAGGCAGTGCTGCAGCATCTGCCAACGCCAGCCAGACAGACGCATTACTGGTTTCTTTCAACCGCCTCGTTTGGGCGATTTTCAAGCCGAAAGCCGGGAGATCAACCAGAGCCAAATCGCAACCCGTTGTTCGGGACAGATAAAGACCCGGCCAGCCGGAGCCGGACCCTACATCGAGCAGTCTGGACCCCGACCTCAGCTCGAGTAAGCTGGCCATGCGATCCGCTTCTGCCCTTGTCGTCCAGCTGCTGGCACCGTAGTCGCAGCCACAGACCTGGCGCTCAATTTTCAGCATCGCCGGATGCTGCGCATACTCGTAATAGGTATCCATGGCGTGCCTTTGCTGCTGTTCAGCTGATGTCAACACGGTCTGTTTACCTACGTTCTCAATCTGAAATCAGACTCTTCAAGGGCGCCCTAGACACGACTGGTCGGAGTGCTATCGTACCAGCCACACCGATCCCGAGTGCTCCACCGATACACCCCAGGCCCCATACCCACCAACCTGGGGACAACGTAAACCCGAATACTTCTGTTGCCAGAATCGAAGCGGTGGCAACAGCACTCGTCGATGCTAGCAGCCCGGCAACAGCCCCCAGCAGCGCAAATTCGAAGAACTGGGTCAGCCACAAGCGCCGAGTACTCGCCCCAAGTGCTCGAAGTACCGCAGCATCCCGGCTTCGCTCTATTGCGCTCGCTTGTACGGCCGCGGTCAGCACTGCGATACCAGCCAACAACGTGAATATGAAAACGTACTGTACCGCCACACTGACCTGCTGGATGACCTGCCGAACCTGCTGCATCAGAGAATCGATATCAAACAGGGTAACAGACGGAAACTGTTGGATCAGCCGGATCGTAGTATCGGTGTTCTCGGCTGGCAGGAAAAAACTGGTAATGAGCGTCCTAGGCCGATCTAGAAGCAAGCCCGGTGTGGTAATGACAAAAAAATTAACCTCGAAACTGTCCCAGGCAACCTCTCTCAGATTGCTCACCCGGCCGGTCAGATCGACTCCGGCAACACGGAAAGTCATCTCATCACCAATACCAACGCCGAGGGTCTGCGCAAACTCTCTTTCCAGTGATAACAGGTGCTCATCGTCCTGGCCCGCTGTCCACCATGTTCCGCTGACGATGCGGTTGGTATGTGGAAGGTCGCCTGAGGGGGAGAGATTGACCTCGCGGGCGGCAAAACGCTGAGCTTGAAGCGTCGGAAACGACTGTGGCTCCACTGGCTTACCGTTGTGTCTAACCCAACGACCCCGGGTCATAGAGTAGAGACCCGACGTGGTCAGGTTTTCCTCGGCAAAAAATTTCATCAACGAGGTACGCTGGTCGGGCTGGATGTTGATCAAAAACCGATTTGGTGTGTCGCTTGGGAGCGAATTCATCCAGCCCTCCATTAACTGGGTACGCATGACCGTCACCATCAACAGTGCGGTAATGCCAAGGCCAAAAGCGAGCACCTGCATCACGCCCATGCCGCGTCGGCCCCCCACGGTAGACATGACATATCGAGTGGTCGGACGTGAAACCGGAATTTGTGTGGCCAGCCAGAGGATCACCCATCCCCCACATGTAAGCCCGACCACCAGACAAACTGTCAATCCCATAACCCACAAGGTGAGCACAGCCTCATCGGCTTGCCAGAAGATCAGTCCACCGCTGGTGAACACCGCCAGTCCAATCGTCAACCACATCGAAGGCGGAGCCACGCCTTCTTCTCCCCGCAGAATCCCTAATACTGAGACAGTGGGCAGCTTGAGCAGTGGCGCGAGTCCGAAACCCAGCGCCGTAATCAGTCCAACTAATATCCCCGTCAGCAATGGCCAAAGAGAAGGGGGACCGAGTGAAAAGCCGAGTTTTTCTTCGGCGAGAGCCGATAGAAATGACTGTCCCGCATAACCCAGCAAACCACCAACGCAGGAGGCAGTCAGTGCAACCCGTACCAACCGGAAGATGAAAATCCTAAGGATCCGTCTCTGACTCGCACCCAAGCAGCGCATGACAGCCGCAGTCGTCGATTGCCTGCGGGCATAAAAACGCGCTGCGATGAATATACCGGCTCCAGCAACGATTACCACCGACAAGCTGGCCAGCCCAAGGAAACTCGAGGCCCGCTCGAGCGCGGTTCGGACACTGGGCTGAGCATCCTGCACACTCCGCCGTTCAAGGCCTGGGAAATCCTGTCGGTTTAGCCATTTCGAGAATGCGTTCAGTGCGTCCCGAGTACCCGCCAGCTGAATACGGTAATGCGCCCGACTTGATGATGTGATGAGTCCCGTCGCGCTGAGATCTGACAGTCTAATCATGATTCGCGGCGCAGCCATACGGAAAAATGAACCAAAGTCATCGGGTTCAGTGATCAGCGCATGCGAGACCCTAAAAGATTTCTCGCCGAGCTGAACGATGTCACCGGTATCAAACCGGGCTTCTGCAAACAAGCGTGAATGTGCCCAGCTTTCTCCGGTGGCTGGAATCTTGTGGGCCGCGGAACCTTGACCATAGGGCCGCTCGGCTACCTGGGCAACTCCGCGAAGGGGATATTTCTCATCCACCGCCTTCACTGATACCAAGCGTGGTGATCCCGCCGCGGTCAGCATCATGCTGGGAAATTCGACCTGCTGACTAAGCTCAAGCCCTAAAGCCTTCGCCTGATCCACTACTCTGGGAGCGATAGGATCATGGGCCTGCAGCACCAGATCGCCACCGAGGCTCTGCGCGGCCCGACTTTGCATAGCCTCCCACACACGCTCATTAAAGATACCAACCGATGTCACGGCCGATACCGCAACCACCAGCGCCAACGCGATTACCGGAAGACCAGCTTCCTGCCAGTCCCGTCGAAAAATGCGCACACCATCCCTGACGGTAATCAAGACTGCAGTCGCCCGCCGACGCCGAGCGTCAAAATTCGATCGCAGCGGTCAGCCAGCGAAGCATCGTGAGTCACCAGTAGTAGGGCACTTCCATACTGTTGGCGAAGATCGAAAAACAAATCCGCAATAAGACCACTGCTTGCAGCATCCAGATTGCCGGTGGGCTCATCAGCAAACAACACCTTCGGATTTACAACAAAGGCCCTGGCCAGGGCAACCCGCTGCTGCTCGCCACCGGACAGTTGCGATGGGTAATGGTTTACCCGTTCAGTCAATCCCACGCGATCGAGCAGATCTGCCGCGGCAGGTCGAGTATTGTCGTAACCGGCAAGTTCCAATGCGATCTCTACGTTTTCAATTGCACTCAAGCCTGCCAGCAGATGAAAGGTCTGAAATACGAATCCAACATTGCCTGCCCGAAGTGCTGCTTTCTCATCCTGGTTCAATATGCCGAGTTCTCTACCGAGGAGATGAACCGAACCTCTGGTCGGATCCTCCAGACCTGCCAGTAGAGCCAGCAAAGTAGATTTGCCCGAACCCGATGGCCCGGTGATGGCAACTGCATCGCCCGGCATGACTGTCAGGGTAATCCCATCGAGTATGCTCAATTCTCCATCCGGCGTTTTCACTTGCCGGGACACATCGTCTGCAGTGACAATCGGTTTCATGCTGCGTCTACTCCTGGTGCTGTCCGCTTTATTGTTGCCCGTAAAGGTCAACGCGGAAAACATTGTAATTCTCGGTGACAGCCTCAGTGCCGGCTACGGTATTCCGCTCACCGATAGCTGGCCTGAACTGTTGAGATCACGATTATCGCAAATGGGCCACGTGTACGACGTAATCAATGCCAGCATCAGCGGGGAAACAGCAACTGGCGGCCGAAATCGACTGCCGGAACTGCTCACAGAGTGGCACCCCAAGATATTGATCCTTGAACTCGGTGCCAACGATGGCTTGCGAGGAGCACCGATCGTCTCGATTCGTGATGATCTCGATTACATCATCAGCCATTCCCTGGCTGAGGGTACCGACGTAGTGCTGGTGGGTGTCCTACTTCCTCCCAACTACGGCGCACACTACACCCGTAAGTTCCGTGATGTTTACACAGAATTGGCCAAACGCTACGCGTTGCATTTTCTACCTTTTATTCTCGACGGCATCCACGGCCAGCCTGAACTGATGTTGGATGACCGCCTGCACCCATCATCTCTTGCACAACCTATGATTCTGGATAACCTTTGGCCGGTTCTGGCGCCACTATTGAACGTGATCAGATGAGTCAGATTCGAACAGGTTCCAACTGGGGTACCTAAAATCCCCCGCTCGAATTCAGACCTGGCTGGCTGTACTGTACAGCCGGCGCTACACTCATCGTCAGTTCACCATTCTTTATAATAATACCGACGTGACTCAAGGAGAACAGCCTATGTATACGCTATACGGTTCGCTAGGTGCGGCCAGTCTCACTCCTCAGTGCGTACTAGAGGAAGCCGGCGTCCCCTACGAACTCATCGAAGTGGATATTTCAGAAGACACCGAACGTGATCCGGAATACCTGAAGCTCAACCCACATGGCCGAATACCAACGCTGGTATTCGATGACCAGGTCATGATCGAATCCGCTGCTATTTCTATCTATTTGGCCGACAAGCATTCTCAAACACAGCTTAGTCCTCCCTTAGATCATCCCGAGCGCTCCCGTTATCTGCAATGGATGGTTTACCTCACCAACACCCTACAGGAGGCCTTACTGCTAAAAATGTACAGCTCACTCTACACTGATGACCCCGAGGGATCCGCTGCCGTTATATCCCGTGCATCATCAAAACTGGACACGATTATGGCCTTTGTTGAACAGTCACTAGGCCTGACAGAAGGACCTTTCTTTCTGAGCAGCGGACTCAGCACAGCCGATATTTACCTTAATATGCTTGGTGGATGGGACCCAGCAATCCAGGTCCGGATACTGTCCTCGTCTACAGTCGCAAACATACCGGAAAACCAGCGGTATATTAATGTCGAACGTAACTATGCCGAGATGCTCAAGCGACCTGGGGTTGCGAAAATATTTGCTGCCAATGGCTACTAATTTGTTGAGAATCCAATCGAGTCCAGTTTCGAGGCACCGGGCCTGCTACCGGTCTAGATAGAAGACCCCAGAATCAGTCCGCTGCGCCTACTGAGGTTTTTGGCCGCGCTATCCACTGCAGTAACATCACCGCGACAACCGTGACACTCGCACCCATCACCTGTTGTGCAGTCAGCCACTGCCCCAGCACAATGACCCCTAGAATCATAGCCCATACGGGAGCGGTGTTATCAATGATGGCTGTCTGCAGGGAACCAACCAAGTCAACTGCCTTGAATAACAACAGCGTGGCTGTAACGTATAAGACTACGCTGCCGCACAACGCCAGCCACCCCACGGGGGACGTCGGCCATGTTAACTCAACGATAAACAGGGACACAAAGCCCACCACAGCCGTTGCACTCAACAACATATAAAGCATCATGATCTTTGCCGGCAGTCTTTCCAGTACCCGTTCGCTAAGCAGCAGTAAAGCTGCCAGGCAGATGGCAGCAATCAGAGCCAGTGCAATACCGTATCTGACATCCCAGCCTGCCAACAGACTATCCGATCCAGTCAAGGCAATGATCAGACCCATGAAGGCCAGCGCTATGACACCCAGACCAAAGTAAGAAAAATCGCTTTGCCCCGAGCGCCAGGTCCAAAGGGCAATCATTATCGGATAAGTATAGAAAACGAGTATAGCCAGAGCGACTGGGATAAAAAGAATTGAGGCCAACAACAGATACATCTCGGCACACAGCAATACGCCGAGTATCAAACAACGATAAATCTCGGCTCGCTTTATAGAAACTTGAGAACCAGACAGCCATACCGCCACTATCAGACACCCTAGAAAAACAGACGCCCGGATTAGATTGAGTGCATGCAGGTTCGTACCAAAGTCATAAGCCAGCTTCGACAATGCGACATTGGACGAGAACGAAACGGCCGACATCAAGGCAGCGGCACTACCTAACCAGAACCGCTGGCGGGTTAATTCAGTATCGCACATGGACTTTTGTCTGTCGTTTTCTCAGCCGGCCACGCACAAAGCAGCAGCTGGCAACAGGCATTTATAGATACTGCGGGTGATTGAGGTCGTGATCAGAATACCTAAGGACGGGTAACCGACCTGATTCTCTTCCACCAGTCCGTACTTTGTTTACGCTTTCCCCGCCTGCTGAGTTGTTCCAGTTTTATCAGCAGTCCCCTGGCCGGCGTCCTGGCGAACCAACGCCATACTCGATTCCACAGGAATCCGAAATCCCTGTTCCAGGGACAGACCCGTAGGCAAATCGCGCAGTCACTGCTCAAATCAGCCCAGAAACTGAAACACTTTTCAGCGTCTGAGGTCCACTTGATCACACCTTGTATTGCTGATCTGTTGGGCTGTACGTCCGACGGTGGCCCGCTGGGCAATGCTTTAACCGGACAGGCATCGACACAACGGGTACAAACATCACAGAACCGGCGTACTCCGAGCAACCGGGGTTGGTCGTGTACCAACGGCAGGTCAGTCAGCACTTTTGAGAATCTGACTCTGGGACCGTACTCCGGCGTGATCACCAGCTGGTTACGGGCATACTCACCGAGACCCGCCTGGAGTGCATAGGGGATCACCAATGCCGAGTCATTCATGGAACCGACCGCTTGCCAGCCCAGATTACGAATATACTGTGACAAGCGAATTACCGTAGCTGCCTCTTCAGAATAGGTATTTCCCGTCGCTGCACCTGCGACTGCCGACGGGTAGGTGTCTACCATAGCCCTATCCATTTCGTGCCCCAATACCACGACTGATGTCAGACCTTCAGGTAAACCGGTATCGTGTTCTTCGAATGTGGTCGAGCTTACCCGGTTGGCATACGTCCAGCGTGGGTCATACGGGGCTATGCCAACGATCCCCGCGCCAAACAGCTTCGCGATATGCTTGATCTCAGCCGTCATAGCGTCACGATCCTCGACCTCGACCCGCTCTGCTGCGACCTGCGCAGTGGGCCGCAGAGGCGCGTTGAAACCTTCCCGAATACCCTGCGACTCTCCACGACTGGAAAATTCGTCTGAAACCGCCCAGGCAGCATTGCGCAGTGCAAAATCTTTCTGAGTAAACCCACCACCACGTCGGAAACTGGGTGTCTTTCGGTAAGAATCAAAAAACGCCATCATCTCCGGACGACGAATTTCGTCATCCCAGAAAGCCCGATTGAACATGTCATTGCGTTGACTGAAACGGGCAAACCTGTCGGTCGTCTGAATGCCCGCCGCAGCATCGCGTCGTTCCCTATCGGCGGCAGTCACCGGCGAGGTGTTAACGTTTGTTCTGTGATTCACCGTAACTCGTGGGTATTTGTGGCAGTAAACTCTGTACTGACTACAGGCCGATAACCGCTCAACTGCCGGTCAGTCTGAGTCCTTCAGACCTGATTCTGAAGTACGGTAGAGGTGTACGTCTCGCTGCGGAAACGGAATGCTGATACCAGCAGCATCCAACCACAGTTTGACATTTTG
>Ga0208391_1001166_pt1 | contig 12900 bp, 14 predicted proteins | sample Knorr_S23_td_Bot_FD_185612 | JGI IMG/M metagenome (GOLD analysis project Ga0208391, IMG submission 185612) | Marine microbial communities from Southern Atlantic Ocean transect - Knorr_S23_td_Bottom_ad_3770_LV_A (SPAdes) (version 2) | ecosystem: Environmental > Aquatic > Marine > Oceanic | place... | reverse complement strand
GCACCAGTGTGCTCCGACATATTCACCGAAGACGGAATGGCCAGGGCTGGTGGCGAATCTCGGCATCTCTTTGACGGCCAGTTGTTCTCTCTCAGTCGTCTGTTCCTCGATCAAAAAGAATCCCATCGCCGACATGGTCAGCATCAAAATTGCAATGGTTATCGAAGAGAGTTCGTTCACTCGCTGCGCTGTGGTCATCGTTTTGTCGGGCGTTTGGCCCCGTATAATACTCATCTTTCTGTGTCTTACTCTTGGAAACGACCCCTAGGGGTCGGGAATCGAATAAATTCGCATGATTGTCGCGGGTATTTGAATCGAAGGTATTGAAGCGTCGTTGCCACCGCGGATGCTCTGATGGCTGGCTCAACTTCCGACCCCACCCCACCCTCCAACACCCCAGATTGGGTTGCTTTGCGTGAGGACGACGGGCGGGCTTACCTGCTCGATAGGGCGGCAGGTGAGGTGAAAGTGAAGGGGCTCGGTCGCTTCGATACTGGCCAGCTTCTGAATGGCTATTCTGTCGGCGACCGTATCATGGTTGGACAGAAATCCCTGACTATCGTCGATGCGGCTCTTCCGGAGGCGCGCAGGAATATGTTTCGTCGGGCTCAAACCATCGGCATCAAAGATTCAGGATTCTTGATTTCTTGGATGGGGATCGGTGTAGGAAGTCGGGTACTGGAAGGCGGACATGGCTCTGCTGGACTTGCCATGCACTTGGCGAATGTGATGGGCTCGGCTGGCACCCTGATCTCGGTCGAGAATCGGGCAGAACACGCTGCGGTTGGACGGCAGAACATGGAGCGAATGGCCGAATTTTCGAGCGAATTTCCCGACTGGCATCTCATCGAGGGCGACCTTTCTGAGGCGTCAGGAAAAGTCAAAGAAATCTGTGCTGAATTGGATGCGGCGATAATCGATATCGCCGAGCCTTGGACGGTTGTTGCAGACATCGCATCGGCACTCAAAGTGGGAGGGCGTTTGGCCTGTTATTGCCCGACGACCGCGCAACTCGAAAAGTCTTGGAATGCGCTCGAGGAAGAAGGCCTCGTGGTCGAGTTCTCAGGCGAGATGATCGAGCGCCGCTGGGTCAAAGCTGCGAAGGGCGGCGTTCGACCCGGCAACCAGCCGATGGGCCACACCGCCTTCCTCATCATCGCCGCAAAAATCGCCCCAGAACCCGAAGAGGAGGAGTGAGGCTGGCAGCAATCAACGCCTACTCATTCTCTCACTTTGCAATCTGGTTCGTCGCTGGAAGATTTACGCAAATGACCTGGCCGATTTTCCTGACGCTCTCGATCGGATGGGAGGTCATGGAGTGGTTCCTGCCTTTCGAATTCGCAATCGAAGAACTCACAAATAAAGCAGCTGATCTGGCATTCAACATTGGCGGATTCATACTCGGGCGACACCTCAACTATGATTGACTCAAACCCTACCTCACCGGTCATGATAGTCACAGTGTTTCGCTCACGACTCAACTCCGATGTCGGTGAAGAATACATGGAAATGGCGATGCGGATGAGCGAATTAGCACAGACGATGCCGGGCTACATCTCGCACAAATCCTTCCTTGCCGACGACGGCGAGCGGGTGACGATCGTCGAGTTCGAATCGATGGAAGGCCAGAACAAATGGCGCAGAAATATCGAGCACGGTGTGGCAATGCAGATGGGGCGAGAGACGTTCTACGACGAATTCAAAATCCAGGTCTGCGAAGTCATCAGGCAGAGTGAGTCCAAGAAATCATCCTAGCAGCAGGAGAGTACCATCATGGGTTTGATGAGCGATTTCAGAACTAGGGTCGACGATGTCGGTTGGTCTGGGAGGGTCATCTTCAACGAATTCATGAAATTCAACATCGTCGGTTGCTTCAACTCGGCTTTCGCCTTCCTGCTCTACCTCATGCTCTACCAGATCAACCTCTGGGACGCGCACACGGCGGTTGCGGCTTGGGTGGTCTCGAGCATCATCGGCAACATCGAAGCCCATTTCATGCACTACCGATTCACCTTCAAGTCGACTTTCAGATATGCGCAGAGTCTGAACCGCGCTTTCTGGTGCTACACATCTCTCCTCGTCGTCACCACCACGATGGAATACATCATGATCGAATTATGGGCCATCAACCACTATCTCGCATGGCTGTTCAACACCTGCGTCTTCGGATTCCTCAATTTCGTCCTCATCCGCTGGCTCGCTTTCCCGCCTGAGCTCGACGAAAAATTTCTCAACTCGGTCACTTGAATCATTGTTTCTGAAAAGACGGTTGATTCCTCATCGACTTGAAAAAATGCCAAGAGCCTTGTCTCGCATCACAGTTCCTTGGGTCAAAATAGCCTTAGATGAACACCAGCACGCCAAGCCGATGATGGATTGGGTATTCCTGCTTCTGCTCGTGACTTTCGCTGCCGCGACGGTTCAGTCAGCAACCGGATTCGGATTCGGACTCATCGCAGTGCCCGCCTTCCTGATTGTGCTTGATTCGGCAGAGGCGATTCAATTGGTGATTATCATCACACTCGCCATGTCCTGCGTGCACTGGCCGAAGTTGCGAGGAATAGCACCTCGCCATCTACTGAAATGGCTCTCGTTCGGCTGCCTCTTGGGATTTCCCCTAGGAATCTTCGCCTATGCACAAATGGATCTTGAAGCGATCAAAATGACTGTGGCGCTATTGATAATCCTCATCAGTCTGGAGAACGGATGGAATCGGTTTGGGCAGGGAAAAATTCGTCTCCCCTCGGAGTTGGAAGAGCTCCGTCCAGCGGTTCTTACAGGCGTCGGCGTCGGCTCTGGCTTGATGGCCAGCAGCCTTGCCATGCCGGGTCCCGCAGTGATGCTCTATCTGTCGAGGACGGGGCTTGAGAAGAACCAGATTCGCGCAACCATTCTGACCTACTTCATCTTCGCTTATGGCGGGGCATTGCTGATGCAGACAGCATTGATTGGTATTGAATCTGAGACTTGGCTAAACGCAGCCTTCCTGATACCTGCCGCACTGGTCGGGGTAGTTGCTGGAGATCTGATTTCAAAGAAGATAAATCAACAACTGTTCGAGGCTCTGGTGCTGATGATATTGCTCTTCACTGGTATTTTCATGCTCTTGAACCGATGATCGAAACAAGGTGAACACAATTACGAAACCATGAGGAATATCATGCTGACCAAGAATTTCCAACGAGTCGAACTGGCCCACACACCGACGCCGCTTGAATTTCTAGATAATCTGAGCGCCGAGTTGAATGGCCCGAGGATTTGGGTCAAGAGGGACGACTGCACTGGACTCGCCATGGGGGGGAACAAAGCCCGCCAATTGGAATTCTACCTTGGCGATGCAGTTGCGAAGGGAGCAGACACCATTCTGACAACCGGTGCAGTGCAGTCGAATCATCTCCGAATGACCATCGCAGCGGCGAGGAAACTCGGTCTTGAGGTAGAGGTGCAACTCGAGGAGCGGGTTCCGGATCGAAAGCCGGAGTACTACGATTCGGGGAATCCCTTCCTGATGAGATTGATGGGGGCTAAAATCAGCCATTATCCGGTTGGCGAGGATGAAGAAGGAGCCGATGATGCCCTCCATAGACGAGCTGATGAGATACGCAAGGCTGGTGGCAATCCTTACGTCATTCCACTTTCAAAGAATCATCGACCGTTCGGCTCTCTGGGTTATGTCAAGTGCGCCGAAGAATTGTTACTTCAGTTTCAACAAGAATCGTTGCAAATCGACGGAATTGTCCTAGCGACCGGCAGTGCAGCGACTCAGGCAGGGTTGTTGACTGGACTGAGAGCCATGGGCAGCGACATCCCAGTCTATGGCTTCTGTGTCAGACGTGATCAGGCTGCTCAGGCTGAGCGAGTCTTCAACACCGCTCAGAGAGTATCGAAGATGATAGGTCACGAAGGTGTTGTGGTCAGTTCTGACGTCTGGGTCGATGACCGCATGCTGCATCCGGGTTATGGACGGTTGAACGAGAGGCTGCTTGCAGCGATTCGACTCACCGCCCGCTGCGAAGGTCTGTTGCTCGACCCCACTTACAGCGGCAAGTCGATGGCTGGACTGATTCATCTGGTCACCAACGGCCATTTCACACGAGATCAAACGGTGGTTTTCCTTCACACAGGAGGCACACCAGCTTTGTTCGGTTACCCTGAGATTCTTCAAAGCAAACTCGATTGAACAGAGATTGATCTGCGCTCTCCTTTGCAGGTGCAATGGATGCTGGACCCTCCAGGCAAAATATTCCAATGGCCATATTCAAGCGATATCGAAGTCGATGATTAGATTTCATTGATAAATCGAAGATGGGACGCGATGGTATGCGGGACAGCAGTGGATGGCACCCGACCGCCTTCCGAAGCCACACGATTGGCCAAATTGTCAGCGGTGGCGCTGATCTCGTTGGAGAGGAAGTCTCCATCGCCGGCTACGCTGAAACTGTGCGCGGACGCGGCGCAATCGCCTTCATCATGCTGCGCGACGGCACCGGCCACATCCAAGCCTTCGCAAAGAAGGATAACATGGAAGAAGCAACTTTCGACGCCCTGCAATCAGCAACCAGAGAGTCGACAATTCAAGTCACTGGACCCGTGGCCCAGAAGCGACCCCCCAAGACCAAGGAAGGCGAGGCGCCTCCGGCGCCCGAATTTGAGATACAGGTGACTTCAGCTGTGATACTATCCTCTGCGGATGCGCCATTGCCAGTGGGCGTAATCGACGATGTGAATGTCGGCCTTGACATTCGGCTCGACAACCGCTACCTCGACCTGCGTCGAGCCCATGTGAATGCGAGGTTCCAGATGCGCAGCAAGGTCCTGCAGTACGGCCGCGACCACCTCATCACCGAGGGCTTCGCGGAGATCAACAGCCCGAAGATAATCGCCGCGGCCGCCGAAGGCGGAACCAACCTGTTCCCGATGATGTACTTCGACACACCTGCATTCCTCTCCCAGTCGCCGCAACTCTACAAGCAATTGGCAATTCTGGGCGGGCTCGAGCGAGTCTTTGAGATCGGACCGGCATTCAGAGCCGAGAAGCACGATACTTACCGTCATTTGAACGAATTCATCTCCTTCGATATCGAGGGTGCGTGGATGAACGACGAGGATGTGATGTGTGTGCAGGAGCGAATGATTCACCACATTTGGACACAGGTTGCAGCCAATGACCAGAACCTGATAGATGTCATCAACGAATACAAGACCTCACAAGGCGAAGAAACGATTTCCGTGGATATTCCTCAACTTCCGTTCCCCCGCATCTCTTATTGTGAAGCTATTGAGATTGTGCAGAATGGCGGCGGCGAGATTGAGTGGGGTGACGATATCGAGAGTCACCACTGCGATATCATAGCCGCCGAGTATCCCGGTTTCCACTTTTTGCCTCGATGGCCGATGGCGATGAAGCCGTTTTACATCTATCACAATGAAGATGAGAAGGGCGCGACTGGTGGGCAGTTGAGCCGAGGTTTCGATTTGAATTATGGCAGAGATGAGATGACAAGTGGCGGTCAGCGAGAACATCGAGTGGATGTTCTCGAGCAGAATCTTCGAAACATGGATTTGGATCCGAAAGATTTCACTTTCTACACAGATGGTTTTCGCTACGGCGCGCCACCGCACGCCGGTTGGGGATTGGGTGTCGCTAGACTTCTGATGGTTTTGACCGGTGCTGGGAATGTCAGAGAAGTCGTTCTCTTCCCTCGCGACCGCTCTCGCGTTACACCGTGACCAACGTCACCGCCCAAACCAAGTTTTCCAGGTTCCCACGCTGATCGTTTTCATTCGGTCGCGCCGCCAGTGCGACCGAAAAGAAAGGGTATGGATTACCCTCTCCGAGAATCGGAGAGAGTCATGTCGGACAAGCCGCGCTTCGCATATCTACTGCTGAAGGAACACCCGTACGGCAGAGAAATGCTGCGCCAAATCCTCTCAGAAGGTTACGTTCCAACAATCGTGATTTCCGAAGATTCAGCAGTCGGCGACGAGGAGCGAGAGAAATTCCTCAAGCGAATCGAAGGCAATGACATCGCACCGACCATTTCGGCGCAGTTGGCTGAATTGGCGGCTGACGGAGTCTATGTTCCACACATCGAAGTGCCACGCCACAACACAGAACATGTGATGCCACACTTGGCAGATTTACCACTCGACCTCATCGTTTTCGGCGGCACGAGAATCATCCGCGGAGAGATTCTTGATCATCCACGGAACGGCGTCATAAACAGCCATCCTGGACTTCTACCAGATTGCCGAGGATCCGCATCTCCAGCTTGGAGCGTCTATCACGACATCCCAATCGGCTCCTCGACCCACTTCTGCGACAACGGAATCGACACAGGAGAACTTTTGCTACGGCGAGAAGTTCCGGTAACCAAGGGCATGACCTACGAGGATTTGTGCTACGAAACCCTAGTTTTGGCTGGAGTCCTGATGAAGGAAGCACTGATGGCTTACACATCCGGACGCTGGGATACAATGCGCCACCCGCAAGGAGAAGCTGAACACCCGACGTTCCGAAACGCAGGGCCTGAAATACTTGAGGTCGTCAACCAGAAACTGGCTGACCAGACCTATGCGCACTACATTGACTGAGGAGGAAAACGCATGACAGACCTACTGAATGAAAACTTTCCATACGCCGATAACATACTCGCTGGCCGAACCGCACTGGTTTGTGGAGCATCGAAAGGAATTGGTCGGGCGAGCGCTCTGATGCTGGCTCGCGCGGGCGCTCGCGTCATCGCTTGCGCCCGATCAGCAGAAGTTCTCGATGAATTGATCGGCGAATTGCATGGCTCTGGCCATGAAGCATTAGTGCTTGATTTGGAGGATGTCGAGGCCGTTCGAGAAACTGTACTCGGCCTCGGAGTCGTCGAGATTGTCATCAATAATGCAGGCGGGCCGCCCGGAGGACCGCTGTTGGGCAATAATTTGGATGAGTTCGAAGGACCATTTGCCCGTCACCTGCACGCTGCACACACGATTGCACAGATTCTTGCGCCTCGGATGGCAACTGTTGGATATGGTCGAATAGTCAACATCATTTCGACCTCGGTTCGCGAACCGATCGACAATATTGGCTTGTCCAATACACTGCGTGGTGCCATGGCTTCGTGGTCGAAATCTCTCTCCCGCGAACTCGATCCTTGTGTGACCATCAACAATATCATGCCTGGATTCACCGATACCGACCGCCTTGGCTCTCTGGCAGGCTCGATTTCTGAGCGAACCGGCAAAACTGTCGATGAAGTTCGCAAGGAATGGATGGATTCTGTGCCGATTCAGCGGCTGGTCGACCCGATGGAGACCGCGGCCGCTGTCACATTCCTCTGCTTGCCGAGCTCTGGAGCCATCCGTGGGGTCAGTCTTGCCGTCGACGGTGGCAGAATGAGGTCAATCTGATTGGTGATGCGCTTGCGCTTCGACATCTTCTTCTCGATTTCGCAGACGCCGGACACCTCCGGTCACACTCCGTCTGAAAGTGAGATGTTCTCGAATTTCCTCGATCAGGCTGAGAAGGCTGACGAACTCGGATTCGGTGTTGGTTGGGTTGCGCAGGCACACTTGTCGACCGAGGTGCAAAAGGGCAACTCGAAGCCTGTCGTGCCGCATTATCCGGGTGAGGTCGGGCTCTGCACCGATTTCTTCCAGGTCGCTCAGAAGATGTTCGCGCGGACCAAGAGGATGGAAGTCGGCAGCGCTGTGATGTCGATTCTCGCTTCGGGAGGACCTATCGCTCAGGCAGAGCGAGTCGGCTCTTTCCTCGCCCTCCACGGACTCGACCAGAATGAGTCTCGAAAACTCCACATCGGCTTCTCGGCCGGTCGCTTCGAATTCATGGCCCGGCCGTACGGAATCGTCCCTCGTGACATCGTCGAAGAGGCATCATGGCCAGCGCTTCGCGGGCAGATTTTCTACGAAGCATCGGAAATCTTCCTACGACTTCTGAATGGCGAGACGATCTCGACCGAGATGATCCGCGACACCACCATGACCCGCGACCACTTCCGCTCTGAGGCGGATTGGCAAGCCGTGCAGGCAGCAGCTGTCGAGTTGCACGGCTTGGACGCGCCGCCAGAATCGATTGAAATCGCGCCGCGTTATAACTTCGAAGAAATCAAGACGATTCCACAGGAATGGCGCCGAGATCTGCTGAATTTAGTCATCGGCAGCCACGACCCGACACTGCAGATGGAGGTCAACAGATGGCGGCCGGTGCAGGTGTTCAACCTCTCAATCACCCCCCCGCACATCATCGATGCGACGCACGAACGCATGGCTGAGACCTACCACGCCGACGGTGGTGCATGGACCCGCTCAATGATGCCACGAACGGTCATGGTCTTCGTCAACGATGAGGAAGGGCTGACTGCAGAAGAGCGCAGCGCGGCTGCAAGATCGGAAGCGAATGCCGCGCTGACAACCTACTGGAATGCATTGGAAGGAACGCTTGACCCAGCGAAGGTCGAGAAAGCAGCAGACAATGCGGTGATTGGCAATGTCGAGGAGGTGGCGGCACAGATTCGTGAGCGTTTCCACCCCGATGACCGGCTGATGTGCTGGTTCGATTTCTTCAATCACGATTCGGCGAGAGTCCAGAGAAACATGGACGCATTCATGAATTCGGTGGTTCCGCGAGTGAACGGAGGCGATGAGTGATGAGCGCGCGCAGGACCGAACAACCATCGAGCGTCTCGCCGGGTCGTCCAGGCTCGGCGATTTTCCCAACAAATCCACTCGGAGAGCAGCACGAAGGCATCGCCACCGGCCGCGATGTGGAATGGGAGCCACTGGTAGATTTCCGCCGAATGGACGTCTCAGAAAATACCATCCACGGCGCCATCGCTTGGGCGCATGGCGACGAGATAATCCACTCATTCGGTGGCAATGTCCTCGTCTACGGCCGCTCGATGATGAAGCCGCTGATGATGAAGCCTTTCACCGAGGCCCTCGATGGCGAACTCGACTGGACACAGAAAGCCATCGCCTGCTCCTCACACAACGGTGATACCGAACACGTAGCAGCCGCCCAGTCACTGCTTTCAGAATCGGAATGGGGATTGATGCAATGCCCATTGGACGTTCCATTGATCCAATTCGGCCGCCAGGTCCGACGACCTCGCAGATGGTTCCACACCTGCTCGGGAGAACACGCTGCAATCCTCAAGGCGATGCGAGTGCTGGGTATGAACCGAGCCGGCTACACCCTGCCGAGCTCGCCTTGGTTCCCGATGTACTTGGACACATTACGCGAATACATGCACAAGCCGGACTGGCAACCGCTCCGCGTAGCAAAGGACGGCTGCGGCTTCCCGACCGTCTCCAACACGGTCGACGAACTCGCAGTGATGTTCGCAGGTCTCGCAACCCACCGCGACAAAGACTGGATCTGGGAAGCGATGAACCGCCACCCAGACCTGATCGGCGGATTCAATCGACTCGACTCGACCTGCCTCAAAGCAGGAGATGGAAAACTGATCGCGAAAGAAGGGGCGGATGGTCTGATGGGATTGGCCATCGATCATCCGGATTGGCCCAAGGGCCTAGGCATAGTAATCAAGATCGCACACGGCTGGAATTCTCAGGCGACATGGTACGTCGCACGCGCGGTGTTGGGCGTTTTGGGGATTCAACTTCGCAACCCTTACCCACTGCACCGACAGAAGGCGTTCATCGTTCCCGGAATCGTCCCGGAGCAATACCAGAGTGCGCTTGAAGAAGTCGTCACATGGGATGAATGGGACCCTGACCGCGACCGCTTCACCCTCGATTGGAAGAAATACACTGCGGCCTCGACGCGCCCAAATCCGTTCAGCAATGAGGGCTTGGAGGGGTGAGATGGACCCCGATGAGTGCTGTGATTCTGGCTGCGTTCCTTGTGAGCGGGACCGCGATGGAGTGGCGCCGCTCGACCTCGAGAATTACATCGGTGGGAAATTCGTTTCGCACTCGAATGATGATTGGCTGAATGTGCTTGAACCCGCGACTGGCTACCGCTTCGCGCGGGTTCCATTGTCTGAACCGAAGGATGTCGACACTGCTGTGGCTGCTGCACGGGCGGCACAGCCGGATTGGGGGGCGCTCTCCCATGCTGAAAGGGCTGATTGGTTGGACAGAATCGCCGATGCTCTGGAGGCGAAATACGAGGAAATAGCCACGCTTGAAAGCCAGGACACCGGCAAACCGATCTCACTCGCGCGAGAGGTTGATGCTCATCGTTCTGTGACCAACTTCCGCTTCTTCGCCGGCCTCATCCGCGAGCATGTCGAAGAACAGTTCGAGATGGCCGACGCCACCAATATCGTCATCTCGAAACCTGTCGGCGTCGCCGCTCTGATCACCCCGTGGAATCTTCCGCTCTACTTGCTGTCGTGGAAAGTCGCACCAGCAATCGGCATGGGAAATACGGTTGTCTGCAAACCCTCCGAGTTGACGCCGATGACAGCGAATCTTCTGATGGAGACCCTTCACGAAATCGGACTCCCTGCAGGTGTCGTCAACCTCGTCCACGGCAGCGGAGAGGGGGCAGGCGCACCGCTCACCTCCCACCCCGATGTCGACCTTGTCTCCTTCACCGGCGGAACTGCTACTGGAGCCAAGGTCGCTGAAGCCGCCGCGCCGCAATTCAAGAAACTCAGTCTCGAGCTCGGCGGCAAGAATGCAACCATCGTCTTCGACGATTGCGACATTGAGAAGACCGTGAATGGAGTGGCTAGGGCAGGCTTCTTGAATTCGGGACAGGTCTGCCTGTGCGGCAGCAGGATACTGATTCAAGAGACGATTTACGACGAATTCGTGGGAAAATTCGTCGATGCTGTGAAGTCGATGAAAATCGGCGACCCGAGCGATGAGGCGACCGAACTCGGGGCGCTGATATCCGCTGAACACCTCGAAAAAGTTGAGTCGTATGTGGCATTGGCGGGCGAAGAAGGTGGTACGCTTCTGACTGGTGGAAATCCAGCCATGGCAGGGGAGTTCGAGCATGGAAACTGGCTCGCTCCGACAATTATAGCCGACCTGTCAACTGATTCACGCTGCTCGAGGGAGGAGATCTTCGGGCCTGTCGTAACCCTGCACAAATTCGAATCAGAGGATGAGGCCGTAGCGATTGCAAACGGAACTGACTACGGCTTGGCTGGAAGCGTATGGACCGGCGACCTCGCGAAGGGACAGAGGGTCGCTGAGAAAATTCACACCGGAATGGTCTGGATCAATACCTGGCTGCACCGAGATCTTCGCGTTCCGTTCGGTGGAGTGAAGAACAGCGGCGTTGGCAGAGAGGGTGGCCGCTGGAGTTTGGGATTCTTCTCAGAACCTCTCAACATCTGCCTCAAACACGACTGATGGGTTAAGTCTGAAAGAGAGATGCGCCCGCGATGGGCGTGAGAAGATGGCTTCAGTCGGCATCATCGGACTCGGCGCGTATGTGCCACCGCACGAGATGAGCAATGAGGATTGGGCCGAAATCGTCGAGACGAATGACGAGTGGATAACCACGAAGACCGGCATGAAGAAGCGACGGATCGCCGACAAGAACACGCACACTTCGGACTTGGCTGTAGAGGCTTGCAAGCGCGCGCTCGACGACGCTGGATTGGTCGCTTCGGACATCGACCTGTTGATTCTCGCTACCTCTTCTCCGGACGTCCCACTCTCCTCCACTGCAGGCATAGTTCAGCACAAGTTGGGCTGCGTTGATTGCGGCGCATTCGACATCAATGCCGTCTGCGCCGGCTGGGTCCATGCATTGGATGTGGGTACTCGCTATGTTGGCACTCCGGGCTACGACAAAGTTCTGGTTGTCGGCTCCGAAATCTATTCACGGATTTTGAATTGGCAGGATCGTACGACTTGCGTTCTGTTCGGTGATGGCGCAGGGGCTGCTGTGTTGGGTGAAGTGCCCGAGGGCAAAGGGGTTCTCGGCACCTGGCTGATGAGTGATGGTAGCGGTGCCGATGTCATCGTGATACCTGCTGGTGGTGTTCGGACTCCGATTCCAAGCGAGGGCTTCGAGGAGGGCATGCAATACTTCCACATGGACGGACCAGCGGTCTGGGAATTCGCAATCGAAGCCTTTCCACAGGCTGTTCACGGAGCTCTTGCACGGGTCGACAAGACCATCGAGGACGTCGATTTCGTTATTGCTCATCAGGCCAACATCAATATCATCAAGACCGGCATGGAGAAGCTCGGTCTGCCGATGTCAAAGACTTTCACAAACTTGCACAAATACGGCAACACCGCCGGTGCGAGTGTGCCGATCGCGATGCGCGAAGCGATGGATAACGGCTTGATCAAAGAGGGTGATTTAGTCGTAACCGCCGCCTTCGGTGGCGGCCTCGCTTGGGGAGCAAACGTCATCCAATTCTGAATGACCAACGTCACCATCCGTACAACCGTTGAGGCGTTCCGGAGCGTATATTGCAGCGTTTGTGTGGGAAGCCGTCGAGCAGACAACGGCCATGGCCGGTCACTGCTCGAACGGCTCCCAAGCTCCGGTTAATTCGTTGTGTCGAAGCAGGGAGCCATCGGGATTCTGCACCCAGACGTTTCCATCCGCGCCGCGCCAGACCTTCTGTCCGTGCTCGTTAATCTGAGCATCAGCCGGCGCTTCGATGAGAGGCGCTGGTGGTGGAGCGGTCTCGAGCAGAGCGCCGAGGTCGAACTCGCCCACGTCGGACTTCTCGGCCGGCTCTTCAACCGGTTCTTCGATTGGTTCGTCGGTCTCCTCTTCCAATTCCTCTGTGACCTCAGTGTCCTCTGTGGTTTCAGATTCAGGCTCGACTTCCCCAGCATCGATCTCCTCGGTCTCCGGTTCTGGCTCAGCCTCGGCTTGTGAAGACTCCAGATCGTACATAGAGGGCGCCGAATCGAATTCGTCGTCTTCCACCTCGGCCT
>Ga0208391_1001158_pt1 | contig 13028 bp, 10 predicted proteins | sample Knorr_S23_td_Bot_FD_185612 | JGI IMG/M metagenome (GOLD analysis project Ga0208391, IMG submission 185612) | Marine microbial communities from Southern Atlantic Ocean transect - Knorr_S23_td_Bottom_ad_3770_LV_A (SPAdes) (version 2) | ecosystem: Environmental > Aquatic > Marine > Oceanic | place... | reverse complement strand
AATTAGGATCATAAATTTGAATATACAAATCCATTGAAAAAGCGAAAATCACTGTAACAACCAAAATTGCAAAAATAATACTAAACATAATTTTGTAATTCATATTTTATCCGTAATTATTACTCGTCAGAAGTCTTTCAAATGATGTAAACTTGAATTTTTCTAATAAATCTTCCATTTTGCCATAAGCTTTGTCAATATTATGAAATGTAATGAAATGATCTTTCTTGGGTAGTTTCATCTTTGGCATGAATTCAGGCGTCAATTCCCATGAATGAATATAAAAAACTCCAGGCAAATTTTCTTTTTCGTAAGATTTTATGGTAGTTTCAATTATGCGTGAGGGTAACGTTCTCAAGTAAAATCCTCCTGCTGCAGGTATTCTTTTTCCTAAGAATTTTGTTACCATTATAGGAAACTCAATAATTTTTCCGTCCTTGGAGTTTCCTTCTAAAAATTTACTTGAGATTTTATATGGTTTTTTGTCAGCATTAGGAATTCCATATAAGCTTGTTTTTGCTGGAACGACACTGCTATCGTACACATAATCGTTTTCTTCTAAAACGTCAATTGCCCACGAACTGTTAGTATTAAGAGAAAATGTAGGTGCTCTAAATCCTCGTGATTTATGATTTGTCAATTCCGCAAATTTTTTAATTTCATGAGGAAATTTTTCTTTATAGCCAGGTGAGTCTAAACGATCATGATACATAGTATGAAATCCAATTTCATGATCGTTTTCAATGATCTTATCAAAAATCTCTGGTTGAATTTCTAATAATTCGCCCACTACAAAAAATGTTGCGAATGTTTCGTGTTTTCTTAACAAATCCAGTATTTTATCAATACCATTTATGACAGATGGACTATGTTTTTCATTTTTGATATTTTGTTTAATCAGTTCTGGATGAAACCAATCCTCGAAATCAATTCCTAAAACATTCAATTTTTTTACTCTATTTTTTTTACGACTCTAGCAGGGTTACCTACTACCACACAATGATCAGGAACATCTTGAGTGACAACACTTCCGGGTGACACGATCGAATTTTTTCCAATTGTAACACCAGATGTAACAATACAGCCAGGATTTATAACAGCGCCAGATTTTATTGTGACTTCAGCAACTTTTCGAGGATATGCACCATTTTTCAAAAACAAATTCGCGGTAGGATTACTGTGAGCAAAGATCATTGAAAAAGATCCAAGCGTAACATTATCTTCAACATGTACTAGCTGAGGATAAATAAGATCAATCAAGGTATATGGGTTAAAATGGCAGTTTTTTCCAATTTTAACACCTCTCGCTCGTTGCATTTTAATAGCAAAACCGGAATGTGGAGAAGAAAAAGCTAGTCTGTGCAGTACCCAAGAATTAGCGTATTTTACCCTAATTTGAAAACGACCAAAAATACCACTATAACCATAATATTCCATAAGCTCTTTTTCATTGAGTTTGGTTGCATCATCGATAAGATCCCTATATTTACTCATAATCGTCAGATTTTCTGAATCTTTCTAAACCTTTCTGATAAAAAATAGGAGATTTTGAATTAAGAAAATGTAGGAAAATTCCAATTCGTCTAGTTTAGTAAATTTATCCATAATAAAACAGACAAATTATACTAAACGTTTTTTTTATCAAGTAATTTTTGATTATCGTGATGAAATGAGAATAGTGTTTGATTTGGATGGCGTGATATGTGAATTAAAAAAACCTACAGAATCATATGCGGATGTAATTCCAAAAAATGATGTAATCGAAAAAATGAGGGATTTAAAAAAAGATGGGCATTATTTGATTATTCATACTGGTAGGCATATGAGAACATGTAATGGAGACATATCAAAAGTTATTGAAAAAATAGGAAAAATCACGGAAGATTGGTTAGAAAAATGGAAAGTGCCTTATGATGAATTAATATTTGGAAAACCACATGCAGACATATACATTGATGATTTAGGAATTGAATTTTCAACTAAGGATAAACTAGATAAAAAAATTGAATCATTGCAACCCTACATAGTAATACCCATGGCAGGACATGGAAAAAGATTCAAGGATGTAGGTATATCAAAACCAAAATTTATGATTGAAGTTCGAAATAAAACTTTGTTTGAATGGTCATTAGACAGTTTACCAGTAGAAATTTCGAGAAAAATAATTTTTATTTGTTTAGAGGAACATGAAAAAGAATTCAGCGTAAGTAAATTTATAAAAAATATTATGAAAGAGAAATATCCTAAAATTAATTATGAATTAATCTATCTTGAAAAAACTACAAGAGGGCAAGTGGAAACAGTATTACACGCAAAGCGGTTGATATATTCTGAAAATCCATTAATAATATACAATATAGATACACACTTTATTTCAACTCGTCTTAAATCAAAAATTCTGACTTTAAAAAATCAAAATATTGATGGATTGTTAGGATGTTTCACATCAGACGATGAAAATCTAAGTTTTGTGGAAATAAATGAGAAAGGACTTGTTAAAAGAGTTAGAGAAAAAGAAAAAATTTCAAGTTTAGCATCTACAGGTTTGTATGTTTTTAGTAATGTAAGACAATTCGTTGAAGCTGCTGAAACAATGATAAAAAATGGTATAAAGGTAAAGGATGAATTCTTTGTTTCTGAAATATATAATATTCTTCTCAAATCTGGAAAGAAATTTGAGATAGATATTGCAGAAGAATTTATTCCATTTGGCACTCCTGAGGACATAAAGAAATTTGAGACGAAGTGAAACATTTGGATGCTGAAAATGTTAGAGTGCTTATTTTAAGTGCAGGTAAAATCGATAATGAATTAGAGAAAATTTTTGGAAAAATTCCATCTGGGCTAATACCTATTAATGGAAAACCAGTAATTTTTAGAATAATTGATAAATTACTTGATGAGGGTATAAAAAAAATTTCTATTACAGTTGGATACAAAAAAGAGATTCTAGAAAAAATAGTCATTGAACAATACAAAAACCGATGTAAATTAGAGTTCATTACAACAGAATTTGAGAAACCGCCAGGTAATTCTATAAAAACAGCAATGAAGTATTGTTTTGAAAAAAAATTGTTAATTATATTGGGTGATACACTAATTGATAATAATTTAACCGAGTTAGCAGATAATGTAAAAAACTGTGTTCTAACATCACAAGAATTTGGCGAAACAAGAAATTGGTGTGTAATTACAAAGAAAGATAGTATTATTGATGAGATTTTTGATAAAAAAGAACTTCATAAAGATGAAAAATATCATGCGCTAGTTGGATGCTACTTTTTTAGTGATACAGATTTGCTAAAGAATGTATTAGACAAATTTGCAGATGATGAAAAACTAGAAATTAGTTCAATAATAAAAAAAATTAAAGATCAAAATGAATTTCAAACAGAATTAGCACAAAAATGGCATGATGTCGGTCATTTAGAAAATTATTTTTCTACAAAACAATTTATTCTTAAAACAAGATACTTCAACTCTCTTCAGTTTGATGATTTAGGAAAAAATGTTATCAAAACAAGCAAGAATAAAGAAAAATTGATCGACGAGATCAATTGGTACAAAGAGATTCCTGAGGAAATTTCAAAATTGGTTCCAAATATTGTAGATTCAACTATAGAAGATGAACCATTCATAAAATTAGAGTATATTAAAAATCCAACATTATCTGAGCTTTGGTTGTATAGTGATTTTCCATCTGATTTTTGGAAAGAAATTATTCAAGATTTATTTGATATTATTCAAAAATTCAGAGGATACCGTGAAAGCGTAACGAAAGAAGAATACAACTCAATATATTTTCAAAAGACAATAGATAGAATTGATGAATTAATAAGAGATAATAAAATATTTAAAGAAATTTTTAAACAAGATTTTATTTCTGTTAACGGAAAAAAGTTAAAAAATTGGATATTAATTAAAGATGAGATTAGGAAAAAAATTAATACGATGTACAATGAGGATGACAATTGTTTAATTCACGGTGATCTTTATTTTTCAAATATACTTTATGATTCAGAAAAAAAAATATTCAAATTGATTGATCCCAGAGGGAGATGGGGCAATGGAATTGCTGGAGATATCAAATACGACATAGCAAAAATAAGACATTCTGTTGTTGGTTGTTTTGATACAATCACAAACGGTCTATATTCAGTAAAATATAATGAAAAAAATGAAATAAATTTCAATGTGTTTGAATCAAAAAATTATCAAATTATTTGTGATGAACTTGATAAAAACATCAAAAGAAATTGGGATCTAGATGACATAAAAATGATTGAGGGGTTACTATTTATTTCCATGCTACCACTTCATAAGGATAATTTTGAGAGACAAATAACATTTTACAGTGTTGGTATTCAAAGATTGAATGAAATTTTTGGTAATATGTGAAAAATATGATTAGATTAACAATTGCTATTCCAAATTATAATGGTGGAAAAAATCTAAAACGCGCGATCATCTCGTGCCGAAATATTACGATTCCAATTCAAGAGTATGAGATAATAGTAGTAGATAATTGTTCAACTGATAATTCACTTAATATTGTAAATGAATTAAAAAATGAGTTTTCAAACTTGACATTTCTACAGAATAAAGAGAACGTTGGTCGGATTCAAAATTGGAATGTTTGTATAGAAAAAGCAAAAGGAGAATTTCTGATCTTCCTTTTTTCAAATGATGAAATAAATCAACATAATAACATTCATGAATGTCTAGAAATATTAGATAAAAACGATAGTATTTCTATTGGATTTTCATCTTTGTTAAAAAAGGAAATTAAAGATTCATATGTAAAAAAGTCTTTTTCTAATGAAATTATTCAATGCAAATCAAAATGCTTTACAAAAGAATGTCTGAATAGAGGATTATTACCATTTGGTCCAATCCAATCAATCATCTATAGATTAGATGACATAAAGAATGATCAAAATAAATTTCGCACAGATATGCCAATTAATGCAGATGAAATTTTCACATATAAGGAAGCATGCAAACGTGATAGAATATTGTTCAATCCTAACCCACAAATTACATGGGATTTAACACAAGGACGATTTCATGGTCAAATGAAAATTGAAGATGAATTCAAAGAACATTCTGAAACAATTAAAATTATTTCAAAATTAATTGGGATAGACGTAGATTATAGTTTGGTATCAACGTACAGAGCAATTAATCTGCTAAAATTTTCTACAGGAAATTTAAAAAATAGTGGTAAGAAGGAGGCAATAAAACATCTTTTGTCAAAAATGAAAGAAAGTAAATCGTTCTTTAACACAGATAAGATTCTTTTCAAGACATTTCTTAAAAAAGTGAAAAATTCAAAAGTAGATGCTGATGATATACTTTATTCAGAAATTATTAACAAATGTATGAACGAATCTAACTAGAAATTTTATAGATTTTACCTTCCATAAGAGAAATTACATATAATGCGCCATCAGGTCCAAATTTCATATCACTAATAAGCCCAAGATTTTTTGCAAATACAATTTCGTCCCTAGATTCAGTTAAAGAACCATCGTCAGAATTTTGTGAAATGTTAAGAATGTTATCTTGTAAATGTGGTGACTGAAAAACGAATTTTGTTCTTGTGTCATCAAGTTTGAATTTGTAAATTATTCCATTATTTGAATCTGCAACGAACAGAAAATCTTTGTATTTTTTGAAGTCAATTGAATTAGGAAATTCAATTGCGGTTACTCCTACTGGTAATTCCCAACTAAATTCAGGTTCACTATAACGATAATTTTCATATTCAGGAACTTGTGGAAGAGTTCTTCCATTCGAAGGACCTTGAATTTTAGCCCAGCCACTGTTGAATTTATTTTCAACTAGATTTATTTCATCATAAACATCAGGTCCATTTTCAGTATCCCACAAATATCCTGTCTGAGGATCAACTGCAAGACCAAAACTATTACGAATGCCAATTGCAGCATAATCACCTTCAGGTTCAATTTGAATAATTGTACTAGTATCCTTCCAATGACCATTAGAAAAATTCTCGTAAGTGAACTGCCTTATGCATGAATCAAGATTTCCTAGAATATTAAATAAATTCAATTCTGGTGGATTGTCAGAAAGATCTGGTTGTTCAGATTGCCAACCAAATGGATTTGTAGTGTAATGCTGAAAGGAAATTTTGGTGCAAGAAAGTAAGTAATTGAAACTATCAAAAATAGTGAGATGGTTTTTTTCGTCCTTTGATGCCGCAGTACTAAAATGTCTATAACTCTCATTTTCAAGATGGTTTTGCAATAAACCGATTTTATAATTCTCACCGGTAATGGCATACACTTTACCATCCAGATCACTAACTAACTCACCACCTACATACTCTCTTTCAAAACCAGGAATTTTCTTTAAAAGAATGGGCTCTACTAATTCATTTCCATTCCATGAATATTTGTAAACTCTATTTTCAAGAGCACGACCTCCATCATGATATGCCTCTGTAAAAAATAAATAAACATCATTTTCAATTGAAGTAATTCCTAACAATCCCTGTTCACCATAATTACTAACTTCTACATCCAAAACAGGCGTACCTAACAAAGCATTATTTTTAATATGCCTGACAGTTCCGGTATTTTTTTCTAAAACCAAAAGATCATCTCCAATAAATTCCATATTTACAGGAACAGACAAACCAGAGACAAATTCTTCAATTTGAAATTCAGAATCTAAAACAACTGGATTTTGTTTTGAATCTGCGTTTACATCATTTACCATATAAAATGACAATAACACAAAACCCAACAATGCGAATACAAAAAAATTTCTCATTAAACAAATGAAGAATTTTGCTTTAATAAATAATTTAAATAAATTTAGTAGAAGCCTCTAAAAAGCTTGCAAAAACGAAAAGCTTATGAAAATTGCTTTAGTATGCCCCGCATCATTACCCGCAACACAATTTGGTGGGATTGTGTTTTTAGCGGTAGATCTTGCACAAGAAATTTCTGAAATGGGTCATAATGTAACAATATACACAACTGATTTAGATTTTAGTAATGGTCCGAACAAATTTAATAAAAAACTACCAAGAATTGAGAAATTTGAAAAATTTTTGATTAATAGAACACACGTATGGTTTTCATTAAAATTATTTTTTGTTAATACATCCATGTCAAAAGAAATTGAAAATGACAAACCCGATATAATACATACAATAGGATTGAGAAGTTTTCAATCTATTATTGCTTGGAGAGTTTCTAAAAAACTAAACATACCTTTAGTTGTATCAGATCAAGGTGGTTTAACGACACATCCGTTTTTGACTGAATCTGGATTTTTTTTAAAAACTTTGTATAAAATTCAAGATTTTTTCATAAGAAAAATAATTAATGATGCATCCGTAATTAGCGTAGCTAATGAATATGAACAAAAAATATTTTCAAGTTTAAACAAAAAATCACGAATTGAAATTATTCGTAATGGTGTCAATCTAAAAAAATTAGTTAGTAAACACAATTTTAAAGAAAAATATCAAATAAATTCTAACTTCATTCTTTTTGTAGGTAGATTTTCAAAAAGCAAAGGAATTGAAACTTTGATCAATGCGTTCAGTATTGTGAAAAATGAACTAAAAGATTCTGACATACATCTAGTAATAATGGGTGTAGATTTTGGTTATCAAGCTGAAATGGAAAAATTAATTAAAAAACTAAATTTGTCTGAGGAAATCAAAGTTATAAAAAATCCACCGAGAGATGATGTAATATCTGCATATGGAGAAAGTGAGTTTTTAGTTTTGCCGTCACAGTGGGAGTTATCACCACTAGTCCCGCTAGAATCTTTTGCGTTTAAGAAACCAGTAATTTCAACAAATTCACATGGTATTCCATATACCGTTCAAAATAATAAAAATGGAATTCTAGTCGAGCCTGAAAATTCACTTGAATTATCAAATGCAATTGTGAAATTATTAAATGATTCAGAATTACGAGAAAAGCTAGGATTGTCCGGTTACAATTTTGTTAATGAAGAATGTAATTGTGTTTCAATGGCTAAAAATTCTCTAAAATTATACGAGGATATATTAGAAGAAATGCAAAATGAGTTGAATAATGAGTGAGTGAAAATGAAAAAAGATTTTTTTAAAGATTCAAAAATAAAATTTCCGGCTTATGAACCATGGATTTCAAATGATGATCAAAAAATTGTAATGAAAACACTAGGTCAGAGCATGCTAACTCTTGGTCCTCAATTAGAAAAATTTGAAACTAATTTTTGTAAATACACAAAGGCAAAATATGCAGTTGCCGTTACAAATTGCACCGCTGCATTGCATTTATCATTGAAAGCGTTAGGAATTAAGAAAGATGATGAGGTTATAATACCAGATTTAACATTTGTAGCGGATGCGAATGCGGTTTTAGCATGTAATGCCAAACCGATAGTTACTGACATTAACAAAGAAAATTTCTTTTTATCTATCTCAAATGTTAAAAAAAATATTACAAAAAAAACTAAAGCAATAATTCCCGTTCATATTTATGGGCAAGTTTGTAATATTGAAGAGATCTTAGATGTTGCACGTGATAATGATCTTAAAGTTATAGAGGATTGCGCTCATGCAGTAGGAACTTTTCATAATTCTAAGCATGTTGGGAATTTGGGAAAGACTGGTTGTTTTTCATTTTATCCAACAAAAAATATTACAACTGCTGAAGGTGGAATGGTTACTACAAACTCAAAAAAAATTGCAGAAAAAATTAGGCAGTTACGAAGTCATGGTATGACAAAATCTCTCAAAAGTCGTTATTCGAGTGGTTATCCTTGGGTATTTGACATTGTTGAACCTGGTTATAATTACCGAATGGATGAGATTAGAGCTGCATTAGGAATTACACAATTAAATAGAATTAATAAAATTAATGAACTACGGAAGAATGCATCACTCTATTATCATAAAAATTTACAGAATATTCCCGGAATAATTTTGCCAGATATGGTAAATGATAAAAGCCATTCGTATCATCTATACACAATTCGTGTAACCAAACCTTTCAAATTATCAAGAAATCAATTATTTAAGAAACTAAAAAACAATGGAATTAGAACGACTGTTTATTGGATGCCTATCCACAAATACAGTGCGTTTCGTAAATTTGCTAAAGTATCTAATGTTGTTAACACATCAAAAATTTACAATGAAATTTTGGCACTGCCGTTATTTCCAACTATTTCAAAAAAACATCAAGATAGCGTAATCAAGGTTATCAAATCATCTTAATACACTATTAAGATACTTCATCAAGCCAAACCATCTTTTTAGATGAACAAGAACGATAATGTGCTGACATGATTTTTGATTGATTTAATAATTCTTGTTCAAAGTTGAATGGAGCTTTCTTTTCTCCATTGATTTCCATACAAAAAGTATCAATCATTTCTAGAAAATGATCCGTGGGATTGATTTCAAATATTTTGTTTCTTCGACCGTCCCAATTGTTTTCTATATTATATTGTAGATTCACTTTAGTTGTAAAATCAGGTGGTACAGAATAAGCTCTATCTAACGATATAATTCCGTCAGAACCCCATATTTCGTACTTTGCTTGATAATAATTTCCATTGCCATAGGTAATGGTTGCAGTTTTCTCATTCTCATATATGAGAAGAGACGTTCCTTTTACATCAACACCAGTCTTTGGATCTAGAACGTTTGTGTGAAAAACAGCAAGTGGTTCTTCATTAAAGATCATTCTGCTTGCGTAAACTGGATAACACCCAGAATCATTCAAAAATCCGCCGCCCAATTCTTTGTTATATCTAATATCACCCTCTGGAAAAGCCGGAAATCCAAAACTTCCGTTGAATGAGAAAAGATCCCCAATTTTTTTATCATCTATTAACTCTTTGACCTTTTGATGTTGAGGATGAAATCTGAACATAAAACCTTCCATCATTCTAACGTTATTCTGTTTTGCATGCTCAATCACTTCTTTTGCAGTTTCTTGTGTAATGTCTTGAGGAAAAAAAGATTTTTCACAGTAAATATGCTTTCCTGCAGAAGCTGCTTTCATAACCCATTCTTTATGAGTTCCAATGGGGGTTGAAATGTAAACTGCATCAACTGAATCATCTGATATTACATCGTCATAAGTACCAAATTTTTTGCAATTGAACTCATTAGAAAATTCATTAGCTTTTTCTAGTGTTCTGCTTCCAATTATTTCAAGTTCTGCAAATTCTGATTTTAATATGGCAGGAATTACTGATCTTTTAGCAATTCTTGAACAACCAATAATTCCAAATTTTATACTGTCCAATGTTCTAAAGATAAGATATTATTCCTCGTATATGTGGTCCAACAAAATTTTCAATTTTCAATAGCTGCTTTATTTGAAACAATGTTACCCAAATGTATGAATCAGGAATTTGTAATTGTTCATTCTCATCTACTTCTACAATCATATTGAAGTTTGACTTTAAATGAAATCTTCCACCGTCTTCTGATTGCCATTTTCCATAAATAATTTTTGCATTTTTTGGTTCATCAAAATATTCTGCAAACAAAGGCCTTATTCCTCCATGGGCTTTCAAAAGATTACTAGTAGTTGCTTGAAGTGTAGGTGATAATTGTAATTTTCCAATATTTCCAGGTTCAGCTTTTGCTTGAACTAGATAATGAGACACACCATTAATTTTTTTCATTAGTAATCCAAGAATTCCACCAGGGTTTTTTCCAATTATTGGTTGCATCCATCCTTGCTTCCCAACTTCACGATCAAAAGTGTTTGTTACTTTAATACCAATTATTTCAAAAAATCCTTTTGAATCATGAGATATGTTTCCAGATTCTTTGTCAACATTCCATTTATCTAGATCATTTATTCCAACTTGTTCAACAACCATATCTGATTGCTCTCTTTTTTTCTCAAACCAATCAATGATATAATCAAGTTTGTGTAATTGATTGTCATCACGTATAGATTCCAACATAATTTCTACTCGTGAAATTGTTTCAGGATTAGTATCAAATCCATTCTTTTCTAAAATTTCCTTAATTTCGTCAATTATCACGTAGAATCTTCAATAAGTTATTTAATTATATTTTCTATTCAAATCAATCAAGTCTGGATTGAAAGTTTGGGAATGATGGAAAAACATTGAGTAGTATATTTTATAGTCTAAAATCCTAAAATCAGTCAAAAGGTTAAAAATTGAAGATAATTGTGGGAATTCCAGCATTTAATGAGGAAAAGAATATTGCTGCAATAATTACTAAATTGGCAGATGTTACAGATACAATAATTGTATGCAATGATGGTTCATCGGATTTAACTTCGGATATTGCTGAAAAAATGGGGGCATTTGTCATAAATCATGAAAAAAATTTGGGGTATGGGGCAGCTATACGAAGTATTTTTCTAAAAGCGAAAGAGTTGGATGGAGATATTTTAGTTACATTTGATGCTGATGGTCAACATAGAATTGAAGATATTGAAAAGGTAACGAAACCAATTATCGATCAAGAAGTAGATTTAGTGATTGGTTCAAGATTTTTAGATGAAAGTGAAAAAGAAGTTCCACGATATAGAAAAGTTGGAATTAAAGTGATAACAAAAATTACAAATGCCAGTATAAAAAAACAGTTAACTGACTCACAAAGTGGGTTTAGAGCTTATTCAAAAAAAGTACTAAATGAATTAAATCCATCTGAATTAGGAATGGGAATATCAACAGAGATTTTGATTAAAGCAACTAATAAAAATTTTAGAATTACAGAAGTGCCAATAAAAATTTTATACTCCGGTGATACATCTACACATAATCCAGTTTCTCATGGCTCATCTGTAATTCTCAGCACAATAAAATATACATCAATTGAACATCCATTAAAATTCTATGGAATACCTTCAATGATACTTTTCATAATTGGTATATCATTTACATATTTGGCTGTAGAATATTATGCTGAAATTGGAAGATTGAATACAAATTTAACAATCATTGCGGCAGGTACAGTTTTAATTGCAGTTGTATTACTAATTACAAGTATTTTGTTGTATAGTCTTGTAAGTGTAGTTCGTGAAAAAAATTAATTGAATTTTGATGAACTATGACAAATTATTGGAATGTTATAAAAAATAAATTATTGAAAGAAGATGGAATAGTTTCAGTTGGATTTTCTGACATAGTTGGTTCAGGAATTGCTGCTGTTTTTTGGTTATACATTGCATCAGTTATGAATCCTGGTGATTATGGAGAGATTCATTATTTTTTGGCAATAGCAGGTATGGCTCAAATTTTTTCAATGTTAGGCACTTCACATGCACTAACAGTTTATTCTGCCAAGAAGGAAAATATCCAGTCTACATTATTTATTATTTCAATTATTCCAACTATAATTTCATGTATAATTATTATCATGATTTTTAATAGATTTGATGCTGGATTATTAGCAATAGGATACGTAGTTTTTGAATCTGTTAATGCTGTAGCTTTAGGAAGGAAATTTTATAGAAAATACGCAAAGATAATCCTGATTCAAAAGTCCCTTACAATGTTTATAGGCATAAGTTTTTTTTACGCCTTTGGTCCGGCTGGGATAATTTTTGCACTAGTACTAACATTTGTTCCACATTTGGTTATTTTTATCAAAGAATTTTATAATACAAAAATTGATTTTGCACTTTTAAAACCTAGGAAAAATTTTATCATAAATAATTACTTTATGAGGCTATCAACAGGCTTTGGAGGGCAAGTTGACAAACTTATTCTTGCCCCATTATTAGGATTTAGCTTATTAGGAAATTACTCTTTAGCTGTTCAGATTTTTTCAATTTTAATAATTTTTTCAACCATAGTTTTCAAATATCTTTTACCGCAAGATGCAAGCGGAATATCTAACAGAAATTTAAAAAAAATTACAATAATAGTGGCAATTGGAATTTCAATTCTTGGAATTCTTATTTTGCCAAAATTAATAACATTATTTTTTCCTAAATTCATTGAAGCAGTTGATGCTATTGCAATCATGAGTGTGGCAGTTGTTCCTGAGGCAA
>Ga0208391_1001155_pt1 | contig 13048 bp, 9 predicted proteins | sample Knorr_S23_td_Bot_FD_185612 | JGI IMG/M metagenome (GOLD analysis project Ga0208391, IMG submission 185612) | Marine microbial communities from Southern Atlantic Ocean transect - Knorr_S23_td_Bottom_ad_3770_LV_A (SPAdes) (version 2) | ecosystem: Environmental > Aquatic > Marine > Oceanic | place... | reverse complement strand
GGCCAAGGCGGCGATGATGTCCTCCTTGAGGGAACAGGGACCCAAGGTGGCGAGGATGCTGATGTTGTTCACGCCGGTCATCCCGTCATTTAGCGTTCATTGCCTGCCTATTCGGCAAAAGCTTATGGCCGCCGAGAAAATCGGCAAGCCTTTGCACGCAAACTTCGACGGTTTCGGACGATGTGTCGAGTTCCAGATCGGGTGTTTGGGGTGGCGTATAATCCGAGTTATAGCCGATCAAGGTATCAATTTTCCCCGCCGCCGCTTGCCGGTATAGCCCCTTGGGGTCCCGTTCCATGCATGTTTCAACGGAACACTTTACATAGACGATCAAAAGGTGGGGCAAAAGATCGCGGATCAGCTGCCGCGCATCGTCATGGGCGGTCAGCGCGGAAACGATTGTCAAAACGCCGGCTTGCGCCGTCGATAAAGCCAGCGTTGCCAACGTGTGGACCACTTGCAACCGGCTTTCCGGGGTAAAATCCAGAATGTCGCCCAACATGTCGCGAACTTGATCGCCATCCCAATTTATGATCGGCACGCCCCCTCGTGCCCGCAAGCGTTCGCTCAAGGCGCGGGCAAGGGTTGTTTTTCCTGCTGAGGTTGGCCCCATCAGCCAGACAACAGGGTTCGGTTTGATCATTGCGAAAATTCTCTCAAAAGGCCGTGCAGGCGGACAATCACCCCTCCGCCATCATCCGGCGCAGTACGAATTGGAGAATGCCGCCATGCAGGTAGTATTCGACCTCATCCAGGGTATCTATACGGCACAAAAGCGTGATCTCTTCGGTGGAGCCGTCGGCACGGGTGATCTTGGCGGCAATATCCATACCGGTATTGATGCCGTCTTTCATGCCGGTGATATCCCATACTTCCGAGCCGTCTAATTTTAGCGACTCACGACCCTGGCCGTCCTGGAACTGCAACGGCATGACGCCCATCCCGATCAGATTGGAACGGTGAATGCGCTCGAAGCTTTCAACGATCACCGCTTTGACGCCCAGCAACGCAGACCCTTTTGCCGCCCAGTCGCGGCTCGACCCGGTGCCATACAACTTGCCGCCGACGACGACCAACGGCACGCCTTCTTCCTCGTAGCGCATGGCGGTGGCGAAGACCGAGCCTTCGTCGCCCGATGGATAGTGCTTGGACAGGCCACCTTCGGTGCCCGGCAGCATTTCGTTCCTGATCCGAATATTGCCGAAAGTGCCGCGCATCATCACTTCGTGGTTGCCGCGCCGGGACCCGAAGGAATTAAAATCTTCGGGCCGGATTTGATATTCCAACAGGTATTCCCCGGCAGGACCGTCCTTGGGGATGGCGCCGGCGGGGCTAATGTGGTCGGTGGTCACCGAATCGCCCAAAATCAATAGCGGGCGGGCGCCCAGGATATCCTGCGGCGGGGACGGCTCCGCGCCCATGCCTTCAAAATAGGGTGGATATTTCACATAGGTGGAACTCTCGGGCCAATCAAACAGGCCGCTGCCTTCGCTTCCGATGGCTTGCCATTGCGCGGACCCTTCGTAAATATTGGCGTAGCGTTTCTCAAACATTTCACGTCCCAAGCAGGCATCGACGGTCTCTGCGACTTCCTGGTTCGACGGCCAAATGTCTTTCAAGTGAACCGGCGTGCCATCGCCATCTTCACCCAAGGGTTCGTTAGAAATATCCTTGGTCATGGACCCGGCCAACGCATACGCCACCACCAACGGCGGCGAGGCCAGATAGTTAGCCTTGACCCACGGATTAATGCGGCCTTCGAAGTTACGATTGCCGCTGAGCACGCCCGCGGCGACCAGATCAGAATCGTTGATGGCCTTGGCAATGGGTTCCGCCAAGGGGCCGGAATTGCCGATGCAACTGGTACAGCCGAAGGCGGCGATGGAAAACCCGAGGCTGTCCAGGTCCCCTTGCAGGCCGGCTTTATCAAGATAATCGGCGACCACTTGGCTGCCCGGCGCCAGTGACGTCTTGACCCAGGGCTTCGATGTAAGCCCTTTGGCGACGGCGTTGCGGGCCAACAGGCCGGCCGCCACCAACACCGAAGGGTTCGACGTGTTGGTGCACGACGTGATCGCTGCCAGCACCACATCACCGTCGGAAAGCGAATACTCCTCGCCTTCCACGTCGGCGGTGCGCGGTGCATCGACGCCGCCGATGTCGCTCAAGGCATCCGTAAAGGCCTCGCTTGAATCGGTCAGGTCGATACGGTCCTGGGGCCGCTTCGGCCCGGCGATGGCCGGCACCACGGTGGCCATATCCAGTTCAATGGTATCGGTGAATTGCGGGTCCGGGGTGTCGGCGTCCCGCCACAGGCCCTGGGCCTTGGCATAAGCCTCGACCAGCTGAATGGTCTCTTGCGAACGGGCGGTCAGTTCCAGGTATTTAATGGTGCCGGCGTCGATCGGGAAAAATCCACAGGTGGCGCCGTATTCCGGCGCCATGTTGGCGAGCGTCGCCTGATCGGGCAGGCTCAATTGTTCCAATCCGGGGCCGAAAAACTCGACGAATTTGCCGACCACGCCTTTATTCCGCAGCATTTGAACAACGCGTAGCACCAAATCGGTAGCCAAGATGCCTTCCTGCATTTTACCGGTCAGCTTGAACCCAATCACTTCGGGAATCAGCATCGTCACCGGCTGGCCCAAAATAACCGCTTCGGCCTCGATGCCGCCAACGCCCCAGCCCAGCACCGAAAGGGCGTTGACCATCGTGGTGTGGCTATCGGTGCCGACAATGGTATCCGGCATGGCGATGGTTTTACCGTCTTCTTCTTCGGTCCAGACGGTCTTGGCGAGGAACTCCAAATTGACCTGATGACAGATACCGGCGCCGGGCGGCACCACGGTGAAATTGGAAAACGCCGTCTGCCCCCATTTCAGGAACGTGTATCGTTCCATGTTGCTGGCGAATTCTTTTTCGATGTTCTTCTGCATAGCATCCGCGGTGCCGGTAAATTCCGCGGTGACCGAATGATCGATAACCAAATTGCAGGTATTAAGCGGATTGATTTTTTCAGGGTCGCCGCCCATGTCGGCCATGGCCTGGCGCATGGCGGCCAAATCGACGACCGAGGGCACGCCGGTGAAATCCTGCATCAAGACCCGGGCCGGGCGGAAGGCGATTTCGTTGCTGGACGAGCCCGTGTTCAGCCATGCCGCCAACGCTTTGGCGTCATCGACGGTGACCGAACCCCCGTCTTCATAGCGCAGTAGGTTTTCCAACAGCACCTTCAACGAAAACGGCAGGCGCGACACGTCGCCCAGGCCGGCCTCTTCCGCCACCTCAATGCTGAAATAATCGTATTCCTTATCGCCTACGGTTAAGGTGCGTCGGGTTTTCAAAGTATCTTGGCCGGTGAAAGGCAAGGTCTCTCTCCTTTAGCGTTAGGGTGTTCACGGAAAAGTTATCGGATTCACTACACTTTTCCCCATTTGCCTCTATTTTGTCCCCCCACGACCAATTGACAAGACAAAGGAATAAATCGCCGCGCCTTTTTCGACTTGTGGTCCGGCGCGGTATATGGCTCATTATCGACGCGACCAAGGGGGGGGGGAGGCTTTCTCAGTAACCGTGAGGGCCTTTCATTTCTTTGGCGACAGCCAATAATAATAATTGTTAAAACTAAAAAAATCGCGTCCCCAGGAGGACCACGCATGACCGACGGAATGCCGGATTTCAGTAGTCTTGATACTTTTCCCAAACTCCTCCGGGAGAATGTGCGTGTACGCGCCGACAAACCCGCCAACCGGGAAAAGGATTACGGCATCTGGCTGTCGTGGACATGGGCGCAGGTCGCCGACGAAATCAGGGCTCTGGCCTGCGGCATGGCTGACATCGGCGTTCAGCGCGGCGATAAAGTCGCCATCTGCGGCGACAACCGCCCCCACCTGTACTGGTCGATGACGGCGGCGCAAACCCTTGGCGCCGTACCCGTTCCGGTCTATCAGGATTCCGTCTCCGAAGAGATGCGCTACATCTATGACCACGCAGAAATCAAATTTGCTATCGTCGAGAACCAGGAACAAGTCGATAAACTGTTAGAGATCAAGGATACGCTGCCCCACCTCAAGCACATTATCTACCATTTTCCACGCGGCATGCGTCATTACGATCAGCCGTTCTTGGACCTGATGGCCGATGTTCAGGACCGGGGCCGGGCCTTTGATGCGGACAACCCCGGTTTCCACGAGACCGCCGTTGATCAAGCGACCGGGTCCGATATCGCCATTATGCTTTATACCTCCGGAACGACGGGGCGGCCTAAGGGCGTGATGTTGAGTTTCGACAACCTGATCATCACCGGGCGCAACGGCGCCATCCGCGAGAACCTGACCGAAGATGAAGGCATGCTGGCATACCTTCCGATGGCGTGGATCGGCGACAATATCTTTTCTGTCGCCCAGTCTTACGTCACCGGGTTTTGCGTCAGCTGCCCGGAAAGCTCGGAAACGGTGCTGGAGGACATTCGTGAAATCGGCCCGACCTATTTCTTCGCCCCGCCGCGTATTTACGAGAGCCTGCTGACTACGGTCATGATCCGTATCGAAGACGCCGCCAAAATCAAACAACGCCTATTCCATTACTTTATGGGTGTGGCCAGACGCGTCGGCATGGACATCCTGGACGACAAGGAGGTCGCGTTTGCCGATCGATTCCGCTATTGGCTCGGCAATATCCTGATCTATGCGCCGCTGAAAAACGTTTTAGGCCTGTCCAAGGTGCGCGTCGGTTACACCGCGGGCGAGGCCATCGGGCCCGATATTTTCACCTTCTATCGCTCATTGGGGTTGAACCTCAAACAGATGTACGCCTCGACCGAGGCCTCGGTGTTCATCACCATCCACCCCGACGGCGATGTCCGCCCCGAGACGTCAGGAACACCAGCCATCGACGTCGAGGTCAAGGTTGCGGACGACGGCGAAGTCATGTTCCGCAGTCCCGGTGTCTTTCAGGCCTATTTCAAGAACGAGGAAGCCACCCGTGAGACCAAAACCGAAGACGGCTGGGTCCACACCGGGGACGCCGGCTATCTCGACTCAGACGGCCACCTACATATCATCGACCGTTCCAAGGATGTCGGAAAGCTCAATGACGGCACCATGTTCGCGCCCAAATTTATCGAAAATAAACTTAAATTTTTTCCCCACATCAAGGAAGCCGTCACCTTCGGCGACAATCGCGGGTATGTCGCCGCCTTCATCAATATCGACCTGGAATCGGTGGGCAACTGGGCCGAACGGCGGAACATGGCCTATATGGGATATACGGACTTGGCCGGGCAAGACGCGGTCTACGACCTGATTTCCGATTGTGTCGCCCAGGTCAACCGCGACCTGGCCACCGATGAGAAACTGCACGGGTCGCAAATCCACCGTTTCCTGATCCTGCACAAGGAACTGGACGCCGACGATGGCGAATTGACCCGCACCCGAAAGGTCCGCCGCGCGCCCATCGCCGAAAAATACGCCGACCTGATCAACGCGCTATATTCCGATGCGGACCATTGCCCGATCGAGGCCGAGGTCACGTTCGAAGACGGTCGCACCGACATCATCAACGCCGATCTGAAAATCCGTGAAGCCGCGCGCATCACCAGCGCCCGGGCCGAAGCAGCGGAATAGAACCTTAGCCATGGCAAGAAATATCGGCGAGGTACTGCTAAACGTGGAAGGAATCAGCATTTCCTTCGGTGGCGTAAAGGCCCTGGACGGCGTCAGTTTCGATGTGAAGGAACATGAAATCCTCGCCATCATCGGACCCAACGGCGCCGGTAAAAGCTCGATGTTGAACTGCATCAACGGCTTTTATCATCCCCAGGAAGGCATGATCACCTTTAAGGGAAAACCCCGCCACCATATGCTGACCCACGAGGCAGCCAAACAGGGAATCGCCCGGACCTTCCAGAACATTGCCCTGTTCAAGGGCATGTCGACACTCGACAACATCATGACCGGGCGGAACCTGAAGATGAAAAAGAACCTGTTGTGGCAGGCGTTATATTTTGGCCCGGCGCTGACGGAAGAACTGGAACACCGCACCAAGGTCGAGGAAATTATCGATTTCCTGGAAATCGAAGCGATCCGCAAAACCCCCGTCGGCAAACTGCCCTACGGTTTGCAAAAGCGGGTCGAATTGGGCCGGGCCTTAGCGGCGGAACCGGATCTGTTGTTGCTGGACGAACCCATGGCCGGCATGAATCACGAGGAAAAAGAGGACATGTGCCGCTATATCCTCGACGTTAACGACGAATTCGGCACTACCATCGTGCTCATCGAACACGACATGAGCGTGGTAATGGACATTTCCGACCGGGTCGTGGTGTTGGATTACGGCCGCAAGATCGCCACCGGGACGCCCGATGAAGTCCGCGCCAACCAGGACGTCATCGACGCCTATCTAGGAGTCAGTCATGACTAGACCGATAAGGACCAACTAGACCATGGAACTCCTCAACATCCTATTCGTGGCGCCGTTCCTGGATATGGCTGACAGCCCGGTGTTCTTCGCCGAGGTGGTCATCACCGGGCTGCTGACTGGGATCATGTATTCACTGGTGGCCCTGGGATTCGTGCTGATCTTCAAGGCGTCCGGCGTTTTCAACTTCGCGCAAGGGGCGATGGTGCTGTTCGCGGCGCTGACCTTGGTCGGCCTGATGGAACGCGGTGTGCCGATCCCTTTGGCGCTGGTCGGTACCGTCTTGGTGATGATCGCCCTGGCGATGTTGATCGAACGGATGATGTTGCGCCATCTAGTCAATCAGGAAGGTATTATCCTGTTTATGGCCACCATCGGGCTTAACTTCCTTCTCGAAGGCGCGGGACAAATCGCCTGGGGATCCAACGTCAAGGTCCTGGATATCGGCATTCCCGATCAATCGTTCGAGGTCTATGGCATCCTGCTCAATCAGTTTGATTTGTTCGCCGCCGGCACTGGCGCCGTGCTGGTCACGACGCTGGCGGTATTTTTCCAGAAAACCACCATCGGCCGGGCGCTCCGCGCCGTCGCCGACGACCATCAAGCAGCACTTTCCGTCGGCATTCCGTTAAAGACCATCTGGGTGATCGTGTGGTCGGTGTCCGGCATCGTCGCGCTGGTTGCCGGCATCATGTGGGGGGCGAAATCGGGGGTTCAGTTCTCGCTCAGCCTGATCGCCTTAAAGGCGTTGCCGGTGTTGATCCTGGGCGGCTTTACCTCGGTCCCGGGCGCCATCATCGGCGGCTTGATCATCGGCGTCGGCGAAAAGATCGCCGAAATCTACTGGGGCCCAGCCTTCGGCGGCGCCATCGAAGGCTGGTTCGCCTACATGCTGGCGTTGGCATTCCTGATGTTCCGGCCGCAAGGGCTGTTCGGCGAAAAGATTATCGAGAGGGTGTAGGAAAATGTTCTATCGGGAAACAGGGCAGTTCAAAACCAACTATCAGAAGGACCAGCAGGTCTTTCCCATCGCCCAGGACCGGGTCTTCGTCGCCCTGTTGCTGATCGTCGCCTTCGGCGTGGTGCCCTTCGTCGCCAACGAATACTGGCTGCAAGCTATCCTCATCCCGTTTTTGATTTTCTCGCTGGCCGCCGTCGGCTTGAACCTGTTGACCGGGTACGCCGGGCAAGTGAGCCTGGGCACCGGCGCCTTTATGGCGGTGGGTGCCTACGCCACCTACAAGATCACCACCAATATTCCGGAAATCAACATCATCATCGTGTTCCTGCTGTCCGGCGGTATTGCCGCCCTGGTCGGCATCCTCTTCGGCCTGCCCTCACTCCGCATCAAGGGCTTCTATCTGGCCGTCGCCACCCTGGCGGCGCAGTTCTTCATTCTGTGGCTGTTCAACAAGGTCGGCTGGTTCTACAACGACAACCCGTCGGGCACGATCACGGCGCCGCCCCGGACCCTGTTCGGGATCATGATCTCCGGCCCCCGGGCGACGGCTGAAGTCCGTTATTTCGTCGCGCTGATCTTTCTGGTGGGGTTCACCATCGTCGCCAAGAACATCGTTCGCGGGCGCATCGGCCGGTCCTGGATGGCGATCCGGGATATGGACATCGCCGCCGAAATCATCGGTATTGAGCCGCTGAAGACCAAACTCATGGCCTTCGCCGTCAGTTCCTTTTATTGCGGCGTCGCCGGCGCGCTCAGCGTCTTCGTGTGGTTGGGCAGCGCCGAGACAGAGGCCTTCGATATTTTTCTTTCATTCCAGATTTTATTCATGATCATCATCGGTGGTTTAGGGTCCATCATGGGGTCTATCGTGGGGGCCGCGTTCATCACCCTGGTGCCGATCTTCCTGACCAACGCACCGGCGTTATTCGGCCTTCCCATAAGCACCGACCTGTCCAAACATATCGAGGAAATCGTCTTCGGCGGCTTGATCGTTTATCTGCTGATCGTCGAGCCGCACGGGTTCGCGCGGTTGTGGCAGATCGGCAAGGAGAAACTGCGGCAATGGCCGTTCCCCTATTAACGCCCGCCTATGTACACTGGGGGAAAAGGGCAAAGCCCAGTGGCCAGTGGATTATCAACGTGTTAGAGTTTTTTTTAGACATTGAACGAGAAACCGGTAACGGTCCGTTTAACCCAAGGGAGACAAAATCATGAAGTTCCGTACACTATTCCTGGGCGCGTTGGTGGCTGCCGTCGGCGTCACCGGCATTGCCGTACAAAAAGCGGCCTACGCCGCCGAACAGTTCTTTCCGATGCTGGTGTACCGCACCGGACCCTATGCGCCGTCCGGCATTCCCGTCGCCAACGGGTTTAGGGATTACTACACGCTTCTCAACAAACGCGACGGCGGCATCAACGGCGTCACCGTCACGTTCGAGGAATGCGAGACCAAATACAACACCAAGCTCGGCGTCGAATGCTATGAGAAACTGAAAAAAAATAGCGCCGGCGCAAAGGCGACGCTGTTCAATCCGTTCAGCACCGGCATCACCTATCAGTTGATCCCGAAAGCCACCGTCGATGAAATTCCGATCCTGTCCATGGGCTATGGCCGCACGGCAGCCGCCGACGGGCGCTATTTCCCGTGGGTGTTCAATTTCCCGACCACGTACTGGAGCCAGGCATCCGCTTTCATCAAATACGTGTCCCGTCAGGAAGGCGGCTGGGACAAGCTCAAGGGCGTCAAGATCGCCCATGTCTACCACAATTCGGCCTACGGCAAGGAAGCCAACCCGACGCTGACGGCCCTGGCCAAGATATACGGCATCAAGCTGACGTTGCTGGCCGTAGACCATCCGGGCCAGGAACAGAAAGCCACCTGGCTGCAGATCCGCAGGCTCAAGCCCGACTGGGTCTTCATGTCCGGCTGGGGCGTCATGAATTCGGTCGCCATTAAGGAAGCCAACGCCATTAATTTCCCGATGGATCATTTCGTCGGCAACTGGTGGTCCGGTTCCGAAGGCGACGTGATTCCCGCCGGCAAGGGCTCAATCGGCTACAAGTCGGCGGCTTTCCATGGCGCCGGCGCCAACTGGAAGATCCACCAGGACATCATAAAACATGTCTACGGCGGCGACGCCGCTAAGGCGAAAGCGAACAACCTCGGCGAGGTTCTCTACAACAGAACCCTTGTGAATGCCATGTATGGCTCCGAGGCCGTGCGCACGGCGATGGCCAAATACGGCAACAAGCCGATGACCGGCGAACAAATTCGCTGGGGTCTTGAAAACCTCGACGTCACCGAAAAACGCCTCGGCGAACTCGGCATGAAAGGAATGCTGCTGCCGATCAAGATCAGCTGCGCCGACCATGAAACCAGCGGGCCTATCATTATCCAGCAATGGGACGGCACGAAGTGGAATATTGTCAGCAAATGGATCAAGCCCATGCGTGAAATCGTCCGTCCGATGGTCGAAAAGGCAGCCAAAGCCTACGCCAAGGAAAACAACATCACGCCCAGAAGCTGCTAAACACAACGCCTTGGGTTAATGAGTATGACGCCACCTACCGGACAACAAGAAGCCGAACAGGTGGCGCCTGCCCAAGCCCTGCTGACCGTCAACAATATCGAGGTCATCTACGACCATGTGATCCTGGTATTGAAGGGGGTATCGCTCGAGGTTCCCGAGGGCGGCATCGTCGCCCTCTTGGGCGCCAACGGCGCCGGCAAGACGACGACGCTGAAAGCCATTTCCAATCTTCTCCAGGCCGAACGCGGCGAGGTTACCAAAGGCTCCATCGAATGCATGGGCGAACGGGTCGACCGGCTCAGCCCCAACGAACTGGTGAAGCGCGGCGTCATCCAGGTGATGGAAGGACGCCATTGTTTCGAACACCTGACGGTCGAGGAAAATCTGCTCACCGGCGCCTATACCCGCCGCGACGGGCGCGCCGCCATCGATCTATCGCTGGAAAAGGTCTATCACTATTTCCCGCGCCTGAAGGAACGCCGCACCGCCCAGGCCGGCTATACATCCGGCGGCGAACAACAGATGACGGCACTGGGCCGGGCGCTCATGGCCGATCCGAAGATGATCCTGCTGGATGAGCCGTCCATGGGTCTGGCACCGCAATTGGTCGAAGAAATTTTCGAGATCGTGCGCAACCTCAATAAAAAAGAATCCGTGAGTTTTCTGTTGGCCGAACAGAATACCACCATCGCCCTGGAATATTCCGATTACGGCTATGTCCTGGAAACCGGCCGCGTCGTCATGGACGGCGACGCCAAAAGCCTCAGCGACAACGAAGACGTCAAGGAATTCTATCTGGGCCTCAGTTCCGGCGGGCGGCGCAGTTATCGTGACGTCAAACATTACCGCCGCCGCAAACGCTGGCTTTAAGCCGCAAGCCCCCCTGAACGGACAGACCGCCATGCTGGAGGCCGAATATTACGATGACCTGGAAACCCGCGACCCGGAAGAACGGGAAATCCAATTGTTCCAGGCGCTCGGCCATCACCTGAAGACGGCAAAGGCCGACTCGCCGTATTTCCAAGACCTGCTCAAGGATTTCGCGCCTGACGACGTCAAGTGCCGCGCCGACCTGGCCAAGCTGCCGGTCACACGGAAATCTGACCTCGGCCAGTTGCAAAAAGCGACCCCGCCGCTGGCCGGGATGACCAATATCGCACCGGTCAATTTCCTCCGCCTCTATCAATCCCCCGGCCCGACCTATGACCCGGAAGCCAAAGGCCGCGATTGGTGGCGGGTCGGCCGGGCGCTCCATGCCGCAGGCGTGCGTCCCGGCGACATCATCCACAACACCTTTTCCTATCACCTGACCCCAGCCGGTATGATGTTCGAAACCGCCGCCCAGGCCATTGGCTGCACGGTGGTGCCCGCCGGCACCGGACAAACGCACCAGCAGGTCCAGGCCATCGCCCACATCCGCCCCAGCGTCTTTGCCGGTACGCCGTCGTTCCTAAAAGCCCTACTGGACCGCGCCGCCGAGGAAGGCTTCGACGCCAGTTCCCTGACCAAGGCGGTGGTTGCCGCCGAGGCGCTGCCGGATGCGCTCCGCCAGGAATTCCAGGGTCATGGCATTCAGTGCTTGCAATCCTACGCCAGCGCCGATCTCGGCCTGATCGCCTACGAATCTAAAGCCATGGACGGCCTCATCGTCGATGAACGGCTGATCATCGAAATCGTCCGCCCCGGCAGCGGCGATCCGGTTCCAGACGGCGACATCGGCGAAGTCATCGTCACCACGCTCAACCGCGAATATCCGCTAATCCGCTTCGCCACTGGCGACCTGTCATCGGTGATGGGTGGGGCAAGCCCCTGCGGGCGCACCGCCATGCGCCTGACCGGCTGGAAAGGCCGCGCCGACCAATCGACCAAGGTCAAGGGCATGTTCGTGACCCCGACCCAGATCGCCGCTGTAATCAAAAAGCACCCGGAAATCGAAAAGGCCCGCCTCGTCGTCGACCGCAAGGACGACCAGGACACCATGACGCTGCTGTGCGAGGTGGCGGGTGGCGATGATGAACTGGCCGGGAAAATCGCCGACACCCTGCAAAGCCTCAGCAACCTCAAGGGCGAGGTCGACCTCACCAAGCCCGGCAGCCTCGCCAATGACGGCCTCGTCATCGAAGACAAGCGTCCGGTTGATTAAGCCGCACTCAATTTCTTTAAAAACCGCTCATAATCTCGCCACAATTAGGGGGTGTAATGGCAACTATAGACTTCCACGTCTATACACCAGGGATATCCCCCTTTCTCTGGTCCCCCTTATCGGCATTCCTGTATGCCGAGACCTGAAACGGTCGGACTTTCCAGTCCGGCCGTTTTATTTTTCAGCTCTCAGCATGTCGGCGCAGGCCAGCTCGACGCAGGTGCAGAACACCTCCAGGGCATCGCGATTTTCGTCTATCGACGGCATCGACGGCGCCAGGCGGATGTTGCGGTCGCGCGGATCCTTGCCGTAGGGGAAGGTGCCCCCCGCCGGCACCACTTTGACACCGGCCGCCCCGGCCAGGCGGACCACCTCAGTGGCGCAGCCGTCCATAACATCGACGCTGACGAAATAGCCGCCTTCCGGTTTGGTCCAGGTGGCAATACCCTTGCCGCCAAGCCGGTGTTCCAAAATTTCGTCAACGACGGCGAATTTAGGCGCCAGGATCGCCGCCAATTTGTCCATGTGGACGGCGATCCCCGCCACGTCGCCGAAAAAACGGACATGGCGGAGCTGGTTGATCTTGTCCGGCCCGATGGTGGAGACAAACATTTTCTCAAGCGCGTCGTCGATATTGGTTTTCGACGCCGCCAACATCGCCACCCCGGCCCCGGCCAGGGAGATTTTCGAGGTCGACCCGAACATCAGCACTCGGTCCGGATTGCCGGCGTCTTTGCAGGCTTGCAGCAAGTTCTTCAATTTCGCCGGGCCGCTGCCGAGATGATGCGCCGCATAGGCATTGTCCCAGATCACCCGGAAATCGCCCGCCGCCACCGGCATCGCGGCCAAGCGATCGACGACGGCGTCGGTATAGGTTGCGCCGGAAGGATTGGAATATTTCGGCACGCACCACATGCCCTTGACAGACGGGTCGTCCTTGACCGCCGCCTCGACGGCGTCCATGTCGGGGCCGTCGTTGTCCATGTCGATATTGAT
>Ga0208391_1001154_pt1 | contig 13050 bp, 7 predicted proteins | sample Knorr_S23_td_Bot_FD_185612 | JGI IMG/M metagenome (GOLD analysis project Ga0208391, IMG submission 185612) | Marine microbial communities from Southern Atlantic Ocean transect - Knorr_S23_td_Bottom_ad_3770_LV_A (SPAdes) (version 2) | ecosystem: Environmental > Aquatic > Marine > Oceanic | place... | reverse complement strand
AGTTATTCGCCCAGGAGTCGTGGCCAGGCTGATGCATCCCTCATTGTCACCGGCGACCTCAACATCGCTGATGTCCAGTGGTCCACACAGTACATGATTTCCGACGCATACAACTATCTCTTCAAAGTGCGCAACGCGATCGAGACGTTCCGCGCGATGAACGAGGCGGTCATGCGCGAGATCATCGGCGATCGTACGATCAACGAGGTGCTCACCTCCGGGCGCAGTGAGATTCAGCAGGAAGTGAAAGAGAAGTTGCAGGAGTTGGCCAAGCAGTATGAGTTGGGCATCAAACTCGACAAGGTGATTTTGCAGGACGTCAACCCGCCCGAGTCCGTCAAGGCGTCGTGGAACGATGTCAACGAGGCACAGCAGGAATACTCGGCAACCATCAACACAGCCCAGGCGAAGTACAACCAGGTTGTCCCCAAGGCGGACGGCGAAGCCGAGAGAACCGTCGAGGAGGCCGAGGGCTACGCGGTGCAGCGTGTCAACGAAGCGCAGGGTGACGCCGATTTATTTAAGCAGGTTTTCAGCGCCTACCAAAAGGCGCCCGAGGTCACCCGGACACGGATTTATCTTGAGACGCTGAACGAGGTGCTCGCCACCGGTCCCCGAAAAATTATTATGGATACCGAGGCCAAGGGCTTGCTGCCACTGCTCAACCTGAACGAGGAGGCCAAATAATGACCAAGCAACTTACATCAGTTTTCGCGGGGATTCTGCTTTTCATCGCAGCCATCACGTTTTTCTCGACCGTGTACATCGTCGATGAAACAAAGCAGGTGTTCGTCACCCAGTTCGGCAAGATCGTCCGCGGCCCCATCAACGGCCCCGACAAGGATGAAGCCGGGCTTTATTTTCGGCTGCCATTCATTCAGGAGGTGCATCCGTTTGAGAAACGCTACCTCGAGTGGGACGGCGATCCAAACCAGGTGACAACCAAGGACAAGCTGTTCATCTTCATCGATACTTACGCGCGGTGGCGCATCGTGGATGCCAAGTTGTTCTTCGAAAAAGTCCGCAACGAGGCTGGTGCCCAGCAGCGGCTCGACGACATTCTTGACGGCGAGGCTCGGATTGTTGTCGCCGCGAACGATCTCGTCGAGGTCATCCGCTCGCGGCAACGCGAGGCCGTTGTCGATGAGACCGAGGTGCTCGATGACGAATCCCAGTTGAAGCCGTTCCAGCGAGGCCGCTCCGCGCTGGCGAAGCAGGTGCTCGACAATGCCGGGCCAAACCTCAAGGAGGAGTTTGGCATCGAGTTGCTCGACTTTCGGTTCAAGCGGATCAATTACTCGCATGAAGTCCGGTTGAAAATCTTCGAACGCATGATTACCGAGCGCGCCCGCATCGCCTCCAAGTTTCGTTCGGAGGGCATCGGCGAGGCCGCCAAAATCGAGGGGGCGCAGCAGCGTGAGCTCAAGCGGATCTCCTCCGAAGCCTACCTGAAGCAACAACAAATCAAGGGCAAAGCCGACGCCAAGGCAGTGGATATTTACGCCGAAGCCTTCAACCAAAGCCCCGAGTCCCGCGAGTTTTACGAGTTCCTCAAAACGATGGAGACCTACAAAAATACATTGTCAACAAACGTGACCCTGATCCTCTCCACCGATTCCGATTTCCTGAAGTACATTAAACAATCCGCGCCGGAAAAAGAGTAGGCCAGGCGCTTGGCCAAGCGGTTATTTGAGCGACTGCATATAGTCGAGCAGGCTGGCCATTTCCTTGACGGTCAACCCGGCGGCCAAGCCCTCCGGCATCATCGATGTGGTGCGCGTGCCGCTCTTCGCCACGTCCGAGCGTTTGACGCGTTGCACGATGCCGGCGATGTTGCGCAGATCGACGATGCCATCCTTTTCTCCGGTCACAAAGCCTTCCAGTGTTGTGCCGTTTTTCAACTCGAACCACTGCGTCTGGAATCCCTGTGACACCACGGCGCTCGGCTTGAGGATGGATTGGATCAGGTCGGCCCGCTTCCATTTTTTGCCGGCGTCGCCAAGGTAGGGGCCTTTCTGCGGTTGATCCTGCGAGGTGGTGTGGCAGGCGATGCAGGCCTGCCGGGCAAACAAAAGGCTGCCAAGTGCGGCATCCCCCCTGGCCTGCAACAGCAGCGCGGTGGCCTCGTTGTGGCCGAGTTGGACAATGCGTCGCTTGTCGTCGTCACCCGTGGCCGGGGCGGCGTTCAGCTTGTCCAAGGCGTCCAAGGCGGCCTTGGACAAGGCGGCATCTTTCGACTTGGCAGCGGTTGTCACCAATTCTCGATGGCCGGTTGAGCCGGAGTCGCCGATGGCGTTTAATAACTCGGCGTTCTTGGCTCCGCGACGGATGATGTCGCTCATCATTCCGCGAAGGTAATCGTTGGCCAACGGCGACTGCTCGAGTTGCAGCGCGATCCGGTACGTGACGACCTTGGCTGCGCCTTTTTGTTTGCGCGCAGCATCGCGCAACACCTTCGGACGGCCAAGGTGGCTCGGTTCGTAAATGAACTCCCGCACAGTTGGAGCGAAACTTTTTTGATCGGCACTGTGCTTTTGCCATTCGCTGATGATGGCCAACTGCGTGTTGAACGCCTCGTTGCCTGTGATCCGGCCAAGCGCGTTGAAGGCGTCGGAGCGAACCATCGCAACGCGATCGCCATCGAGTGCCGCCTTTCGGAGAGGTTTGATGGCAACGGTTCCTGGAGACGACGAGGCAATGAACGCCAGTGCCTCGTCAATCCTGGTATCGATGCCCAGCGCGGCCGGGTCGATGCGGTTGAGTTTCATCTTGGCGACCAGCTGCGGTTTGTATTTGGCATTCAACTGGTCAAAGCCGGTCTTGATTGCCGCGCCGATGCGGGGCGAGGCCTCCCATTCAACCGGCTCAAAGTAGGGGCCACGGTCGTCAGGGCGGGTAGACCACCACTTCTTCCCGTCCCAACGCTTGTCGATGTAATAAAGCCGACAGAGGGCGGTGAGAATTTCCGTATTCAGCGACGGATTTTCTGAATCCTGTAGTTTTTGGATCAAGCCATCGACGGCTTCAGTGGTGTGCATTTCCTGCAGTGCGGCCAACGCGATCTGCCGGGTTGGTTCGTCATTGATTCCATCGAGGCAGATTTGTGTCGCCCCGGTTTCCACCAGCGCCTTCCGGGCAATGTGCGGGATGATTTCGTTGTTTGCATAAACGCGATTTTTTGGCGAGTTGTCAACCGGCGCTGCTGCCATTTTGAGCAGGCTTTTTCGCGCTTGGCCAAGCCGGGCCAGGCCAATTACGGCCTGCAATCGGACACGCGGATTCTTGTCGCGCAGCGCTTTCACAAACAGGGCGGGGTTCACTCCACCGGTTTGGCTTTTACGGTCGGCGAGGGCGCGAAAGGCCCATTCGCAGATGGTTTCGTCGAGCGTCAACCGGGCGATCGTCTTATTTACGGATTCGCCGGCCAGTTGCTTGAGCGTGAACAGCGCGGCGATGCGTCCATGCAGGTGGATCGACTTGTCGGCGGCGAGCCTGGCCAAGCCGTCGATATGCCCGCCGGCACTGCGTTTGAGAATCTCACGCTGGGTGTTGATCCGGCAGACGGCGCTGTCGGAAACGATGTGCCTGAGCAGGTCGGCGTCGGACGCTTTGGCCAAGTCGGGAAACTTGGCCGCAGTTTTTCCGGGAAAGGTGATCAGCGAAACGCTGCCGACGTCAGGGCCGCTGTAACGGTAGCCACCGTTTTTCCAGTCGCTGACGTACATCCTCGAGTTGCCATCAGCGTCCATGTCAATGGCCTTGATCTTGTAAAAGCTGTCCTGCGTGACGTTGAAGGTGCCTTCGTGCGGCGTGAGGCGGTGAACGTAAACGTGTTGCGTGGTGAAATCACACGTGTAGAGCGCGTCGTTGAAGGCGTCCGGAAAGCCGGGTTCGTCCAGCCAATAGCCGCCCGTACCGGAGCCACCGCCGTAGTCAGCCAGCGGCGGCATGTGCTCTGCGGGAAAGTTTTTATAGAGGCGCGGATAGCCGTGGTTGCCCAGCGAGACGAAGTGATGCAGGCGTGTGTTCCAGCCCTTGCCATCGTTGGTATTGTCGCGCGAGAAGACATCGAGCTTTGGGCTGACGGCGACGTCGTAAATGTTGCGGGCGTAGAGTGCGTAGTTTTCCAGTTCGGTCCCATCGGGTCGCACGCGGATCACACCGCCGCCGCGCAGATGAAGCGTGTGGCCATCGCGGCCCTTGGCCTCAACAAAGCCGTAGTCGCCGATTGCCAAATATAGCCAGCCGTCGATACCCATCCGCACGCCGTTGGAGGTGTGGTCGGCGCCGCGGAAGCTGAGATCGAAGCCCATGCCGGTGACGAGTTGCACCTTCTCGTCGGCGATTCCATCGTTGTCCTTGTCCCGGAACGCCGAGAGAAACGGCGGATTGACCACATACAGTGTGTCGCCGACAAAGCAGCTAGAGCGCGGGCTGTCGATGTCCGGCACGTAGTCGGTGAACTTGTCCGCCACACCATCGCCGTCAGTGTCGACGCACTTGACGATCTTACCGCGGTTGGCCTTTTGATCGATCGAACTATTCAGGTCGACGCTGACGTAGACGTCGCCATTGCCGCTGGCGGCGACGCCGGTGGGGTAGGTGACCTGCGGCGGTTTGGCGAAAGTGACCATCTTGAAGCCTTCCGGCATGGCAAAGACGGATTGGCTTAGGCCAAGTGCGGATAGCAGCGAAACAAAGGGCAGAATTTTCCTCATCGTGAAAAGCGCGGACATCATTCACGCTTGGCTAGGCGCAGGCAACTCGTTTCCGCTTGGCCAAGCGCAACTTTGGGCAAGCGGCGTTGTTTCATGGCATTGCATCGCTCGCCAGCGGTGCTATTTTCCGCATAGGAGATGAACTTGCAGCGGCTGTTGTTGATTTCGATCGTGGCAAACCTGGTTTGCTTCGTGGGACTGTTTTGGCTGTCCACCGACAGGCAGTCGTCAACCGAGCCAAGCCAGCCGGTGCCGGCTGGCGAACCAGTGAACTCAGGCCAAGCGCTTGGCCAAGCCGCCCCTCCGGAGCGAATCGTGCGCGAGGTCGAGCGGTTTCATTGGAGTCAAATCGAGTCCAACGACTACAAGGAATACGTTCAGAACCTGCGGGATATCGGTTGTCCAGAGGAGACCATCCGCGATCTTGTGAAGCAGGACCTCGACAAGTTTTACGATCAACGCAAGGCGGACATCCTGTCAAAGTCCCCCGCCCGAAAGGAATTCTGGAAGAGCGGCAACCCCAGTTCCATTGGCAAGCCAAGCGCATCGGCCAGCTCCCAAATGGCCCAGCTTGACCGCGAGAAAAACGAGGTGCTGGGCGACCTGTTCGGATCACAGGGTATGGCGGCCATCAATCGGCCGAGCCCGCTCGCCCGCGCCCGCTCGCAGGCCAAGAGCGGCTACGCGATGGATTTCATCCCGGAGGAAACCAAGGCGGAGCTGAACACCCTCGAGCGGGAGTTCGGGAGCGAGTTGCTCAAAAAGATGGCACAGGGCGCGACCGATGCACAGGACATGGCCGAGATCCGCCAACTGCGGCAGAATCGCGACGATCGCATTGCGACCATGCTGACCCCGGAGCAGAAAATGGAGTACGACCTGCGCAAGTCACCCACGGCGGCAAACATGCGGTTGCAGATGGATGGGTTAGATCCCTCGGAGGACGAGTTCCGCGACATCTTTGCGGCGCGCAAGTCTTTCGATGACGAGCACGGTGTTGTGCCCGGATCGAGTATTTCTGCTGGTGACATGGAGGCCCGTCAATTCGCGGAGCAGGAGATGAACAACCAGATCCGCACCTCGCTTGGCGATGACCGATATCAGGATTATCTTCGCCAGACCGACTACGACTACAAGTCGATCGCCAAGATTACTGAGCGGCAGGGGCTGGGGGAGAACATCTCAACACAGGTGTACGAGATGAAGGGTGGCGCCGAGGAACTCGCCAGGGAGATCCGCATGAACACCAGCTTGCCCATCGAGGAGCGGCAGATACAGTTGGGACAGATTCGAACCGAAACCTCCCGCAGCATCGAGTCGCTGATCGGGGGGCAGGGGGCGGCCGCGTTGCAAGGCCAGGCCGGCGGCCGGAACTGGCTCAACAACCTCGGCCGCGTCAACCCGCTTCCCATCGTCAAGCCGATCTTCCAGGTCATCACCAGCGGCACGCCCAATCCGTAAGCTTTTTGGAGTGCGACGGCAGGGTGTAGCGCCGCCGGCGCTTTGGCGGAAAAATTTAAACTTCAAACTTGAAGCTGGTCATGCACAACCAGCTTCAACGTGCCCGGCAACAGCTCGATAGTTGCCGGGGTGGTGCCGATGATGTCGCCGTCGGCCTGGAATTCGGCGGGCGGCACGGCATCGATCTCGAGGCGTTTTCCCGTGAAATAGTCGACGCGCTCGTCCTCGACGTAGCGGCCGCTGAGGATGCTGGGGAATCGCCGCACAATCTGCAGCCGGCCAAGCGCGTCCACGAGGCTGATGTTCAGCAGGCCGTCGTCCGGCCGTGCGCCGGGGGAGATGCGCATCACGCCTCCTGCGGCAAACTCGGTGTTGCCCGCGCAAACCTGAAACATTCGGCCCGACGTTTCGCCGCCGTCCCACTTCACCGAAAACTCCGGCGCGCGAAAGCTCGCCAGTGCGCGGAACAGACCAACCGAGTAACTGAAGCGCCGCCCAAAGATTCGCTTCACACGCGGCCCTGTTTTGCGGATTACCTCAGCGGCGAAACCGGCTGCGACAAAGAGCAGTGCATGTCGCGTGACCGATTTCCCGTCCCGCATCAACTGCACGCGGATGACATCGAGCGTCCGGGTGCTGCCCCTGGCCAGGGCGTCAATGGCCGATTCAAAATGGGCCAGGCCGTAGGTCAGGGCGACGTCGTTGCCGGTGCCGACCGGCAGCGTGGCTAGGGCTGGGCGCTCGCCCGGCTCGACGGCCATCAGCCCGTTGGCCACCTCGTTGACCGTGCCGTCGCCTCCCAGCGCGGCGATGATTTCAAAATCGGGGGCGTTCGATTTGGCCAAGCGCGTGGCGTGTCCGGCGGACTCGGTAAGCGTAGCGGTCACAGCATGGCCAAGCGAGGCCAGGCGCTCACTTGCTTGGGCCAGGCGCCGCTCTCCCCGGTGATGCCCGGACGCCGGGTTGGCGATGAGCAGAATGCGCTTGGCAGCCATAGGCGGCGGTCAACTCACCTTGCCGACCCAGTCTCGGGCGATGGCCTGCAAGTCGCCGTGGCCGTTGGCTTGCGTGGCGTCAGGCGCAAAGTGGATTTGCTCAAGTTCACGAATGGTGCCCCGCAACTGGTCACGATGCGAGGCTCCCAGAGACTTTGGTGAAGCGGTATCGATGCGATGCAGCAGATCGATGACGGCGAACGGCGTGCAAACATCCGGCACTTGATAAACCGGTGCCACAATCTGACCATCGTCGCGATTGGCCATGCGCCATGCGCCGATACCAAGCAGCAGCAGCACAGCCGCGCCGGCGGCGAACCAAGGCCAAGTCGGCGCCGGGTTCAAGACAAGCCCGGCCAGCGCCAATTCGCTGTCCACCTCCACGAGGTCGGCGTCGTTGTATCGTTTAAAAACTGACTTGATGTCCGAGTCGATTGTCTCCGGGAACTTGAACATAAGCGACTCGACGCCGTCGTCGTTTGGCTTAAGCGTGAGCAGCCAGGTGTGCTCACTCACGGCGTTGACGCTTGCGGCACCCGACTCAACACGCGCGATCGAGAGTCCCTGGTCATCCTTCTTGGTAATCTTGAAGCCTGCGATGTCGAGTTTAACAAGCTTTTCGAGTGGCGGTATGAGGCCCTTGCCGGTGGCGTGCAACTCAAGCGTGATTTTCTCATTCTCGTTGTCCAGGCGGGCATCCAGTGTCTGTGTCAATTCGAGCTCGGCGACGGGACGGTCGGGGGCTGACTCTAGGCGTGCATCGACGATCTGCGTCGCGGTGGTCACCGGCAACAGCACCGGGCCGAGTGAGTCGTAAAAATCAAGATCCATTTGCAACTCGGGAATGCGGTCGACCGAGGCGTCCTTCGCCTTGAGCAGCACGTAGGCCAACGGCGTCTCTCGCCAGCCCGACTCGACGATGGTGCGTGACTGGGTTTTGGTGTCGTGAAACGTGATCGACTGCACCTCGAAATTCTCTCCGAGTTTTTTGCCCAAGTGCTCCTCGAGATCATCGCGCGGCGCCTGCCGCTGGCCGGGGTAGCGCGGGTAAAAATACGGGGTGCCCGTGCTGCTGCCGCCGACGAGGTAACGCGCAAAGCCGCCGGCCTCGCGCTCGATGTCGCTCGTGTGCCGCAGGCCGATGAACAGGCCGAACGGCTTGGTGTGGCCGATCTCATCGCTGCCGTCGATGTGGGCGACCAGTTCCACCTCGAGGAGCAAATCGTGGTAATGCTGCACCAGCTTCCGCGCCATTTCGCCGGCGGGATGATCCTCGAGCACAGCGAGCGAGGCGCGGAGATAGCGCGGTTTCAGTTCCGGCGTCAGCCGGCGCGAAGTGTTGGCCACCGAGTCGCCGAACGCCTTCAGGTGGCCCTCCGAGTCCGGCATCACGAGAATCGCGTCGCGGATTTTTTGGAGGTTGCCGATCTCCGGCGTCTGCTGGCGTGTGACATACGAGAGGTCGCTCGCGCCGAGGTTGGCGTTGAACCAAAGCTGGAAGACGAGCGCGCTCGGCTTGTCGGCGGTCACGGAAGTTTGCAGCGTGTAGAGCGCGGCGGCTTCGCTGAAGCCCTCGAACGCCGCCTCGCGGTGCTTCACGTACAAATCGAGGTCGGCCTTGTTGCCGTACTGGTACTCGGCGAGGTCGAAGTTCGCGGCGGCCTGTTGCAGCTTGAGTTGCCAGACATCCGGCTTGGCCTTGAGCCCGTCATCGAGCAGCGCCAGCAGTGTGTCGTAACCGGCCAGCACCTCGGCCTTGATCTGCGGCTCGCCGCGCTTGGTGCCGGCCTGCTGCTGAACCTGCGGCGCGCGCCACGAGGTGGCCAGGCGCTGACGCATGGAGTTCACCAGCGTCGCGAGCGACTCGACCGGCATTTTTTCCGGCTCGCCGAACACCGACCGGATGTCGTCTAGCTTGTACACCTCGGCGAAACTGTGCGCGCCCTCGAATGCGGCAACGATGGTCCTCGGTTCAGGCGAGCCGATCGGCAGCTTGGCCAGGCGCTCAAGGATTTGGCCCAACTCGCGAAGGTTGCGCTTCTGCTTGGCCCGCGTGAGCGGCGTGCCGCTTGGCCGCGGCGGGATGTAAACCGACATACCGACAGTGGGCATGCGAGGCTTAGCGCCACCGTTGGGGTTACGGGACTGTGCCCAGCCACCGAGCAGGATGTTGGCGATGCGCTTGGCCGATATCGGGTCGAGCTTGGCCAAGCGCTCAATCTCATCGAGCGCCTCGACAATTTTCCGGTTTTTCAAAAGCGTCTCGGCGCGGGCGGCCATGACACGGGTGCGGCGGCTTTCCGGTAGGGCGGCAAGCCAGCCGGCTCCCGGGGCGTGCTCGATGACGAGTGCCGGGGTGATCGGCTTGTAGCGGCTGGAGCTTTGCTGGGCCATTATCCGTTGCTGCTCGTAAACCGGATTGTAGACCGTCATGTTACTGCGGGTGACAGTGGCCCGGTAATATTTCGCGGTGTTCTCGGCCTCAACGAGCCATGCCTCGGCGGCGATGGTCAGCGGGAGCTGCCACTTGGCCAGGTCGCTGCCGGCTTCGTCCAGCAACGCGCCGATGATTTGCTTGAGGCTGCGCAGGTTTTCGCCGCGCGCGGCAAAGTTGGTGCTGCGGAGGTTGCGGTGCACTTCCGCCTGCACGAGCTGGATCAATTTCAGTCCCGGGCCACCTTCGCGAAACTGCTTGCTCATCCACTCGTTGGCTCTGGTCTTGGGCAGTTTCGCGACAAGCGTAAAGCCTCGTTTGATTCCGTCGAGCCGCTTGGCATCGTCCTCGATGGTAGCGATCAGTTTTTCATTGGCCCTCCACGCGGCGGACAAGTTCGGCGGACTCGGTTGGCCGCTCCACAGCTTGTGCAACAAGTCGGCGCGCATCTCGAGCGCCCAGTCCTCGTCGCTCTCTGGGACGAATTTCAGCGCGATTTCGGCTTGGGATTTGTCGGCCAGCGGTTGGAGCAGTTGTGCGACGCGCTTGCGTCCGTCCGGTTGGTCGCCACCGAACTGGCCGATGCCGGTCTCGAGCTGCTTGGCCAGGCGAGACAGGTTCGGTTGACCCACGCCGCGCAGCAGATTGCCTAGGGAGGCGATATCGTTCTCGCTGGGCTCGACCGGGGTCAGTTTCAAAATCTCGACAAAATCCTCCTGTGTGAGCATTGGACGCGGCTTGGTGGTGGGACGCGGCGGAACCGGCGTGCCGCTCGGTGGCGGAGTCGCGGATTGAGTGGTGAGCGGCCGGAGCAGCGCGGTGATCAGGTGGCGATACGCCTTTTCGGCGGAGCCGTCGAACGGCAGCGACTGGATGTATTTGCCCAGTTCCTCCCAGCGGCCAGCGTTGGCCAAGCGCCGGAAGCGCTCCGCCGCCGCCTTGGCCTTATCGTTTTGCGGCTCGCCTTTTTTCGTCAATTCATCGAGCGCATTGAGGATGCCATCTGGCGTGCGGTCAAACTTCACTGCCGTCAACGCGGCGTGCAGCTTTTCCTGCGGTGTCTTCGGCTTGGGTGGGGTGGGTGCCTTGCGGGGCACTGGCCGAACGGCTTGAAGGTCGGGGGCGTTTGTTGGGCGGGCCGTCCCCGCCGGGGCCGCGATGGCGCCTTTTGTCGGCAGACGGCGAATCGACTTTGGGGGCACACCGGGCTTCACCCTGACGGCGGGAGTGATGATCGTTCTCGGGGCTGGCTTGGCGGGCGCTTGGCCAAGCGCAACGATCGGCAGCACAACACAACCAAGCAGTTGGACGGTGAAACGGAGTGACATCTTGGGAGTTCTGTTGGAGTAAAAAAGAGCCGACTTGCGTCGGCTGCTTTGGTTAAAAAAACTTTATGTGCGGAAAGTGATCAGGAGCCTTTGCCATCGGGGCGTTTGCCGACGCTGGCACCGCGGGCGTCCTCCTTCTTTTTCATGGCCTTGGGCTTGTTGCTCTTCTTTTGACCTCGGCACTTCGAGCAGACGTTTTTGTTGCCCTCGCACTTCTTTGGCAGCGGCAATGCCTGCACCTCGGACAAGTCCATGCGCGCCAAGCGCACGACGGCCTCGAGATTTTTCTGGTGATCCTCCGAGGCCTTGGCATCGGTCTTGTCGGTTTGCTCGGCGAGCAGCCGGAAGTTTTGGCGCGCCTTCTCGAGTGGCTCCTTCCATTCCTCCTTCTCGGCCAGCTCGAGGCGCATCAGCCAGCCGGTGTAGTACTGCGCGCTGGCGAGTGAGGAGCGAACCTTGCTCTCAAGTTCCTTGTCGCTGCCCTTGGCCGTTTCGTCGAGGAGATGCTCCATCGAAAGCATGGCTTCCGGCAGTTCGCCAACGTAGATGCGGGCGTTGGCGCGGGCGAGCTGCAACTGATGCCGCTTGGCGGTCTCGGAATCCGGCAGGGCGGCGAGGGCATCGTTGTAGGAATCGATGGCCTGTTGCCATTGCTCGCCGGCTTCGAAGTCCAGCGCGGCCCGGATGCTTGCCCTGGCTTCCTCGCGCGCGAGTCCGGCTTGCCCGGGGCCGAAGTGGAAGGCCAGCAACGCCACGGGGGCGAGCGCCCACAGGAAGATGAGAAGGTTCTTTTTCATGTTTTTACGGTGCAATTAAGCCTTTTTTGCTCGACGACTTCGCCCACTCTGCCACGGGCTCCCGAAGAACGCAAGGCCCACGGGTAACAGCGACAGCAGCCCGGCACCGGTGGCCACGCAACCCAGCGCCAGCTCGCGGCGGCCCTTTTCGCCGGGGTCGACGAGATTGCGCACACCGGCCAATTCAGCCAGTTGCGCGGTGGGAATCTGCACGTTGTTGACATCCACATACTCGCCGCCCAGGCGCTTGGCCAACTGCCGAAGCACGCGGGCGTTCTGGCGCGACATGTGACCATCGATGAACACGCCGCGCCGCGGATCGCCGACGCCGGCGACGAGTACCTTGTTGATGGATGGCGGCAGTCTGGGCAGGCCGGTGTCCGGCACCGTGTCGCCGTCGCTGACGATCAACAGCGTGGTGCTGCCCGGCTCCCAGCCTTTGGCCAGGCGCACCGACTCCTCGATGCCGTCGATCAGGCTCGTCTTGCCGGGATCAAACGCCATGTCGAGAGGCAGGTCGTCGAGGATGTTCTTGACGACATTCAAGTCGTACGTGTCCACCACGACCGGCTTGGCCCCGGTGAAAAACGCGACGATGCTGATTCGCACCTGGTCGAGCGCAATCCGCTCGAAAAGCGACAGCAACACCTTGGCCCCGCGCTGGGCGCGCGTGCGTTTTTTTTGTTTGCCGGAATCGAAACCGCCGTCGTCGAGCTGCATGCTCGGCGACACGTCCCACGCGATGACCAGGTGCCGGTAGCCGCCGTCGGGGATTTTGTCGTAACTCGCCACGCGCGGCCGGATGAAAAACAGCGTGACCAAGCCCCAAGCCATCGCTGTCAGCGCGAGTACGCGCACCGTTGGCGCGAGGCGTGTCCACAGCCGCGCCTGGCCAAGCGGCCCGAACGCCAACCGCGCCACCCGCCGAGTGCGCCGACTGTGCCACCCCTCCGCCAGCACGGCGAACACGCCTGCGCCAAGCGCCACCCAAAGGGCCAATGTGGCCGCGTCCGTGGTGATGTCAGGAATGTTCATCGGTTCGTCACCATGGCGTGAATCTTATGCCGAACAGCGAGAGCAGCTGCAGGCCAAGCAGCGACAGGCCGGCTAGGGCGAACGGGCGGAAGTTGTCGGCCGGGATCGGTGTTTCCGGCTCGAACTTGGCCGGGCGCATCGAGTCGATCCGCTCGAACACCGTTTGCAGTGCCCCCGGGTCGCCCGCGATGAACGCCTCGCCGCCGGTGCGGGCCGCGATTTCGTAAACCTCCTGCTGCGGCTGGCCGCTGGCCACGTGAATGTAGTACAGCACGATGTCGT
>Ga0208391_1001152_pt1 | contig 13058 bp, 12 predicted proteins | sample Knorr_S23_td_Bot_FD_185612 | JGI IMG/M metagenome (GOLD analysis project Ga0208391, IMG submission 185612) | Marine microbial communities from Southern Atlantic Ocean transect - Knorr_S23_td_Bottom_ad_3770_LV_A (SPAdes) (version 2) | ecosystem: Environmental > Aquatic > Marine > Oceanic | place... | reverse complement strand
CTCTCCTTATCCGTCTGATCGGAAATTTGTTTTAACAATATATCAGCTGGAACAACTGCCCATTTGGGCACATTGATCCCCATGCTTTCCAGCCGAACTAAATTGGTGGCCTTCCCTCCTATTCCCTGATGACTAGATGAATCCTTATTGACTAACATACGGTTTACATTAATAGAGATTTAATCATCGGGATTCCTCCAAGCGACACGTACATTAACGCTGTCCAACCGGCCGAAGCATATTCAATCATCTTACTTCTTTTAACCGTGGGTTCTTTTAAAAACAACCATCCAGGTAGTGAGCTGATTAAAAAACAACCGCCAAAAACAAAGATTGACAAACTACCATATCCGGCATAATAAGAAGCTCCCATTGCTAGTAGCATGGTGGCAAACATGAGTGCGATCCATGAAACGGTTCCTCCTTTGGTACCATACAAGCTTGTGTATGAAGTAACTCCTTCCTCTTCCTTTTCAGGTGTTCGTATTTTCCTGCCAAATTCTAATACCAATCCGTTCATAAACGAAACGGCAAAGAACCAAACAAGTCCCCAGTGTGGCTCGGAGCCATCCAATAACCAATCTAATCCACTTGCATAAATATCGATTAGAGGAATTATTACCATGTGGGATGTGATGTAGGTCATGTGATGCGCTTTCAACCAGGTGGGTACAAAAAACTCAACCGCCATCAACAAAAGGTAGCACAGCACCACGGCATACAGGAAGAGCATTTCTAATTGCAAAAAAGCGATAACAGCAACTTGAATAATAGCGACCGTCCAGCCGACTACTTTTAATTCCTTTAATGAAACCAATCCTCTGGGCACAGGTAAATACGATCTAAATTCTTTGTCTTCTTTTTGGTCTTTAAACTCATCGAATATGCGTACCAAAAAGAATAATGTAACGGTGGCGAATATCCCTATCAAAAAATCCGACCACGCAATAAAGCCAGTTGCTTCTCTACAAATTCGTGAATACGAAACTGCAGAAAATGTAAAAGCGGATATCATTAGCCCGTGAGCTAGGAACGGAAATCGCTCTTTCTGATAGATTAGAAACCGTTTGTAAAACGGTAAGCTGTTCTCTTCTGCACTCATTTTTTCTTTCTACCTAATAGTTTATGAGCCGCCGTAAAGTGCCCCGACGACATGGCCGCGGCAATAGAAATTTCTCCCGCCAATGAAACAGCACAACATATTTCGGCAAACTTTCTCGACTTGCCTTGTCCCACACAGCCCAACATATTTAGTGATTCGTTTTGGGTTGGCAGTCCTGTGCCACCACCTACCGAGCCCACAATAAGTGATGGTAGCGTAACGGCTACATATAAATCCCCTTGCTGGTTTACTTCCATTCGGGTAATCCCCACAGAGGATTCTGCCACACAGGCCACATCTTGTCCGCATGAAATAAACAAAGCTGTTAACCCATTTGCCACATGTTCTTGTGCACCGATGGCCCCACTCTAAATTACAGCCAATGTGGACGACACCCAATATTCGGCCATCTTCTCTGGAGTTGACCGAAGTGTTCTCTCGATTACGGATCTATTCACAACCACCTCCGACGCAACTTTATCTCCCGAAAAAGACATTGCGGTCGCTTTTTTATCGCCAGAATAATTACTCTCTATGTAACATTCTTTCGGTGTTATCTCAAAGTTCTCTTTCACGTATTCAATAATGTTATCCGTACAAATTGTTACCATGTTTTGCCCCGATGCATCACCAGTGGAATATTCGAAAGTTAAAATTACACTGTTGCCCTCTACCTTCGTATTCATGTTATTGAGCTTATCGTAATTGCTTGTCTCGCCAACTATTTCCTGGAATGTTCCAAAAAGCTTATCCCATAAAATATTCACTCGATGATTAAGCCGATGCACCCAATACCCGGAAAAAATCTTTGATAATAAAAGCGATAATAACCGCAAGCCAGACGGGCTCCAGTTTATAGATTGTAATGTGCTTTGCGAGCCAAGAATAACTGATGAGTGCAATGCCAATTTTAACGCCGTCACGTAATGTATTAGTAGAGTCGGAACTTAAGCTTGAAATCACATCGCTTGCCCGATTGATGTTAAGTCCTTTGCGCCGAGCAACAATCGCTTCCAATAGGATAAGTTTCATAAAAATCGGAACAGCTATAAATAAAGATTTTATATAGAAACTCATGAAGGAAATTTAAACTATCTTATAATAGATTAAGGGAGTATTAATACATTCACAGATTATAATCCACTCATTTATCCTTACATTCCATTGTGTAGATTTTAAGAATTATACAATCTTATTTAAGAGATCCTTTAATAAGAATAGTTTTATTAATTTTACTGAAATATGAATAACCAAACAAAACAGAGCACTATAAATTTATGGTTGAGTCGAGCTCCAGCCTGGCAGTTTAGCTTATACGCCATGGGTTTTGCATTTTTGACATATTTCTGCATGTATGCATTCAGAAAGCCGTTCGGAGCGGCAACCTATGCGGGTCTGGAATTCATGGGCACGGGGATCAAACTCAAGACAGCCTTTGTTATCGGGCAAATTATCGGCTACACCATTTCTAAATATTACGGATGCAAATTTTGCTCGGAAATCGGACGAAACCAGCAGGCAAAAGCACTGGTCATGATGATCATCATAGCCGAGTCAGCATTGCTTGGATTCGCAATTCTTCCGGAAAACCTCAAGGTATTAGCCATCTTCATTAACGGCTTACCTCTGGGCATGGTTTGGGGTCTCGTTTCACGATATCTGGAGGGTAGAAAAACGGCAGAACTCTTGTTCGCCGGATTGAGCTGTTCCTATATCGTCGCCAGCAGCTCGGTTAAAACAGTGGGCGGATGGATCATGGAAGCGGGCATTACTGAATTTTGGATGCCTGTGACCGTCGGAACCATTTTCTTTATACCCTTTATTATTTCAGTCTTTTTACTAAATCAATTACCTGACCCCAGCGCCGACGATATTTCCAGCAGGTGTGAGCGAACTGTTATGGACGGTCAAAGTCGGTCCATATTTTTTAAACAATTTATGGGTGGCATGATAATGCTGCTCATTCTCTATTTCTTTTTGACGGCTTACCGGGATGTCCGGGATATGTACATGCCGGAAGTGTTTGCGGCCATGGGCTACGGAACTGAACCGACGTTATTTTCAAAAGCAGATTTGCCCATCGCATTGGGCATTATGGTCGTTATGGCTTTGCTCAACTTGGCGAAAGATCATCGGAAGGGATTGTTAGCTGTTTTTTCCGTTATGTTGGGCGGTATGATTCTTATGGGAGTGGCAACTGTTCTCAAAGATTTAAATATTATTAGCGGACTATGGTGGATGATTCTGATTGGCTTCGGCGCATATTTGGCGTACGTACCTTTTGGTGCCGTATTATTTGAAAGAATCATGGCGTCAACTCGTGCAGCTGGAACAGCTGTTTTTGCTATTTACCTGAGTGATGCTATCGGTTACACCGGATCGATTGGAATCCAACTTTATAAAGATTGGGGACAAGCAGATCTTAATTATTACCAGTTTATGCGGTACTTTACCTACAGTATGGCTACCCTTGGAACTGTTCTATTTATTTTGAGCGGTATATACTTTTTGGCAAAAGCAAAGACCGCATCTACTACCAATGATGGATTACAGAATACCGCTTGATTCAAGTTAAATTCAGTTCACCTATTTATAACTAAAAGAGATTATTTCATGCTTGATTACAATTCATTAGACGAAATGGCTAAACGCGATTTTAAAAAACACCTTGAAGAGTGTGCCAAAGCGATTGGTGGTAAAAATTATTTTCTGCAACTTGTAGAATCAATTCGGGATACACGTCCCCATCCCTTAATGGCAAAAAATGCTAGATTCCAATTTTCTCAAGGAAATGTAAAATGGCAAAAAGTTATATATAAAGATAAAGTTCATTTATTAATAAAACTTCTTGGTGAAAATCAAACGAATGGAAATTTAATGCCCAAAAAAGGGGATAAGGGTTTTAAAACAGTTATGAACCTTTTACGAACATTAGGACCTATGAAATTTGAAGTGAATCCCAAAAATAAAGTAAATGGAGATGGATTTATTTTACATCCATTTGATCGAATTGATAACAAAACAACGCAGCTCAATTATATATTTGATGCTGTATTCTTTATGCCGATGTATGTAGTTAAAAAAGCGTTAACTGGTTCCGGGAAAAAGAAGAAACGCTCATAAGTAATTTTTATATTAAATCCCTTACACAAAATTCAAGACCAATTATATCGTTTAATTCAACTACCCACATTTGTGAGAGCAGTTGAATTATTAAACATAATACCACTGATTATACCATAGAATACTCAAAATGAGTATTTACAAATAACCACAATAAGTTTATATTATATGAAACAAATCAAGGAGTCTAGAATGATTATTAAGCGGATAGTATGTTTGTGCATTTGTATATCGGTTACAGGTATTTTACAAGCACAGTACAATCCAGATAACCACGTTGTAACCATCTCCAAGTATTACCTAAAAGCTATGAAAGATATTGAAGATGGGTCACGTGAAGAACGAAAAGAGTCATTTGAAGAAGAAGCAAAGAAGATGAACCCTCTAAAAGAAAAATTGATCAGTTCAATGGTATTAGGTCATTACTGGTCAGGTGCATCTAACGAAGTTGTGGAACTCAATGAATGGGCATCCATTGCTGACGCAGATGAAACGATACGGACCACAGCAGACACCAGGAAAAAAGCATGGCGAAAGGATGAAGACCGGGAAGAATTCATGAAAAAATTCAATAAGTATTGGGTCGGTAAGCATACAGATGTTGCGATTCTGGAATTAAATATGGATTATTTGAAGCGGTCATCACGCAAGCACAAAGAAGATACATTTGTTACGATCGTTCAATATACTCTTGTACCTCTTTCAACAGTGGAAGATGGATCTGCTGAAGAAAGAAAAGAATTGCAGCAAGCATTTTTTGATAACATCGTTAAAAAAGATGGCACCATTATCAGTTATATGTATTTACAGCATTATTGGTCCGGTTCAGCTGGCGGTCCGGAAGGTTGGCCGGTCATTGTCATTACTGAATATGCCTCTATTGAAGATGCACTGGATGAAGATAATAGCGCTCTTTGGGAAGCGGCTTGGCCGGATGAAGAAGAACGAAAAGCATACAGTAAAAAACTATTTGCTTACTGGGGTGGGCATAAAGACCTAGGTTTACATACCAAAAAGGTCAACTTAAGTAAATAAATAAAACATGTTAAAGAATATCAACAAACCCCGCATAAGCGGGGTTTGTTATTTTTATTAATTATGATGAAATATTATTAATAATTATTCGCCGTCGTATTTTTCTTTTTTCTTTGCTGCCGCACGTTTTCCTGGGTTCAATTCCATTTTACGGAGGCGAATGCTAACAGGCGTAACTTCTACCAATTCATCTTCAGCAATAAATTCAATGGATTGGTCTAAAGATAAAATGCGATAAGGACGAAGTGTTACGGTTATATCCGACGTGGAACTGCGCATATTTGTCAATTTCTTTTCCCGAGTAATATTTACATCTAAATCACCCATTTTATTTCGCTCACCAATAATCATACCCGTATACACTTCCGTGGTAACTGGAATGAATAATTCTCCGCGATCTGCCATTCCCAAACTTGCATACGTGGTCACTTTTCCTTGTCGATCAGCTACGATAGCTCCGCTTATGCGCTGGGGTATAGGGCCAAACCATGGTTCAAAACCGTTAAATAATTTATTCATAATACCAGCGCCACGCGTATCAGTAAGAAACTGACTGCGAAAGCCAATTAGCCCACGGGATGGAATCACAAATTCTAAATTGACCCGTCCGTGTCCGTGATTTTGCAGGTTGGTCATCTTGCCTTTGCGGATGGACAATTTTTCTGTAACAATCCCCACTTTATCTTCAGGTATATCCAGAAAAACTTTTTCCATGGGCTCCATAGTTTTTCCATTTTCCTCATGGGTGATGACTTGGGGCTTGGATACCATAAATTCGAACCCTTCCCTGCGCATCGTTTCGATAAGGACAGCCATTTGCAGTTCGCCTCGACCACATATTTCAAAAACTTCAGGACGATCTGTAGGGATTATTTCAAGAGACACATTGCCCAATATTTCTTTTTGCAATCGTTCACCAATTCTCCGTGAAGTTATATATTTTCCTTCTTTACCCGCGAAAGGACCATTATTGACATAAAAAAACATGGAAACAGTCGGTTTATCAATTTGGATTCGAGGTAATGGCACAGGATCAGTATGTGAAGAAATGGTATCTCCAATGGCAATATTATCAATACCTGCCACAGCTATAATATCCCCGGCTTCCAAGATATCGACAGACTCTTTATGCAGTCCCTTAAATGTATAGCAGGCAGAAAATTTCAAACCACTTTTGATGCCGTCTTCTCCGCATAAACTATATTGCTTGTTCATTTCAAGAATACCATTATTGAGGCGTCCTACGGCAATTTGACCAACGTAAGGATCGTATTCCAAATTGGTGACTAAAAATTGGGGCACATGATCATCACTTACATCCGGTCCAGGAATTTTGGAAAGAATGCAATCGAACAATGGATTCAAATTTTCAGAGCCATCATCTAAATTTTTGTGACTGATCCCAGCTTTTGCATTTGTATACAGAATGGGAAAATCAATTTGCTCATCATCCGCATCCAGATCGATAAATAAGTCATACACTTCATTAATCACTTCACTTATACGGGCATCACTGCGGTCGATCTTATTAATAACCAATATTATCGGTAAATGTTTATCCAATGCTTTTTTCAGAACAAATCGCGTTTGGGGAAGGGGTCCTTCACTGGCATCTACCAGAAGTAATGCACCATCAACAAGATTTAAACTGCGCTCAACTTCACCACCAAAATCGGCATGGCCGGGAGTATCGATTATATTGATTTTTACATTATTGTAAATAATAGCTGTGTTTTTCGCTATAATTGTGATACCTCGTTCCTTTTCCAGATCCATGGAATCCATCACTCGTTCTTCTACATGCTGACGTTCATGAAAGGTACCGCTTTGTTTTAAAAGACCATCCACCAATGTTGTTTTACCATGATCAACATGGGCAATAATGGCTATATTTCTAAAATTTTCTTTTCTCATATTCTTCTATTTAATTAAGGGGTAAAAAATGCCCGGGAATCTCTGACATATTCTGATCATTAGGAATGTAAACATTTATTATTGGTTATATATTTTCTTTATAATTCGGACTATTTATTTTCAGTAATTTCTTCTTCTAAAAATTGAAAGTGCAAAATAAAATGACTAAAATAATATTCATTCTGCTATGTTTCTTACAAGTGACTTTAGCCGATGATGGTGAGCGTATCACTTTTACCAGTGCTAATCCCTTTTCCTTTTATCATATTATTACTGATCTGGAAAATCAAGATCCTCAAGAGGTTTTTGGTATATTGCGAATGCCAACAGGAGTGGAGCATAAAAATATACCGTTGGTCATAGGTGTCGCCGGTAGTTTAGGCTGGGGAGAACATAATTTTGAATATATGCAAATGTATCGAAATATGGGTATTGCAACATTTGAATTACAAAGCTTTAAAAGCAGGGGTGTGACATCCACTGTAGGAGAGCAAGTATCTGTTACAACTGCAATGATGATTTTAGACGCTTACCGTGCTTTGGAAAAATTGGGAAAAGATCCCCGAATAGATAGTGATCGTGTAGCCATTACAGGTTGGAGTCTCGGAGGGGGAGTAACTCTTTTCACTGCCTGGAATCCTCTAAAACGTGCCATTACGACTGATATATCTTTTGCTGCGCATTTGGCATTCTATCCGCCTTGTTTCATCATGCCGGAGATATTGGATTTTACGGATGCGCCACTCCATATTTTGATAGGTGAACTGGATAATTGGACACCCGCTGCAGCGTGTGAGGAATTGGTTCCACTAATGCAGGAGAATGGTATTGATATAGATATAACTGTTTATGAAGATTCTCATCATTCCTTCGATCGTGCCGCTCAACCTGTCGTAGATGAACATGGCTATTCGTTTACGGATTGCCGATTTAAAATGCGGGAAGATGGTGCTGTGCTGATGAATTTTATGGATATTCCCATGACAAAACCTCTATTACAAAAGATCAGTTTAGCATTTTGTGCAGAACGCGGTCCAACTTATGGTGGTAATCCAACTTCAAGAAAATCAGCATTTGAATTTTCTGAAGTATTTATGAATAAACATTTGTTGAAATAGTAAAAAAATTCATATGAAAAAATGGTCTAGTTACGCATCCGATGTTTCTCATGAATCCTTTGATGCAATTATTATTGGTTCAGGAATAGGAGGATTGACGACTGCAGCACTTTTAGCGCTGAATGGTAAGCGTGTATTGGTTCTTGAAAAACACTTTAAGATTGGTGGTTGGACTCATACATTCCGTCGAGATGATTACGAATGGGATGTAGGACTACATTATATTGGCGAAGTACATAATAAGTGGTCCGCAGCCCGCAAGCTGTTCGATCTGATTTCTGACTGTCAGCTACAATGGTCTAAAATGGATGATAATTATGACCGCATTATTTTCCCAGATAGAACCTTTAATTATGTAGCTCCTCGAGAACAGTTTATAGATGATATGATTAACTATTTCCCTAAAGAAGAAAAAGCTATACACACATATGTTCAATATCTGGATGAAGCGGTCCGTAGTGCCCGGCCATATTTTGCGAATAAAGCTCTGCCTGGAATGCTTGCAAATATCACGTACCCGTTCATGACTGGAAAATTCTTTAAATATGCTAACCGTACAACCTTTGATGTTATCAGTAGTTTATCTGATAATCCAAAACTTATGGGTGTTTTAACTGGACAATGGGGTAATTATGGATTGCCACCGAAAAAGAGTAGTTTCGCCATGCATGCATTTGTAGCTCGCCATTATCTTGATGGCGGAAATTATCCGGTAGGTTCTTCAAGGCGTATTGCTGAAACGGTAGCGGACCTAATTGAATCTAGAGGCGGTCGATTGGTTGTCAATGCAGGTGTAAAGAAAATTGTTGTCCATAAGGAAAAAGCCATCGGAGTGGAATTGGAAAATGGAGATGTACTGGAAGCACCGATTATAATTAGCAATGCCGGCGTTGTGAATACATTTGATCGACTTCTGAAAAATGAGAGCGCGAGCAGTTCCCCCCTTGCAGACTTGGAGACTATTGATCAAACGGAAAGCTACGTTTGTCTGCATTTGGGGTTGAACAAATCAGCAAAGGAATTGAAGTTAAATTCTACAAATTTATGGGTATATCCCGGGTATAATCATGATAGAAATGTGCAGGAATTTATGCAGGATTCAAAAAATGATTTTCCAGTCGTATATATTTCTTTTCCATCAACAAAGGATGATGAATGGGATAAAGAACATGCTGGTTTTGCAACGATTGAAGCCATTACTCTCGCCCATTGGGATGAATATTCAAAATGGCAAGATTTACCCTGGAAAAAGAGGGGGGAGGTATATGAAAAAGAAAAGGAAAAACTTTCCCAACGCATTTTAGACATTGTTTATCAACATGTTCATCAAGCTAAGGATGCTTTGGCATATGCAGAACTATCAACACCCTTAACGGTGACGTCATTGGCAAATTATTCAAAAGGGGAAATGTATGGTATCAGTCATACACCCAAACGCTTTCGCCAGAAATGGCTAAAACCACAGACGAAAATAAAAAATCTATTTCTAACTGGGCAGGATATAACAACTGTGGGTGTCACTAGCGCATTATTTTCAGGATTATTAACTGCATCTGCTGTTTTGGGAAAAAACCTTACTACAATGTTGAAATAAAAAATAGTTGTATAAGAATCTTATTAGATTGGTTTTAGATAGTGTAATTTCTATGGACAGAAATCAATTTTCCACTTAACCAAATACCAAAAGAGACACTTATTTTATGTTAAATAAATATATTTTTAGAGAATACGATATTCGCGGCAAGGTTGCAGATGATTTTCCACCAGATGTGGTGGAAAACCTGGGTAAGAGTTTCGGCACATTTGTAAAACGTGCCGGTGGCTCGGAAATTAGTTTAAGCGGTGATGTTCGTTTAACAACTCCCGCCCTTATTGAACAATGTAAAAAAGGAATTCTATCTACGGGAGTGGATGTAATAAATATTGGAATTTTACCCACTCCTGTAAATTATTACAGTATGTTTGAATTGGGTGTCTCCGGGGCAATGCAGATTACTGGTTCCCATAATCCACCGGAATTCAATGGTTTTAAAATGTCTTTAGAACGAAAAGCTGTATTTGGTGAAAAGATACAGGATATTCGCAAAATTATTGAAAATAGTGATTATGAAGTTGGAGAAGGAAGTGAGGTTATGTTTAACCTCAAGGATAAATATTCAAAAATGATCTTGGAAAAGATTAATATTGAACGCCCAATCAAAGTAGTCATGGATTGTGGAAATGCCGCCGGAGCCATTCTTGCACCGCAAATATTTAGACAGATGAATGTGGAATTGACTGAGCTCTACTGTGAAATTGATGGAACATTCCCCAATCACCATCCCGATCCCACAGTGAAGGAAAATTTAGAAGATCTTATTGCTCTCATGAAAACAGGCGACTACGATATTGGTGTCGCTTTTGATGGTGATGCTGATCGAGTGGGTGTCGTAGATGAAACGGGAGAGATTATTTGGGCAGATCAGCTCATGGCTTTATTTCTTCCTGAAGTAATTCAAAATAAGGGTGATGAAATTTTGTACGATGTAAAATGTTCTCAAGCGTTGGAAGAAATGATTGAGAAATATGGTGGCACTCCCATCATGTGGAAAACAGGCCATTCGCTTATAAAACAAAGAATGTTCGAATTGAAATGCAGATTTGGTGGTGAAATGAGTGGACATATCTTTTTTGCTGACGATTATTATGGATATGATGATGCCATTTATGTGGCCGCAAGAGCAGTGCAGATGTTGAGCAGAAGTGATAAAACATTATCAGAAATGCTCGCAGAACTTCCAAAATATTACTCGACTCCCGAATTAAGGTTGGAAGTTGAAAATGATGAAGAGAAATTTAGAATTGCCAATGAAGCAATAGAATATTTTAAAGCTAATTATGACTGTAGTACCGTTGATGGTGTGCGCATTCGATTTGGCGATGGTTGGGGATTAGTACGTTCGTCTAATACACAACCGGTTATTGTTTGCAGATTTGAAGCGAATTCTCAAGAACGTATGGAGGAAATCCAAGCACTAGTTATGGGTAAACTTCAGGAATTTGGGACATTAAAACTAGATGCCGGACACTAAACGTTTTATTGATCTGCTGAACTTTATCCGTTCAGAAACAGACCGCCACTTACAAAAGCTGGACTTTCCTGAAGAACCAGCTTTTCTTTACGACCCAATTCGATATGTTTTAAAAGGGAAAGGGAAACGGCTGCGGCCGCTGCTAGTGCATTTGTCTGGGCGAGGGTTTGATGCAGATCCGGAAGATCTCATGCACGCCGGTTTAGCCGTGGAACTTCTTCATAATTTTACACTTGTTCATGATGATATCATGGATAAGGATGATATTCGCCACGGCAAGCCGACAGTCCATATGAAATATGGTCAAGCAGCGGCGATACTTGTGGGTGACAGTATTTTTACATTAGGACAACTTAATATAGAACAAGTCCAAACCAATACCATCCAGGCAACCCATGCTTATAATAAAGCATCATTGGCTGTGTGTGAAGGCCAAGCTTATGATCTCCAGTTTGAAGGTGATACTACAGTTTCGCTAGATCAATATTTGGTTATGATTAGCAGAAAAACAGGCGCTTTGTTAAGCCTATGTGCTGAATTGGGAGGCATTCTTGGGAATCAGTCACATGAAGTATGTCATAAGCTACATACTTTTGGTCTGAATCTTGGTAGGGCATTTCAGGTTCAAGATGATATTTTGGAAATATTCAGTGATGAAGAAAATCTGGGAAAAAGTTTGGAAAGCGATGTGGCTGCGGATAAGCAAACTGTTTTAACAATTTTGGCCAGAAAACATGATGGTTGGGATGAAATAAAAAACTTAACTGGAGATATTTCCGCAAAACGGGAACGAATGCAGTCGTTTTTCATTGAAACTGGAGTGGAAGCTAGAGCGAGACAAATGAGCAGTAATTATATTACCAAAGCAATGGATTCTTTATCTGTGTTTTCTGGTGAACATAAACGTGCAATGGAACAATTCACACACTTTGTTTTAAACAGGACACATTAATGAATACACATCAAATTGATACCCAAAATATGAAAAAAGCTATTTATGACTTTCCGGATCATTTAGAGAAAGCATTGAACATTGGCAAACAGTTTCAACCAAAAAACGTGTTTAATAATATTCAAAACATAGTAGTAACCGGGATGGGTGGTTCTGCAATTGGTGGTGATATTTGTCATACATTACTATCTGATGAGTTAAAAGTACCGTTAATTGTTAACCGTAATTATTCGTTGCCACATTGGGTGAATGAACATACACTTGTTATCTGTTCATCGTATTCAGGGAATACTGAAGAAACATTAGCTGCTTATGAAGATGCGAAAGCTAAAGATGCACAAATATGCGGTATTTCTACCGGTGGTGAACTCACAGAAAAATTGCGTACGGATCAATATGATTTCATCACAACTCCCGCAGGCCTTCAGCCACGAGCTGCTTTGGCATTTTCTGTAGTACCTATGCTGTATTTGCTCAATAGCCAGGGATTAATCGGGGATTCCATATTTGATGATATTTCAGATACAATTGATTTACTTTGCATTCAGCGTGATGAATACGCAGAGGATGATGAATCAAATCCAACCCATTCCTTGGCAATGTCTGTATATCAATCGCTACCTATCATCTATGGAACATCAGGTTCTACAAGTGTTGTTGCGTTGCGCTGGAAAGGACAATTCAGTGAGAATGCGGAAATGATGGCTTATTATAACGAACTCCCTGAAATGAACCATAATGAA
>Ga0208391_1001149_pt1 | contig 13109 bp, 9 predicted proteins | sample Knorr_S23_td_Bot_FD_185612 | JGI IMG/M metagenome (GOLD analysis project Ga0208391, IMG submission 185612) | Marine microbial communities from Southern Atlantic Ocean transect - Knorr_S23_td_Bottom_ad_3770_LV_A (SPAdes) (version 2) | ecosystem: Environmental > Aquatic > Marine > Oceanic | place... | reverse complement strand
CGACATCGTAACTCTGGAGCGAACCCAGATCATCCGCGAACTCCGGCTAGGCGAATTCGACGCTTTAATAGGTATAAATCTACTGCGGGAGGGGCTTGATATTCCAGAGGTTTCTTTGGTGGCTATTCTCGATGCGGATAAAGAAGGTTTCCTGCGGTCCACCACGTCCCTGATTCAGACATCAGGAAGGGCCGCAAGGAACATTTCAGGAAAAGTTATCTTTTATGCCGATACGATAACCCGATCCATGAAGGCCGCCATCGATGAAATGGCCCGCAGAAGGGAAATCCAGCTTGCCTACAACCGGGAAAACCAGATAACCCCTCGTTCCATTCAAAAAGCCATTGAAGATTCTATGCAATATTCAGAACCCCCCGAATCCGCTTTTGGGGTAATGGAAGAAGAGGATGCCTATGAATCGGGTAAAACGATTCCGCAATTGATTGTGGAACTGGAGAAGAAAATGCTCTCTGTCGCCAAAGATTTGGAATTTGAAAAAGCCGCCGAACTCAGGGACCGCATCAAACGACTGCGGGAAAAGGATCTGGAAATTATTCTATAAAAGGCAGTTCATAAAGTTTCCAATTATTGCAGGGTCCCTAAAATATTATCGGTGGTTTTCCCTGCGTTCCTTTGACCTTTGGGTGACGAATCTGGATATCCCCTCTTGGGTCTCAGGAAGAAGATCTTTCCATTTAACTCCTGTCACATAGGGAGAGGATTCACTTTTTGGGTTTTTCCTTAAATTTTGCACCTCTGCCTTTTGCAGTTTGATGCTCCCGCCTGTAGGAAGCTCCAGAGAGATATATAAAGGTTTTTGTTTAGTGGCCTCCTTGGTATGACTGATCAAGGCCCCGCCGGAACTGAGGTCGCGAAGAATCCCTAAATCCTCAAACTTCTTATCACCTTCTTCACAGAAAAACGTAACGGGAATATTGGTTTTAAACCGTTCAAATTTTCGCAAATTATGCAGATCAAATGTACGGGGATATTCAATGATCAAAATCCCATTGGGCTGAGCCAAGGCTACGCTGGTCGAAGACTTGAAGTTGACAAACAAGCCATCTTTGATGAAATGGATTTGCACTCCGGTTTGAGGAGCAACCCGGTAGCCCCCCCCCACCTTGGGCAAATCGGTGATCACATATTGCCCCTTCATCCACCCCCTGACACAAACGGCAAAGTTCTCACCGCGAAAGTTAGCGGTCACTTTCTGCCCCATTACAAATGGGATCTCACTGGATTTGATGGCCATTGAATTCAATAATCCCTAATGAAACATAAAAAATCAGAATTAGAACCACTACAATTTATTTATATTGGCAAGCAAATAAACTACTCAAACTTAAGCCGCTATTCAAGAAAAAAAACACGTTCCCTGAATACAAACTAATGGGTGCAGTCTCTCAATAATTATAACGGTTGAGCAGAAGACGGAGGCGGATAAAGCTTAAAGTATTTCTTGAAAATTTTTCCGGCTATGGGTCCCGCAGTAGCCCCACCATGTCCGCCATGCTCAACGATAATAGCCACAGCGAGCACAGGTTTTTCATAGGGCGCAAAAGCCACGAACCAGGCGTGATCCCGGTACTTGACGGGTATGGCCTCACCCTTCTCCAGTTCTTCATTGGATTTCATCCGCACAACCTGGGCGGTTCCGGTTTTTCCCGAAACAATAATATTTTTCAAGCGGGATTTTTTCCCTGTTCCCCGCGTGCCGTTCACCACATCGCGTAGGGCCATTCTAACCTGTTCCAAATGATCGGGGTCTACCCCAATTTGACCGATTATTTCCGGGAAAAATTCCTGCCGAAGTTGCCCCTCGGGTCCTTCAATGCGTTTTACCAGATAGGGCTTGAGCAGTATGCCTCTATTAGCCACGGCGGCCATCATAATTACCTGCTGTATTGGGGTCACCAGGTTAAAACCTTGGCCAATGGATGCAGAAATAGTTTCACCCAACTGCCAGGGCTCTTTCTTGTTCAACAATTTCCACTGAGTGGTTGGAACCAACCCCTTTTTCTCCTGGCTCAAACCCAGGCGGGTGGACCTGCCCAGCCCAAAACGTTTTGCGTATTTCGCAATCGTATCAATGCCCAACCGATGTCCAATAGTATAAAAATAAACATCGCAGGACTGCACCAGCGCATCATGCAAATTCATGAAACCGTGCCCGGATTTTTTCCAGCACCGATACCGCCCTCGGCCCAACTTGAAATGCCCGGGACAAAAAATGGATGTATCCGGTTTAATCACTCCTTCTCCAAGACCTGCGATTGCTGTCACGATTTTGTAGGTAGAGCCGGGCGGATATTGACCATGAATAGACCTGTTTTGTAGTGGGTGCCACTCGTCAGTCACCAGATCCCTCCAGTTTTTGGGGGAAATTCCCGCCGCAAACTTATTGGGATCAAATGAGGGTTTACTGGTGATAGCAATGATCTCCCCCGTCTGTACCTTCATCACCACTACGGAACCATTCATATTCTGTTCCGCAGTCCCGGTCATTAATTTTTCCAATTCCTCTTGTATCTTCACATCCAGGGTAAGAATCAGATTGTTTCCGCTTTCTGGAGGTAGTTTTCGTAATGTTTTAAGCTCCCTACCAGAAACATCCACCTCGACTTCCTTGTAGCCCTTCTTGCCACGCAAAAGAGATTCATAAATATTTTCCAGGCCGTTTTTACCAACAAAGTCCCCTTGCCTATAAGTTGGATCTTTACGGCTTTCCAACCTTGCCTTGGAGATTTCACCTAGATAGCCCAGCGTGTGTGATGCTAAATTATTGAACACATAATTTCTTAAAGGCTCGGCCCTGATGCGTATTCCGGGAAGACTCATATTATTCTCTTCTACAAAAGCCACTTCTTCCCGAGGGATGTCCCCCTTTATTAAAACTTCCTGGAAGGATTTTGTCTGTGCCATTTTCTTTTTTAGTTTTTCCCGATCAAAGGAAATCCTTTGGGAAAGTTTGTCCAGAGAAGAATCCAGATCCCGAGCATCTTCAGGAGTTAAATACAAATTGAAAGCAGGCCGAATGCTGACTAAAGTCTCACCGTTCCGATCCTTGATCATTCCCCGGTTTGCAGGCAGGGTCACCATTCGAACCCGGTTGTTCTCGGAGAGTCCTGTCAGGTATTGCCACTTTAAAATCTGCAAATACCAGATACGCATCCACAAGCAAAGGAAAGAAACCACAACAAGGATGGCAAAAATCCGTATCTTCTTTTTAATCGCATCACTGGTATCCGTGCCGTAACCAAACAGGATCATTCAATTATCCCCGTATAAGGATTGCGTTTATTCGATTTTAACCAGCTGTTAATTTTATCCAATACTATAAACATAAAGGGACCTATCAATGCATTATAAATACTGTAAACGGGCAACGACTGATACAAAAAGCTGGAAGCGACCTCCCCTTTCAGGATTGTTCCCATGGAGAAATAAAATACAAGACCATCAAAAATCGAAGAAGGAACGAGAACTATCCCTATGGGAATCATGCCTTCAACAAAAAAATTATCCTTCAGGGTGGAAAAAAAATAACCAATCAGGCTTTTCGAGAGCGTGTTCACTCCCAGCAATCTTCCTGAAAGGCTGTCTTGGATAAGTCCTATGGTAGCCCCGGCTCCGATCCCGCCTGCCCGGGAATATCGGACGGAACAATATACCACCCAAATCAGGGCCAGATCCGGGGTAACACCACCAAAAGAAAAAAGTTCCAGCCAAGTGGTCTGGGCGGAAAGCAAAAAAATCACAATGAGTGCCTGCGCAAAATAAAACATAAACAAACCTAAGACAGAAGAACTAGAACCTCTTCCAGGCGCGACAAATTTGAACTGGGAACCAAAGTAATATCCTGAAACAGGCCCTGTTTCTTCATGGAAACCTGTGAGACTTTTCCAATGATCAAACCTTTTGGAAAAATTCCACCCAGTCCCGAGGAAAGCACATGGTCTCCCACCTTGACATCTGCCGTGTTGGGAACAAATTTCAATTTACACTCATCTTCACCCACCCCCACAACAACTCCCGATATACGACTTTCCTGAAACAAGGCATCTACCGCGCTACGACCATCAACAATCAAAAGAACTTTGGAAGTGTTGGGGCCAGCATGGATCACCTGACCGATCACTCCGGAATCGGTAACCACGGCAAGGTGATTCCGTATTCCGTTCTGCGTTCCCTTATTAATAACTACCACCTTTGACCATTGGGTGGCATCCCTGCCAATGACTAAGGCCACCACGGCCTTCTTCTCCCAATCCTTCTCATAAGCCATGAGTTTGGAGAGGCGCTTTGTGCTGGCGAGATGCTCAATGAGTTTGTTTTTTTCGCTTTTGAGCCGCTGTACTTCAAGCTTTAGCTGATCATTTTCCCTGGCTACATCAACAAGGAAAGAATAATGATTTATTCCGTCGGAGACAGACTGGATGGTATGGGTAAAAATTTTCTGGAATGGGGAAAGAATGACTCCTACTATGGAATCCAGAAAATGGATGCCTTTTTCCTGTTTGACGTTCAAGGTCATCAAAGCCAGGGAAAACAGCAGAATGGTGGAAACCAAAATAATATTTTTTTTGCTTTTAAATCCCTTTATGGGCACCGTTAGAGAGCGATCTTTCTCAGCAGTTTAGGATCATTCAACACTTTTCCCGCACCCAAAGCAACTGCTGAAAGAGGATCGACAGCAAGGGTTATAGGCAGGCCGGTTGCTTCCTTTAATAGAGTATCCAATCCTCTAATCAGCGAACCGCCGCCGGCCACCACCACCCCTTTGTCCACAATATCTGCGGCGAGTTCGGGAGGTGTGCGTTCTAAAGCAATCTTTACCGCTTCGACAATAGTACCGAAGGTTTCGGTTAGGGCTTCCCGGACTTCTTCATCCGAGATGAGCAGGGTTTTAGGAATTCCTGCAACAAGATCTCTACCCTTGACTTCCATGGTCATTCTTTTTTTCAAGGGATAAGCGGAACCAATTTGAATTTTCACTTCTTCGGCAGTCCGCTCACCGATCAGAAGATTATATTTCTTTTTGACATAGTTAACGATGGCTTCATCCATTTCATCCCCGGCAATACGAACTGATTTGCTAAATACAATTCCGGACATGGAAATAATCGCTACCTCTGTAGTCCCGCCGCCGATATCGATGATCATGTTTCCTGTGGGTTCCTGTACAGGGAGATCCACTCCAATAGCAGCCGCCATCGGTTCCTCAATCAGGAACACCTCTCTCGCGCCAGCTGACTCAGCGGAATCCCTTACCGCCCGTTTTTCTACCTGGGTAATTCCGGAAGGAACCGCAATGACAACCCGCGGGCGCACTAATGTTTTGCGATTATTATGAACCTTGCGGATAAATTTACGGATCATCAATTCCGTAACTTCAAAATGGGCGATCACCCCATCCTTCATCGGGCGAATTGCAGTGATGCTACCGGGCGCGCGGCCCAACATTTGCTTGGCTTCTTCACCGACGGCCTGCACCTCTTTGGTGTGGGTGTTTATCGCCACCACCGAGGGTTCGCGTAAAACAATCCCCTGACCCTTTACGTGTACCAGAGTATTCGCCGTCCCCAAATCAATTGCCAAATCGTTGGAGAACAAATCCCAGAAAAAATTAAACAACTAGACCCTTTCTTATCTTGTTTTTATGGATTCCAAGAAATTACGTAACTGTCTGTTTTTTCACAACTTTCTTTATAACAAGGGGGCGTTTAAAATGCAAGACAAATCCCGGCGCCTAATCGCCATCCCTTGCAGGGTAAAACCGCGTTCAACCACGAAAAAACAGGTGGTCCTCTAAAAGATTCGCTAGCCACTCCTTAATAATGGCTTGCGATTCGCTTGTGCGTTTTATAGTATAGAGGCTTTCTTTTAACCGGAACTGAGAGTAATACCTATGTTGAGTACAATTCGAGAACATGCTGATTCTTGGATGATTAAAAGCATCCTATGGCTGATCATAATAGCTTTTGTAGGAACCATTTTCTATTCATGGGGAATGGGCGGCGCTTCCGGTTCCGCAGGTGGAGCCATAGCAACGGTTGCAGGGGAAAAAATTTACCAACAGGAATATGAACGCACTTTCAATAATCTAGTGGATTTTTACCGACAACAATTCAGGAACCAGTTTACTAACGAAATGATCAAGAAACTCGGTTTAAAAACCCAGGCCCTTGAAGCTTTGATCCAGAAAAAATTATTGTTACTAGAAGCTGAGAAACAAAACTTGAGAGTCAGCGATGCGGAACTGATTTCCCATATCAGAAGTTTGCCAGTGTTCCAAAATAATAAAAAGTTCAGCAAAAAGTCCTATGACAGTTATCTTCAGTCTCAACGGACCTCTCCCCGCGATTTTGAAGAAAATCAGCGCCAAAGCCTAATTTTAGACAAGCTGGAGAAACTGTTTCGCACCAGTTCCAAAGTTTCGCAAGGTGAAATCCGTGAAGCCTTCACCAATAAAGAGGAGAAAGCCAAACTGGACTATGTGCGGTTCAATAGCGATCACTTCCAGGTCGAAAAAAGTTTTACCGATCAGGAACTCAATGATTTTTTTCAAGCCAACAAAAAACAGTTTGAGATACCGCCGCAAATCCGAGTTGAATATGTAAAATTAGAGCCCAAGACCTATCTTTCGCAAATCGAACCTCGAGATGAAGACATTGAGGATTATTACCAGACCAAGATCGCTGATTTTCGCGTTAAGAAAAATTACCGCGCAAGCCACGTACTCGTCCATATAAAATTAACAGAAGTTGAGGGAGATGCTTCTCCTGAAGAAAAACAGAAACAGGCTGAGGATAAAGCGAAAGCCCGGGCCACAGAGCTTCGGGATAAAATTAAAGCAGGTGCAGACTTCGGAGAGATTGCGAAAAAATATTCCGATGATCCCGGCTCGGGTCCCCAAGGAGGAAGCTTGGGACAGTTCCCCAAAGGGACCATGGTCTCCGCCTTTGAGACCACTCTCGACAAGTTGGAAATCAATGAAATCAGCGAACCCGTTTTAACTCCCTTTGGCTACCACATCATCAGATTGGAGAGCCGGATAGAAGAGCGAATTAAACCGCTGGAGGCGGTCCGAGAAGAAGTTATCCAATCCCTAAAAGAAATCAAGGCTCGGCAAAGGGTCAGAAGAACCGTAAAACACATTCATCAGGAAACAGAAAAAGACGGCAACCTGAAATCAGCCGCTGAAAAGAACCAGGCTCAGACAAATGTTACCGAATTTTTCTCCAGAGAAAACCACAATCTCCTGGAAATTGGTGACCAGCCTCAATTCTACAACACGGCTTTCAGCCTGGAAGAAAATAAGGTCAGCCAACCTATACATACTCAGGAAGCATCTTTTATTTTAAAAGTCACGAGCAATAAACAAGCCTATATTCCAAAGTTGGAGGAAGTCAGAAAAACTGTTGAACCGGCACTGACCGAACGGGTCAATCAGGAGTATACCTCGTTAAAGTTCAAGGAACTGGAACAAAAACTTTCGCTAGGAAAGGACTTGGGAAAAGCCATTCAGGGACTGGATTTGAGTATCCGGCATACACCCTCCTTCAGTAGGGTGGACTCCATTCCGGGAATTGGGAATATCAAAGAAATTAAGGAAAAAACTTTCGCGATGAATGTGGGAGATATTTCCTCTACGAAAGTGAGAAACCGCTTCTACCTGTTTAAATTAGTGGAAAAAGAAGAAGCAGGGGAACCCAATAAAGAGCAAGTCCAAGAAATTATCCAACAGCTCAAACGGGAAAAAAGCATCCAAATGTTTCAAGAGTGGGTGGAAAACTTAAAAATCCGGGCAGAAATCATGATCGACAAGGACTTGATATAAATTCCGGTTTACATCGTTTTTTTTATATAGCCCGGTGAGTCTGTAAGAGTTGAACATGACTCTCGGTTTACAACGTTTTCTTATACAGCCGGTGAATTGCCAGAATTTTATTTATCAATGATTCGATGTCTTCAGCAATTACCCTAATCATCTCTTCCTTACGTATGCCTCCCAGATCATAAATGATATCCGGTACCGAACCGTAGTCCATAAGGGCTTTTTGAGTTCCCCATTCTAGGGAAGACCCTTCCCGAATTCTTATATTTTTGGGTTCCAGGGACCTGTCAAAGGAAGCGATCTTGAACCGGAGGCGTTGGCAGATAATCAGTAGTGTGTCCGTATATTTGATATTCATGACGGCGCGTTTTTCCGGATCATGGCGCATGAGCGTCAAAACAATATTGGCCACATGCCGGGAACCACCAAACGCAGGTTCTGCGCCGGTGAATATATCTTCCCCATTTTTGATCATGCGTCCGGGAATGGCGAGAACATCTCCATGGTTTTTGGCATTGCTAAGAGCCAATCCGATATTGGTTTGAACCTCAGGAATCAATTGCCCGATTCTTTCTTCCCGGAATACACGGATCGCCCGTTTCATTTCCTCCACAGCCAGCGCTTTTTCCCTTTCCCGGTAAAGCGCGGATAATGGCTCAACACTGGCCTTGCCTTTTCCAGAAATCACTTCTCCAAGAATTGCCCGGCCTATAAAATCCTTGGCCTCTCTTACCGCCGGTAAGGTCTTCCAGCCTAACGCCAAACCAGCGGTAATCGCTGATGAAAAAACGCAACCTGTTCCATGGAGATCCGATTTCGACAGCCGCTCTGAACTTAAAACTTCCATACCAGTATTATCCAGAAACAGATCCTCCGGCTTTCCCTTCAAGTGCCCCCCTGTCAGCACAACCGCCCGCACTCCGGTTTTAAGAATTTTACGTGCTGCTCGTTTTCTGTCTGCGAGTCGGCGGATTTTTATTCCAGATAAAATTTCAGCCTCCTTGATATTAGGGGTTACAAGATACGCCAAGGGGAGTAAACGCTTCTTCATCATCTCAATCCCGGATGACGTAAGGAGCTTTTTCCCAGAAGAAGAAAAAATAATAGGATCGACAACCAATCTTTTAACCCTGTAACGTTTGAGCAGGGAAGCGACCCGATCGACAATATGCTCGTTGCCCAACATACCTGTCTTAACCGCCTGGCATTTATCATCCTCAAGAATTGATTTCAGCTGGTTTTCCACAACGCCAACCGGCAAATCATCCACCGCCTGGACCCCTAAGGTATTTTGCGACGTGATGGAGGTGATCACTGTTTTGCCAAACACCCCAAAGGCGGAAAATGTTTTAAGGTCTGCTTGAATACCCGCGCCCCCTCCCGAATCCGATCCGGCTATCGTCAAAGCTACTGCAGTTCTGTCAGGCATATATAGCCTCATTAAAGTAAGAAGTTAAGGAAGGTTTAATGTAACAGACCGTCTTGAAACCTGGCAATGAAATATTGGAAATTCTTCAGGCAACGGTAACGGATTTGGCAAGAGATCGGGGTTTATCGATATTACGCTTCAAGGAAGTGGCAGTGAAATAAGCAAACAACTGGCCAATGACTAACTGAATAAGGGGAGCTGTCAGAGGATGAACCTTTGGAAGGATCAGTTCTTCACTATATAGATCCTGGTTTTTCCCCTGCTCGCTGAAATGAATTCCCAGAACAAAACCTGACCGGGCACGAATTTCCTCAATGCTGTGTAAAGTTGATTCATAGAGTGCTTTGTCTTCAGGAGGCGGGACAAATACTATTGAAAAAACATCATCATCAATCATAGCTAGTGTTCCGTGCTTTAAAAATCCGCCGGGCATTCCTTCTGCATGAATATAAGCGACCTCTTTCATTTTCAAAGCCGCCTCCAAAGCAATGGGATAGTAAACTCCCCGCCCTAAATAGAGCCAGTTGCGGCTCCCTGAATACTTGCTGGCGAGGCGATGGATAAAGCCGGACCGCTCATTCAAAATTCCCTGGATGATTTCAGGAAGATCCTGCAAAGCCCGCAGATGCTGGTTGTAAGTTTTTCGGGTGATAACCTTCTTTTTTAAAGCAAGCTTCATTGCCAGCAAAGTAAGTATCACCATTTGCGATAATGCGGCCTTGGTGCTGATCACACAGATTTCCGGCCCCGACCCCTGGAGAACAACCTTGTCCACCAACCGGGCAATAGAGGAACCCATGACATTGACAACCGCTGCGGTCCGGGCGCCCCTGGACTTGGTGTATTTCAATGCCGACAAAGTATCAAAAGTCTCACCGGATTGTGAAAGGGCAAAAACCAGGGACTGTTTGTCCACATTGGCCAATACCATGAACTCATCAGAACTGACAGATGGAAAAAATTCCTGCGCCAACTGCGAAAAAACATATTTAGCATATTTCGCGACATAAAAAGTGGTTCCCACGCCAAGAAAATAAGAGTTTCGGGATCTTGCAAACAAATTAACAATCTCATCCAGTCCTGATGTCTCCAGATCCAACGCATTGGAAATAGTTTGCGGCTGTTCGTAAATTTCCTTGAGCATATAATGTGGATAGCCACCCTTTTTGGAAGTCTCACTATCCCATTCAATTTTAATTATGGGTTTTGTGACTTCCTCCTTGCTCAAAAGGCTTTTCACAACATAGGTATCCCGGGAAAGAATGGCATATTCATCATCATCTAAAATTACGGCATTTTTGGTATGGTCAATGAATGCGTTGAAATCGGAACCAACAAATTTAATTTCATCACCAATCCCCAGCATCAGGGGCGATTCCCTTTTGGCGCAAAAAATCTGTTCCGGAAGGTAGGAAGAAATAAACGCAAACGCAAAGGTTCCTTCAATGAGGTTCAGCGTCTTCACAAAAGCTTTCTCAACATTCCGGCTACGCTTATAAAACTTCTCCAGAAGATGGGCAAGAATTTCGGTATCGGTTTCAGAAGAAAACTTAAAACCTTCCTTTTGTAGCTGATCCCTCAAAGGACGGTAATTGGAAATAATTCCATTATGAACCACCGCAAAATTCCCATCGCGGGAGGTAAAAGGATGGCTATTGTTCCGCGTTACTTTTCCGTGCGTTGCCCAGCGGGTATGGGCGATACCTATCTTGCTTTTCAGTTGGAGGACATTGTGTTTTCGATAAAACTCTTCCACTCCGCCTATATCTTTTTTGATAATGAGACGGGTTTTATTCATCAAGGCAACACCACAGGAGTCATAACCCCTGTATTCCAGGTTCCTGACCCCCTCAAAAAGAAGCTCGGATATACTTTTTAATCCAACAACGCCGGTGATTCCACACATATTTGTTTCGACCTGTTATTTTTGTGTTACGGAGTAGCATGCGGGAAGAATTTTCCCAGGTGCGACGACCATGCCAGGTTCAAGGGTGTTTCCGGCTCCAACAACAACCCCGTCACCCAAAAAAGCCCCAAGTTTTGTCATTCCCGTTCCCATGGGCCGCTTTCCGTTTTTCACGGAAATGGGTTTCCAGTCCACTGTCCGGTTCACGGTCATGCACCCTGCCCCCATATCCACGTTTTCACCCAGCACACTGTCTCCGACAAAAGAAAGCCGGCCTATCTGGGAATTGTCCATCACCACGCAGTTTTTTAATTCCACACCGCTTCCCACCGAACAGTTTTTTCCAACAGAGGTATAGCTCCTGATAAGGGAGTTGTTACCGATGTAGCTTCTCTCCCCGATGCAACAGGGTCCCTCCAGTACTGCGCCGGATTTAATGATCGCTCCCGCCTCAATGCGCACAATTCCGTGCAGGGTTACGTTAGCTTCCAGCGTTGCGGTTTTGGCAATGGAAGACTCCTGCCACGAGTCCATGATCATTTTATTCGCAGTTAAAATTTCCCAAGGATAAACCACATCCAGCCAATCATCTTCCCACATGGAAGCACGCATTCCTTCTCCTGCCACCACTTTCTTCAATGCCTTCTCCATGGAATTTCCCGAAGACTCCAGTAACTTGAAAAAAGAAGCCGGCAATATAAACACCCCCGACAGAACATAATTTCCCAGGTTATTTCCTTTTGGTTTCTCGACAATTTTCGTGATCTCCATCCGGGCATTCAGGAAAACATTGCCAAACATCTGGTTGGAGGGAGGCAGACAAATAGAGGCAACCGGACATTTAAATGAATGAAAAGATTGCTGGACTTTGCTGAAAATATTTTCCGCTGTCAGGGTATCCCCATACAAAAGCAGGAAATACTCACCTGGGGATATTTTATTCTTAACCTGCATCACCGCATGCCCGATGCCCAGCTTGCGTTTTTGCTCCACATAATGCAGATTCAATACATTATGGTCCTGTTGCTGAAGCCGTTCAATCAACTTATCCTTCTTATGTCCAACCACAATAAAGATGTCATTGATTCCGGCACTTTTAAGCAAACCAAAGGTATTATCCAGCATAGACCGTCCTGCAACCCCAATCATGGAGATGGGTCGGGTTTCTGAAAAGGGACTGAGGTGGGTGCCTTCACCAGCGGCAAGGATTATGGCTTTCATTTTAGAAAATCCTGATCAGGAAGGTATAATTAGAGCTACGAAGGACCGTAATGTTCCTCCAGCAGTCGTACTGCCCGGCCCAAATCATCCTGGGAATTGATTCCCAGTATCTCGTTCGCATCATTGATCTGAATCGCTTGAACGGGATACCCGCTTTGTACCAGATATTCTATCGTATCGGTTAAATAATATTCTTTCTGAGAATTATTTGGGCTAATATTCTCTAAAGCTTTAAAAAACAATTTGTTATCAAAACAATATACTCCGGAATTAAATTCGTCAACTTTTTTCTCAACTTCCGAAGCATCCTTGAGTTCCACAATTTTTAATATGGAGCCCTTTCTGTCGCGAATGATCCTGCCAAAATCATGGCACCCACTACTTTTCAAGGTCAGGATCGTACATTTTGCTCCGCTTCTTTTATGCCCTTCAAGCATGAGCAACAAGGTTTTGGATCGGATCAAAGGCATATCTCCGCACAACACGAAAACCGACCCTTCAAAGTTTTTTAATTCTTCTTTAGCTTGTTGTGTAGCGTGGCCCGTTCCCAACTGCTCGCGCTGAACCACAAACTCCACCTCCCGGTCCGCAAAGGTTTTTCTGACCTGGTCCGCTTGGTGTCCTACCACTACAATAGTTCGAGCAGGATTCAATCGGGAGGAAAGATCAAGCACATAGTGAAGGAGAGGATGGCCTGCAACGGGAAGAAGAAC
>Ga0208391_1001141_pt1 | contig 13168 bp, 15 predicted proteins | sample Knorr_S23_td_Bot_FD_185612 | JGI IMG/M metagenome (GOLD analysis project Ga0208391, IMG submission 185612) | Marine microbial communities from Southern Atlantic Ocean transect - Knorr_S23_td_Bottom_ad_3770_LV_A (SPAdes) (version 2) | ecosystem: Environmental > Aquatic > Marine > Oceanic | place... | reverse complement strand
TTTGGTATCGCCTGATTCTGCCGATACGTTTTGATATACTTGTCCAGCAGGCGCCCCTGCCTGCGTTCCTAAAGCGAGCGGGCGTAACTCAGGGGTAGAGTGCTTGCTTCCCAAGCAAGATGTCGTGGGTTCGAATCCCATTGCCCGCTCCAAGCTCTTTTTCGGCTCAGAGTTCACACGTGTGGTGGATAGTGTCGTGGACCTGCGGTTTTAGCCTCTTCAACACCCGGTGGCCAGAATCCCCCTGCAGCTTCAGCCCGTTCTCCCGGCATAGCTTCGCCCAGTTTATCCGCGGCTGCCCGTCAACGCCGTTCTCCGATGGGCCGATGCCCAAGAGGGCGTTTATGTGTTGCAACCTGACCTCGACCGACATGAACTCGTCCACGATCGGTTTAAGCTTCGAGAGCAGTTCTTCCAGGGTCGCTTTCTCTTCACGAAGAGAGCTATCAAGCACAATCTTCTCCTTCTGACTTCTGATTTTCTTCAGATTATCAGAAGTGAAGCGCGGAGAACTACGAAATCAGAGAGGGGTTTCGAGGAGAAATAGAGGAAGCCGACTGAAGGCGCCGGCCTTGGGCTGGATCAGCGCTCCAGGAACCTGGCGAGTACCAAGAATAGGCCCCAAGGCGCGGTTATCGCGACTTTGAGAACGAACAACAGCGTTGCGAACGGGGTGACCGCTACCGAAGCGAGGGTGCCCCATTTCTGTTTGATCTCCGGGATTGCCGCCAAAGGCCCTTCCAAACCATCAAGGTAATTGTCCAGGCGCCGCTCCCATTTGTTGTTGTCCATCGTTACCCCGCTGTTGATAAAGAGGCCGCCGCCGACCCGGACTCCTGCGCGCCCGGCGTGCTTTGTGTATCTGCCAGGCCATTAACTAGCCCGGGCATTCTACCCCAGAGCGGCGCTGTTCATGGGCCAAATCTAGGACTTCATCCCGTCTCGCCAGACCCGGCAAGTTCATTATGCCAGATTAGGCAGGCTGGCGACGTTGATCATTGGTCCGTCAGGTGGTAGCGTGGTTATGTCTCTCGGCGCCGGATGGGATTTTCGAAATCACCTATCGCGTCTCGTTGTTCGTTACGTATTCGATTAGGCCTTTCCATTGTCTATGTACGGGAATTTTCGCGAATCGTTAGGTGTTCGCACTCTATTGTCAATCGTAATATTTGACACCCGACGAATACCGAATTACACTCCCCCAAGTGTGTCGGCACCCATCCAATAAGGTACTTTACATAAGTTTTTGGCGACACAAGTTCGTTATTGGCCAGCGAATTAACTAAGGGAGCGGAACTCTGATGGCAAACAACAATCAAGAGGAAGCCAGCACGCAGCCAGAGGCAACCGGAGACAAGCAGTCCATGTTGCTAAAGCTCGCCGAGCGGACCGTTGTCCAGGCTGAAGCTTTGGCGCAGGAGATCACTGACCATGCCAAGCAAGAAGCCGAAGCAGCGGGCGCCAAGATCATAGCCGACGCCTCTGAGAAAGCAAAGGCGGAAGCTCAGCAGACGATCGACAGCGCAAAGCGCCGCAGTGAGACCGTCACCAGTGAGGCCGCGGCTGAGGCCCTGTCAGAAAGCGAGAAAACGCTGAACAGCGCCCGCTCTGAAAGCGAAAAGATGCTCAGCAAGGCCCAGTCAGATTCCGACAAGCTCGTCAGCAAGGCCAAAGAGGAAAGCGACAAGCTCCTGAACAAGGCCAAGTCCGACAGCGAAGCCAATGTGGGCTCCGCCAACAGCGAGGTCCAAGAGATCCTGGCCAAGGCCCGTCAGGAAGCCCAGGGCATCATCAAGGCGTCCCAGACCCGCGCCGATAGCACCGAGTCCAATGCCCGGTTGGAGGCTGAGTTCTTCATCCGGAAGACTACCCAGAGCGTTACAGACGAAATCCGGGCCTCGGTCATGGAGATCTGCAACAATCTGCTGCCCACCGTAGAGGAATTCGGAAAGAGCTCGACCGCCGAAGCGCTGAGCGCTGACGACGGCGACTTTCCGGTGGCCACCGAGACTCCGATGCTGGAAAGCGCCGATGCGGATGACGGCCATTCTGCCGCCACCAACGGCGTGGAATCGGGTAAGCCCAAGGCCAAGGCTCCCAAGAAGAGCTTAGCGGCCTGACACTTTCGAAATGTCCTTCCCGAATGGGTAGGGCCAACGGTAAATGAAGAAGACCCCGGCGGAATCGATTCCGCCGGGGTCTTTTTTTGCCAGGATTGCGGTAACTGCGCTCAATCACGCGGCAAGCAGGCCTCACCCGGTCGGGCTGTCAGCGGACTGCGACCGCAGTTCGGCCACCTTGGCAAGGTCTCTCTCCGATTCTTCATAGTGCCCGAGCCGGTGGTACGCGATCCCCCGGTTGTGGTACGCATCCGGATAGTTGGGATCGATGCGTATGGCATGGTCGTAGTCTTCAACGGCTCGTTCGTATTCTTCCATACCGGCGAGGATGTTTCCCCGGTTTATGTAAACGTCAGGGTCGCTGGGGTCGAGTCGGATAGCCTCATCGTATTCATCGATGGCCCGCTGGAATTGTTCCAGGTCGTTGTAGGCGTTGCCCCGGTTGTTGTAGGCCGCGGCATAGTCGGGATTGATGCGGATCACCTCGTCATAGTCCTCGATGGCCCGCTCATTCTCACCCAGGGCATGGTAGGCGGTCCCCCGGTTGCTGAAAGCGGCCACATTCTCGGGGTCCAAAGAGATTGCTTCATCGTAGTCTGCGATGGCCTGCGCATGTTCTCCTACGGCCAGGTAGGCGTTTCCGCGGTTGTTGTGGGCCACGACGTATTCGGGATTGATCCGGATGGCCTCATCGTAGTCGTTGATGGCGCGCCAATGTTCGCCCAGATCGTAATAGGCGATCCCCCGATTATTGTAGGCCGCCGAATACTCCGGATTGCGCTGGATGGCCTGATCGTAGTCCTCTATGGCGCGCGTGTTCTGGCCCAGGTCGTGGTAGACGTTCCCCCGGTTGTGGTAGGCCTCGTGGTATTCGGGGTTGATGCGAACAGCCTCATCGTAGCTTTCCAGAGCGCTTTCGAGTTGGCCAAGCGCGTAGTAGGCTACCCCTAAATTGTAGTAAAACCCGGAACGTTCGGGTTTAGGCTGATTCGTCGCCATCGTTCACCGCACATTCGTTTCGAGCCTGGGCATTTGCTCCCGGACGGTCGATAAACCGCTCTCCGATACCGCGAGCGGAGTATATCATTCCAAGCCCGATATTGAGGCGAAACCGAGTGGGTAAAATAACACCGATCAAAATTGACCCATACCGGCTTTCGGTGAATCCACCGCCGGACTATGTTGCGTATAAGTCCCTGTGATGCACCGCCCTTGCGGTCATTTTCATTGACTTGAGTTACAGCACGAAAGCCTAAATCTGGTGCGTCCACTTGGACGGTTAGGTATAATCTGGAAATGTCACGACTACTAGCTCTGCCGTTGATGGCGATCGTTATCGGGGTAATGGGCTGCGGGACGAGCGCGACCCAAGCGCCGACAACCACCACGCAAGCCAGCCAGACGGTCCGATCGCCCACCAGCGCGCCGTCATCGGACGCTGCGGCCGTGAGCAACCCCACCGGCGCTTCACCGCAGACTCTGGTAGACGAGCCCACATCTGTTCCGGCATCAGCACCCTCGTCCCAACCCACAGCCGCTCCTGATCTGAACCCTGAATCGGAATCCGCCGCTGCGCCCGCATCATCGCCTCTCCCGAGCTCGACAACGGCGCCGAAGCTTGTGCCGACTGGAGCGCCAACCGCCGCTCCCCCTAGGGCTGCCATCATAGTGGACCAGCCTGAGGTCGGGACCACCGTCGGCAAGACCGTGCCCCACTTCGAATTCACGCTGATCGACGGCACGAAGCGGTCGACCGCCCAGCTAGCCAGTCAAGGCAAACCGGTGTTCCTCTTCTTCTTCGCAACTTGGTGACCGGTCTGCCGCTCCGAGTTACGGAGCATGAAGGATGTGTGGCCGGAATTCGCCGACAAAGTAGATTTCTATGCCATCGGCCAAAGCCGGTTCGAGAGCATCGAACAATTGGAGTCGGACCGCAGGAAAGAGGGCTATCCCTGGCCCATCGCTGAGATCGACCCAGATGTGCTGAAGGACCTGCGCGTTCTCCAGCAGTCCACCAAGATCGCCCTGGATCACCAAGGAATCATCGCCTACCGGGAAAGCTATGCCAGGGGCGGCGTGGAGGAATGGCGAGAGCTGTTCACCGATCTGATCGAGCGTGCCGGCGGGTAATGACGATACGGTGAGCCCGCCTTGATTGACTCTCCAGATCAGCAATGGTAGATTCCCTCAATCCGATTAAGGCAGCTCTGGCTGCGACATAAATTGCCGGAATCGGGGGATGCCATGCTGATTAAGCCGGTCTTCAAGGTATTGGACGTACTCCAAGTCCCTAGGTTGTTAGAGTTTATCCTGAATCTGCTGGTCAACGTCACTCGGTTAACAGCAGAAGAGTTGGAGGCGGCAGGCCAGGTGTTGGGCACAAATGCCATCGATTACTCCGCGGAGAGAGTGGGGGAGGGCCGGTTGCTGCCCCTTTACTTCATGATCAACCGCGACAGGGCGACCACATTGTTCCACACCATCCTCCTTCCCTCTAAGGGCCGTCACGCCAGAGGCCGTCTCGATCTATTCGTACATGAGTTGGTCCATGTGTACCAGTTCGAGAAGGTCGGCAGCATCTACATCTGGCAGGCTATCATGGCGCAGATGGGAGCTGGCTACAGATACGGAGAAGTGGACGGACTGGAAGAGCGGCGAAAGGAAGGCCAGACATTTAGCGGGTTCAACCGGGAGCAGCAAGGCCAGGTCGCCCAAGACTATTACCATGACGTTCTCGAGAAAGATCTAGCAGCGAACAGCCGGGAGCGGTTGGCGTTTCAGCCTTTTATCGAGGAATTGCAGGCAGGCCTGCTATAGTCCAGCTACTCTGCGTTCAGCGCGGTGGGCCAATGCCATACACGGACAACGACGGCACACGCATTCACTACAAGGTCGAGGGCAGTGGCCCTCCCTTGATTCTTCAGCATGGGATGTTTTGGGACTTGGAAGGCTGGGAACGATGGGGATACGCTAATTCCCTCAAACGGGATTTCCAGTTGATTTTAGTCGATGCCCGCGGACATGGTGGCAGCGACAAACCGCATGATCCCACGGCCTATACGCTCTCCAATCACGTGGCGGACGTACTAGCGGTCCTTGATGCATTGGAGATTCCTACTGCCATTTACTGGGGTTTTCAATGGGCGGATGGATCGGCTTCGGGATGGGAATCATGGCTGCGGACAGCCTGAAAGCGGCGATCATTGGCGGCGCTCACCCATACGGGAGAAAATTACCCGACGGCAGCCGGCTGGATGGGACCAACCCAGATCTGTTTCTAGAGCGATTTTTCCAACGCCAGGGGATCGACCGGGAGCAGATGGGACCCGCGAAGATAGCCGAATTCGTCGATAACGATTTTCAGGCCATTGCGGCGGCACAACAGGACAGACAGACACTTGAAGCGTCTCTCGCATCAATCGAGAAGCCAGTCTTACTCTACGTCGGTGAATCCGACGGAGGTGCGGCTCAGGTCAATCAATGCGCCACGCAAATGCCTTCTGCCGAGTTTTTCTCTCTCCCTGGTTTGAATCATCCTGAATCATTTTACCGGTCTGACCTCGTACTACCTCACGTCTTGCCGTTTCTGCTGGCACAGTGAGATTCATGGCCATCGAATCCGCTGTTTGATAATTCCCTATGGAAGGGAAACGGTCATGATTCCGATGCTGCCAAGAATCTCATGACCGCGTCGCTAAATTGCCGGTGTTCCTCGATGATGCCCAGGTGTTTCGACCCTTGGATGATCTCCGCCCGGGCGTTGGGCATCGCCTGCGCCATGTCTTCCGCCATCCTAGGCGTGGAGCCGGGGTCGCCGTCACCGGTGAGGACGAGGGTTGGCATAGATAGACTTGCGAAATCCACGGGATGGTTTTCCGCGTTGGACAAGAGTTCATAGCTCTCTAGGAACTCGGCCGGGTCGTTGTTCCGCAGGCGGGCGAGTATCTCACGCTCTACACCCGGGTTGGCCTTCAGAAACTCCGGACTGAACCACCGCAGGGCCGATGCGTCCAGTCCTTGCCGGTCGCCGGCTTTAGCCTGTTGGACCCGGAAGGCCATTGCCTCACGCTCCTCTGACGTCCGTTGGTAGGTGGTGCTGATTAAGACCAGCGCCTCAACCATCTCTGGGTAGGACGGCGCAAAATGATTAGCCACCTGGCCGCCCAGAGAGAATCCAACGAGCACCATCCGCGAGATTAGGAGTTCTTGGACCAGCCCCCGCAATTGGGCGACGAAGGGCTGAAAACTCTGTTCTCCCAACGGCTGGCTAGTCTCGCCATGCCCGAGTAGGTCATAAGTGAGCGTGGAACGGCCGCTGAAATCGGCCAACATCGCCCGCCAGATGTTCTGGTCAAGGCCCACACCGTGGACGAAAACGACCGGAGTCGTCCCAGGGACTTCCAGATACTGAAAGGCGGTGCCACGATCGTCGACGCTCATGAGGTTGGCGGTCCTCGCATGTGATCTGACTGGGCCGGGGCTAAATTGACACTACTTGAACCCGGTGCTAGCGTCTAGTTCGCCGAGTATAAACACCCTCGGCGAACAACCAAGGAGAAAACATGAAGTTTAGCAACTTCCTATTCCCGGAAAGCCAGACCCCCGAAGACGATTTCGCCATTATCGAAGAGTCGCTGCGAGAGGCGGAATTGTCCGAGGAATTGGGCTACGACGTCGTCTGGCTGGCCGAGCATCATTTCGACGGGGGTTGCGCCTACGTCGACCCCACTACCTTCGCCGCCGCAATCGCCGCCAGGACCAAGAAGATCAAGATTGGGTTCGCCGTGGCCCAGATGGCCCTGCATCACCCCATCAGGTTCGCAGAGCAGATCGCCCTGGTCGACAATATCAGCAAGGGCCGCATGATCGTGGGCGTCGGCCGGGGAACCGCGTACAACTTCTACGAGTTCCGTGGCTTCGGCATCAACCCCGACGAAGCTCACGACATGCTCTTGGAAGTGGAAGATATCCTGGTCAAGGCCTGGACCACCAAGGACTACAAGCACGACGGCAAATACTGGCAGTTGGAGTTGCCGGTGCTGCGTCCTCAGGTGTACCAGAAGCCTCATCCGCCCATGATTCGCGCCTGTTCCGGCCTAGAGTCGACCTTGGAGATGGCCCGGGAGGGGCGGCCGTTCATGATGAACGTCCAGAGCGATGCGGTCACGGTCGAACGGATGGACCAATACAAGGCTACGATGTCGGAAGCCGGCCACAGCGATGAGACGGTGGCGCGCAACGTAGCCGACTCGTGGGTCTGGCGGAATATATTCGTGGCTGAAACCGACGCCGAAGCGGAAGCCGTGGGAATCCCCTATTTCAAGGGCATGCGGGCGTACCTGCAGACGAACCGCGACCGCATGAACACCACAGCGGAACTAAAAGCTCAGGCGTCTGGGGCCGTGGGCGCGGCTAGAAACTCCCTGGAGCACGGAATAATCACCGGCTCACCTGAAACCGTGTGTGAACGCCTTCAAAAAGTGAACGGCACCGGCGTGGGCGGGGTGATCATCCACTTCCGTCTGGGGGCCATGCCCTACGATGTCGCAGCCAACAGTCTGAGGCTTTTCGCAGAGAAAGTCGCGCCCAATTTCAGGGATTCCGGCGCCTAGCCTCGGAAACGACCCTTGCCGGCATCCGTTCGTCCTGAGCCCCGTCGAAGGGCCTCCTCTTCGGCGTAGTCTCGTTCGTCGCCGGCTATTTCATGTCCAGCAGTTCAACCTCGAACTTGAGGGTGGCGTTGGGGGGAATCACTCCGCCGGCGCCCGACGCCCCGTAAGCCAGGTCCGGAGGGATGATCAGTTCTACCTTGCCGCCGATGTTCATGGTTGCAACTCCTTCGTCCCAACCCTTGATCACGCGTCCCGCGCCCAGTTGGAACTCGAAGGGCGTGCCCCGGTCCACGGAGCTATCGAACTTGGTGCCGTCCAGCAGCCAGCCAGTGTAATGGACGACCGCGGTCTTTCCCGCTTCCGCCTTGTCCCCTGTCCCGACCTCAATCACCGTGATCTGCAGCCCGGAGGCTGTGGTGATGGTTCCGCTTTCTGCCATGGTTACCTCTGATTTAGGTTCGGATTCCGCGGGTTGCACCGCCGCAGTGGGTTGCACCACCTCAGTGGGTTGGGCAGTGGCGGTGGGCGCCGGCGCCTATTTTGCCACGGTCTCAGACTCGGGATCGGAGGACGACCCACATGCGACTCCCACTGTTGCCAGGAAAACCAGGACCAAGAGCCACCGTATGTTTCCCACCCTCCGTTGCAATGCAAATCGCGGCTGTGTGCGCGCCTAAAGATGGTAGCACAGCACCTGAGTCGATGAAGTATCATCTGTTCCCGATGCGCGGCATTTAGACTATGATGTCAGCTAGTTCAATTTGGGAGGCCACATCGATGACCGATGATTTCAGAGCGCGGGTAGAGGCTGCCAAGGGCGAAGCTACTTCCGTGAGCGTTGCAGATTCAAAGGAGCAGATGGACGGAAAACCGGAGATTCTCTTGATCGAGACTCGTCTCCGAGAGAATGTCCCGCTCGAGGAACAGGCCGCGAACGTGGTCTTCATGTCAGTGGAAGACCTGGACGCGGCGGCTGAGGACTCGTCCAAGCTGGACCCACGATTGTCGGACCACAACGTCCAGATCATCACGACTTGAAAACTTGGAAACAGGGCCGCCGTGGGCGCCCAGATACTCCAAGGGATGGGATTCAACAACGTGACCTACATGGAAGGCGGGATGACGGCCTGGAAAGAAGCCGGGTTCCCAACCAAGGAATAGTGCTGAGCGAATAGGCGGTGAAATCATGGCCGAGCGAGTCTGGGACAAGTTTCTCACGCAGCAGGACAGGGACCATGTAGCGATGGGAGAGAATCGGGAGGTGGGTTTCGGTGAAAAACCGGCCCTGCTGCTGATCGACCTCTACAGGTGGGTGTTCGGCGACAAGCCTCAGCCGATACTGGAAGCGACCAAAGAGTGGCCGGCGAGCTGCGGCCTGGCCGCCTGGGACGCCATCCCCGCCATCCAGACGGTGTTGCAAGCCGCCAGGAACGCCGGCATCCCCGTGATTCACGCAACCGGCCGCGACGATGACGGATTGGCCGGGTGGAGCACCGGACGCCAGATCTACGGCAACCAAGACCGCAGTCCGGAAGCCCTGGAACGGCGCAACCGCCGCAACGACATCATTGACGAGGTGGCGCCCATCGACGGCGAGCCGGTCATGCGGAAGGACTCGCCCAGCGCTTTCTGGGGCACCCCGCTCATCGGCCACCTGACCGCCCACAACGTGGACACGATCATCGCCGTAGGCGAGACCACCAGCGGTTGCGTCCGGGCCAGCGTATTGGACGGCTGCACCAACCGGTTCCGCATGATCGTGGTCGAAGAGGGCGTGTTCGATCGGCACGAAGCCGCCCACGCCATAAACCTATTCGACATGAACCAGAAATACGCCGATGTGCTGCCCCTGGCCGATGTCCTGGAATACCTCGGAGAAGTTGGCGCCAAGCGGGGCACTGCGGTGTAGACCCAAAGCTACGGCACCTGCGGGCTGGTTGATTGGGAATCGTGCCTGTGTTAAATTAGTTTTAATCAGATTGGCCAGCGATGGCCGGAGATTCGAATGGCATACGTTACCCCTCGCGAGGGCGAGAACCCGGAGAGCCTGGTAAACCGGTTCCGGGCCTCGGTACAGCATTCCGGCATACTGCGCGAGCTCAAGGACCGCCGGTTCTTCCGCTCCAAGGCACAGAAAGAGCGTTTGGCCGCCCAGCGCGCCGCACGCCGCCGCCGCCGCCAGAACCGCCGTTAGGCTGCTGGGTCCGTTCGATTCCGGTTGGATTTCGCCCGGATCTGGGCCTTAAAACGCCTAATCTCCATGATTCTTTTATCAGGCGGCTTTTCGAGCCGCCTGTCTTGCTTAAGGCCGGATTGCGGCCTTTTTCCTTGAGCGTCGATGTTGCCTGAAAAACCCATCAGTCACGTTGACAGCTATAAGTGCCCCTGGTAAATTGGATTAGTTGCCCTTAGCACTTAATCGGTGCTACTGCCAAAGGGCAAACACACTCAGGAGAAAATCCTTGCCTCGATACGATTACCGCTGCGAAAGCTGCAAAGATGAATTCGAACTGGTGCAGTCCTTCGCGGAAGCCGGAAAAGGCGCCTGCCCCGCATGTGGCGGCGCGGGCCAGCGGGTCTACCACGCAGTCCCGGTTATCTACAAGGGCAGCGGTTTCTACACCACCGACTACGGCCGGCCCAAACAGCCTTCAGAGAGCAAGAACGGCTCGAGCGACAGTTCTTCCGACTCTAAATCCTCCGACGATTCCAAATCGACCGCCGACTCCAAGTCGTCCGGTGATTCAAAGTCGGACACGGCTGCCAAGTCCACCAGCGACAGTTCGTCCAAGTCGTCTACCGAATCCAGCAGCAGCAGCACCTCCACAACCGCCAGCTCCAGTTAGTCTGCCTCGCTGGCGGCTTGTCAGACGTTTCTTCCCCAACTTCTAATAATTTTCCCCCTAGTATTAATGAGCGCTCATGAAAGCATTGGTCCAGAGAGTAACCAAGGCTTCAGTCTCCGTTGCCGGTGAGACTACTGGGGAGATCGGCGCTGGCCTGGTTGTGCTATTAGGCGTCGCCAAAGAAGATGACGAGGCCGACGCGCGCTACCTGGTGGAAAAGATCGCCAACTTGAGAATCTTCGCCGAAGACGAGAACCGGTTCAACCGCTCCGCCCTGGACATCGGCGCCGATGTGTTAGTCGTGAGCCAGTTCACTCTTTACGCCGACACACGCAAGGGGCGGCGTCCCGACTTCAACCAAGCGGCGGGACCGGAAGTGGCCAAGCGCCTTTACGACAACACGGTGCAGTTGTTTCGTGGTATTGGGTTAACCGTGGCCACCGGAACGTTCCAGGAGCACATGTTGGTCTCGCTGGAGAACGACGGGCCGGTGACCTTGATGCTGGACAGCGCAGACCGCCAGCGGCCGAGGCGTGGTTCGACGAGCTCACCGTGAACGGGAAGGGGCACGGGCCACGGTAAATCCGCTCTTCAGGCGTTGAACAAACGCCACCACCACCCGATTTGCCTTCAGGAATCGCTGTTTTAACCTTTGGCGATTGAGTCGATCAATTTTCAAAAGCCGGCGATACCAATATTTGGCGTTGATTTACTCGCACCTGTCTCCACCACGAAAACGAATCAGACGCCCCAGACTCAAGATGAGTCTGGGGCGTCTGATTTTACACTACTCCACTCCCTGCTCTGGTGGTCGTATTTTCGAACGACCGGGACATTTTCTGAGGTTTATAACTTTAGTCGTGGCACAAGACATAAGTTGTTGTGATGAATAGCACAGGAACGGAGTGACCAAACTCATATCCCTATATTCCCCTGCGCTGCTAGGCTCTGGATCGGCCCAAATAAGGCTGAATTTATACCTTTTGTTATGGAGCAAATTTGACTTGACAACATAGAACTCAACTCGGTTGAGGGGGAATTTTAAGAAACGGTCCAGCCAACAGTATATTAGGAGGCTCGTTAGGAATGACTAACGTAGGGTATTTGGTAAGTTCACCGAAATTTTTGATATTGGCTATTGCGGGCGCACTATTAGTGGCGCTCGTTCTTGTTATTAACGGGTTCGCCAATCCTGGTCAGACGTTTGCCGCTGGCGGTCCCGCGGGCCTGGTGGCGCACTATACATTTGACGGCCAAGATGGCACCGATTCCTCGGGCAACGGAAACCATGGCACCCTTGCAGGAAGCCCGACATTTGCGGCGGGTCCTTCGGGTTTCGGCGACGCGATGGTCGCGGACCTCGGTAAATACGTTGTCCTACCGGACACGACCGCACTGTCGCTAAGAGACCACGACTTCACCGTCACCGCATGGGTCAATGCATCTGCATTTTCCGGTTTGGGCGGTTATGGCGGCGACTGGGCCGTCCTGGGAAACCGCGGCCCCGGCGGAGGTGGTAGCACAGGACTGCACTTGGTTATGCGCGATGGACGCCCGTACATGGGATTCTTCGGAAATGACCTAGGCAGCGGCAACAATCTTTCGCTGAATACCTGGTACCACATTGGTTGGAGATACACCAAAGCCACAGGCGAGATGACGCTGTTTCTAGACGGTAACCAGATTGCCAGCGGTGGTGGTCACGCGCCGTTCATCGGTATCGGCGATACTTTCATCGGCCGCTGCTGCGAAACCTGGGATTCCCCCAGGTATGCCAAGGGGTTGATTGACGACGTACAGATCTATGATCGACCGCTTACGGAAGGGGAAGTCGCTTCCTTGATGAACGCAGCCCCTCCTGAGCCTCCTGAAGGTCCTTCCGGCCAGGTGGTGATCCTATCGAGCGCCGATATCGGCCCATACGCCGGATCGGTTGCGTCTTCGTTCGAAGCCGCCGGTAAAACTGTGGTTTATAAGACTCCAAGCGAGTGGGCTGCAATGACCACTGCCGACTTTGCGAGTTACGACGCCATAGCATTGCCCGACCCGAATTGCACTTTTAATACCGGACCAATCGCAGCTGCGATAGCAAACGCTAGTGTTTGGGGAGCAGCAGTTGATGGCAACATAATAATCTTTGGTGCGGACGAGCAGTTCAACCACCGCGCTGGAGCACCGAACCCGGAAGGGCAGCCGTTCTCAGATTCAATGGCTCCCTTCGTCGTCGCGGATGTGGGTAAAACCGGCGCCTTTGTGTCGTTGAGTTGCTACTACCATGGCAAAGGAACCGGAACAGCCATACCAGTGTTAGACGCCTTCTCGGTGGGTGGGGTCACGGTAGTGCACCCACCAGGATGCTTCAATAATGGACACATCGTCGAGACGGATCACCCGGCTATGAACGACCTCACCGACGAAGTGATGAATTCCGGAGCTCTTTGGACTTGCTCAGCTCACAATGCATTCAACACCTGGCCCTCCGATTTCCAGGTCCTGGCCAATGCGCTAGGTGTCGGTAGCTACGTAGAGTCAGACGGAAGTATTGGCTTGCCATATATCCTAGCTCGCGGGGCTTCCTCTGGTCCTCCGG
>Ga0208391_1001140_pt1 | contig 13193 bp, 13 predicted proteins | sample Knorr_S23_td_Bot_FD_185612 | JGI IMG/M metagenome (GOLD analysis project Ga0208391, IMG submission 185612) | Marine microbial communities from Southern Atlantic Ocean transect - Knorr_S23_td_Bottom_ad_3770_LV_A (SPAdes) (version 2) | ecosystem: Environmental > Aquatic > Marine > Oceanic | place... | reverse complement strand
AGAAAACCCCATGGATAAAATCGAAAAAAGGATTGATATATATTTTATGCAGTAGTGTGTCACAACACAAATCTACTATTTATCATACAAACAAAAAACCCCACGAATGTGGGGCTTGATAATTATTTGATCCTGACCAATAAGTGCTAGACCGCATCAGACAAACTGGAGAAAGTGAATTCGGAAGCGCGGACGGCAGGTGATCATACCAGCAGGAAGAAATAACGCTTCGTGAATCTATATCAGCCATTTACTAAGAAAACAAATCTCCGGCAGCAGATGATGATGGCAGCAAACCTTACTTTAGTAAAATTAATTTTTGTACAGCGTGGCGATCATTATATAGCAGTTTCGCAAAATAGATGCCGCTGGCGTGAAGTGAAGCATCCCATAGGATTTTATGATCTCCCGGGAGGTACTGCCCGTCAGCTAGAGCTTCCACGAGCCGGCCAGAAATGTCAAAGATCAATAATTGGACTGTTTTTCCTGCGGAGGGAATGTTGAAAGAAATAGTGGTTACCGGGTTAAACGGGTTTGGAAAATTATGGTGCAGTGCAAATGTATTTGATACCGGTTTTGATTCATCCGCAATACCGGTCGGTGATGAAATCTCAATGGAAAAGTTAAGGGTATCCCCTTCAATACAATATTGAGGCATATCATCACAGCTCAAGGTTATGGGATAGGCTATGAAATCAACACTAGTTCCTTCCAAAACAGTTGAATCAGCCAATACAGAAAAGGATACTGGTAGACATTGTCCAGCATCCATTACATAAAACCAGTAATTGGGAAATTGTATTGTGACGAGATTTGAATCCGCTTCTAAAGTAGCACCGGGATAATACCCATGATCTTCTGCACCATTATTACAAAGTTCCATGGCAATGTCCAGGGTTTCACCTGGTTCCCAGAACCCGTCACCACTGGCATCCATGAATTCCAGATTCTCCAGGCTAAAGTCCCAGTCATATAAATCCACCAGTGGAATTCGGTGGCTGTTGATCGTAGAGCCAGTCTTAAACAGGTATTCTTCTGTTGCCGCCAGCTGCATGGTGGAAAGATCGTAGGAATCGAGCCCATCGCTGAAATCAACCCAGTTGGTCAGGTCGCCAGTGTAAAACAATCCTGAAGTGCTGGATGCCGTACCTGTGTAAAGGACATAATTTTTGGAGATCATGGCGTAGACGTGCTGATCCACCGGAAAGGTGTTCAATACGGTCCAGTTAGCCCCTGCATCGTAAGACACAAAGAGTTTTCCCACACCTCCGCCCCAGTACACGCTGATCATGAGCTGGTCGTCATGGGGCTCCAAGGTCAAGATGGTGCTGCAGCTATAAGGCGCTTCGTAACCTTCCTCATCCAGGATCCCGGTAATATCTTCCCAGGTCTCGCCCAAGTCCGGGGTGCGCAGCACCTGACAGCCGTGGCTGACATAAAGATAATCATTTGTGGCCAGCAAAAGTTTTATGTAACCCGTTATAGGCGGATCGGGTATAGTTGTCCAGGTCTCTCCCAGGTCTGAAGAAATGGAAATACCATTCAATAAGGTAAAGATCAGGGAATCATTGGCCACCATACTTATCAGAGCAGAAGATTGGTGGGGCAATTCCTCCCACATCCAACCGGCAAAACCTGCAATGCAACGAAAATTATATGGACCTGCACCGATATTCTGGGTAAAAAAGACAGCGTTATCCTTCTCAAATAAGAGATCGGCACCATAGGGCTGGGTCGGAAGCGTATCTCCCAGCAGTTGCCAACTGTCTCCCTGGTCAATAGATTGGTAAACCTGGGCCTGGTTGGTAGCAGCAAAGAGTTCATTTCCACGGGCCAAAATCAGACTTACAGTGCCCATATCCGGTTGGCCAATGGTTTCCCACTGAGCCGCGATTATTGCGTGAATGAAAATCAGCTGAAAAAAAACTCGGATCGTTGATGTATTTAAATGAATTTGGTGTTCTCCTGCATTGTGAAGTAATTAATTTAAATACCTTCTCAATAATACATGTGATTATTCTCATTTATACGGTACTTGACTGATGAAGGTCATTGGAGCTGGATTTGGCCGCACAGGCACCTTATCTTTAAAAATCGCATTGGAGATCCTTGGGTTTGGAAAATGTTACCACATGAGAGATGTCATAATGCGGCCACGCCACATCCTGGCCTGGCATAAAGCAGGAATGGGAAAACCTGTTGACTGGGATTTCATATTTAAACATTACAACGCCACCGTGGATTTTCCTGCCAGTCTGTTCTATGGTGAGTTAAAGCGTAAATACCCATCCGCAAAGGTCATCCTAACAATACGAGACCCGGAGGCATGGTATCAAAGCACTGAAAGGACAATTTATAAAGTCCCGACCATCATTCCGTACTGATTTAAGCGAATGGTTTTTCCATTGCGGAAATTCATTGAAATGACTGAGCTATTAGTCTGGAACGGATTGTTTAAAAATAAATTTAGCGACCGCGAACTAACCATCCAGATATACAACGAGCATATTCAAAATGTGACACGGAATGTCCCCAAAGAAGATCTGCTGATCTTTGATGTTAAAGAAGGTTGGAAGCCGCTCTGTGATTTTCTGGATGTGGACGTACCGGAAAATATTTCTTTTCCCCATTTAAACACTGGTGATACCATGGTCAGGATATTAAATGCTGTAAGAATATTGCCTTATATTGTCGTAATTATTATAATGATATCAATAATAACATTATTGATTTATCCCAAATAAGCGTCATCCCACTGCAAACAAATATTCCATCCATCACCCTGCAGCTGCCGTGTCCAACCAGGATGATAAAGACACGGATTGTTCCGGGATCAACTATAAATATTTCTGCCAGAACTCCAGCATTTTATTTTGCCGGTGTATCCTGGCAGGTTTATCTCCAAAACCATGTTTCCGCATGGGATAGAACATCATATCAAACATGATATTTTCCTTGATTAGTTCGTCAATGAAATGCCAGGAATTCTGGGGATGCACATTATCATCATAAGTTCCATGGATTAACAGCAGGCGCCCGTGAAGGTTTTTTGCACTTTTAACAAAAGATGTCTTGTCATACCCTTCCGGGTTATCTTGTGGGCGTTTCATGGCAAATTCTCCCCATTTGGTATCATAATAGTGCCAATCGGTAACCGGTGCCCCGGATATGCCTGCCTTGAATTCCCGCGTATTGGTCATGGCGTTCAGGGTAAAGCTTCCGCCGCCGCTCCAGCCCCAGATTCCAACCCGATCCGGATCAATATAAGATTGCGATTTCAGCCAACGGATTCCATCCAAAATATCAACAATTTCTATGGGCCCGGACATCATCATTATAAGTCGATTTTCCAGTTTCTTGCTGATTGCGGTGGCGCTGCGGTGATCAAATTTCACCACCAGGTAGCCTCTATCCAGCAGCATGTTATCAAAGAAAAGAGATGAGCCCTGCCATTGGTCAAACACCGTAGGCGCTGATGGCCCTCCATAAATATGGAAAATAAGAGGATAGGATTTACCTGGATCAAAATTTTTCGGTTTCAGGATCTGAGCAGGCATGGGGAATCCATCTGATGTGGGAATGGTAAAGAGTTCCGGTGTTTGCAGGTTCAATCCCTGCAGCAGTTCCGGGCGTGGTTTTGCGATCGTATGCAATTTTGTCCCATCCTTTTTATGGAGGGTCAGCTCTGGAAGTGTGCTGCTATTGGAATAGGAGTCAAAATAATATTGTCCATCTGGACTAAACCCAACCTTGTGTACCCCATCATCCCTCGTGATCCGCTCCAGACCAATGCCATCGAACCCTATTCTATATAAATGTCGTTCAACAGATGATTTTTTCAACGCAGTAAAATATACCTGGTCGTGTTCGTCGTCTATATTGACCACTGATCGCCTTAGCCAGAAGGGGCCTCCAGATGAACGCAGCGCCCAGGACCCCCTGGTGACCTGATTAACCAGCTGGCCATCTTCCCTGAAGCGATATAAGTGCGCATACCCATCCCGCTCTGACTGCCACAATAAATCACCTGATTCCAGGAAATAAAGATCATCATTGATATTGACCCAGCCTTCATCAGTTTCTTTTAAAACCCGGCCAAGGTTTTTTCCGGTTTTCCGATCGATAAAAAACAGGTTCAATTCAGTTTGTGCCCGGTTCATGGTCTGTATCGTGAATCGTTTATCATCCGGATGCCATTTTACACGGCAGATATATTCGTATGGATCCAGTCTTACCCACTTTATCCGGGGATGAGCAATTTCCATAACGCCCACCCTCACAATGGGATTATCTGTCCCTGTTTTCGGGTAGCGCTGGGTGATCAGCCGTGGTTCCACGGGCTTGAAATCCACATAGTGCATTTTGGTCACCGGGGATTCATCAGTCTGTAAAAAAACAAGTGCCTTAGAATCATCTGACCACCAATAGCCAATATCCTGCCGGCCAAAGATCTCTTCCCAGTAAACCCATGAGACAGTACCGTTCAGGATATTTTCCGATCCGTCGCGGGTTAGCCGTTTTTCCCGGTTTTTTTCCAAGTCATAAACATAGATGTCGTTTTCCCTGACAAAGGCCACCTTTGACCCATCTGGTGAAAAGCGAGGCGATTTTTCAGCTGTTTCAGTTTCAGTAATACGCCTGAATTCTGAAATTGCCATATCCAGAATAAAAATATCTTTTTTATAGATGTAAAGCGCCTGCTCTCCATTTGAATCAAATGCAATGGGCCATACTAGGTATTTTGTGGAATCTTCCTCGCCAATGCTTCTCTGCAGACTGGCAATTGCTTTTTCTCGGTTTACTACAGTGTAGAGCTCACCTGCCTTCCGGGGATCCAGTTTCTGGAACGTTCTTTCTTCCTTCGGCTTGCGAACATCAAACAGAATGGCTGTATTATTTTCCAACCATTGATATCGATGGACCGCAGCGATCGCTTTTGCCTCATCACTTTGTATCCATTCGACTGTAATTTTTTCTTTGCGCTCTTCACTATAGACGCGGGGAATTAGACATAGAATCAATAGGAATGGGATAATACGATTCATGGGTAACCTAATTGTTGATTGGGTTTTAATTTAGCTTATTTCCTGTCATCTGCCAGCGCACCAATTCTACAGGAATATTCCCGGCATCATTAAACGCCCGGAAAAAATCCTTCATCACAAAAGGTTTTTCCTGTTCTTCCAACTGCTTGGCCCACTCCGTGACAAGCTTCTCTATTAAGTATTTACCGGTGATATAGCAGGTCCCATACCCGGGTTGACGAAGATAAAGGTGCTGTTCAAACTGCAATAAGTGTGGTTCACGTTTCATCCAGCCACGGGGTGTCCATTTGACGTGCACCTGGCCCGCTTCCGCCATGGTCATTTCGTTGGCGTGAGCGTAAAGGGATCCTAATCCTCGAGCAGCTCGCTGGGCGATCATGATCCAGATAATCTCTCTGGAGCGGGGGCTGTCTTCATAGAGACCGGCGTGCATGAACATTTCTTCTACACCAGTAGCGATACCCTCATTCTTGGAATCAAAAATATTATAAAGCAGGGCGCCACGGCGGATGGGACTTTCGTGGGGCTCATCTCGTACCTGGGCCAGGTCGAACCAGTGGATAAAATGGGAATAAAGCGGCAGGGGATCATAATGCATGCCGATGGCGAAAAAATTACGCTGGTCCGCAGGCACAAACTGGCCCATGTGCTCCCGCAGAGCCGGTTCCATATTGGGCTTGATGGGCATGATCTCTTTATCGCTCAAAAAATTCATGAAGCGCTGTACTCCCTGCTCCGTGAGCTGGGCAAATTCTTCCGGTGTGTTGGCAGCAGACATGAGCGGCAGATCCATATTATTCTGCTCCTCTAGTTTTAAAGAGGTCCAGGCACGGTCCAGTTCCCGCTGCAGCAGCCGCACTTCATCTTCCCAGGTTAAGGGCAATAGATGGACATTTTGCTGATACCAGGTATAATTTTCCTTTCCAATCCCGGATGGCCCTGTCTTATCAGGCGCCTGCTCTTCCAGCCAGATGATAAAATCTTTTGTGGCTGCCATAGCATTCTCCAGCGAGACTGAAAGGGCAACCTGATCTTTTGATAGTTTAAGTTTTTCAGCAATTTTATTCAGGTCGACAACCTGTTGCTTGAAATTCTCAATACCGGCGACCCACAGGTCTCGGGCATTGCCGGTAAGATTCCCCCGGGCCTGATCCAAGAATGGGGGAATAACTTTCAGGTCGTTTGTTAAGCGCTTTTCTTCATCATGGGTCAGAGGAAATTGGTAGGTCCAGAATTCCAGCGTGGCGTGGTTGGTGGGCCCTTCGTGGGCCGGGACATCGCTCTGATGCATCCAGATCGTCTGGTAGTAGGCCGGATCCCGCACCCATGGCTGGAGTACACGATAGTTAAAGTCATAGCCATTCATTTCCGCCCGTACGATGTGCCAGTCCACTTGGGCGGGAATAGGCCAGTCATCAATTGGAATTTGGGTTAGGCGATCCTGGAGATCCTTAAAAGCCCGGTGGTCTTTTTTAAAGCGGTCTGCTGTATAATCCGGCGCTCCATTCAGCCGTGGTGGATCTTCAAAGTCCCGCCAGTCCCTGAACAGATTAACTAGAGTCTCGTAATCAGCGGGCTGGGGATTTTTTTGTTGACTATTTATTGGGTTTGTTCCCATCAATAACACATAAGTTATAAATAGAATTCTTTTCATTGCTGGAATCTACTTTTTTTCACACAAACAAAAAACCCCGCTACTGGGCTGGGCTTAATGTTTACATTTGTAACGGGATCATACTATTCAGTCTTTTTTTAATACGTCAAGCGCAGCCTGCATGCTCATAACCGGGTGAATATCCGTATCGCCAAGTTCAAGCAGGGGATCAAAAAACTGAACTACCTGTTCCATAGTGTCTGCTTCCAGGACAAAATATCCAACGTGCCCCGGAGGGTCAACATAAATACCATGGATTTTTATACCAATTTCGCCGGACGCCTGCACGGCTTCCACCACTTTTGCCTTCCGCTCTTCATCATGAGCATGGCAGGTCTGGTAACTGTGTTTATGAGTTGCATGAAATAACATATTCTCTCCATTTATTTATTTTTTCCATCACAAAATTAAAGAACTATCATTATATAGTAATTAGTTTATTTTCCAACAAACAAAAAACCCCACGAATGTGAGGTTCAAATAATATAAAGGAATTTATATTCTTTCAATACTAATACATTTTTCTGACCATCTATCCTTCTTCACCCTTTTAAAAACAAAATAATCAATTGTACGCTTAGCTTTAGCCTCTATTTTTTCAGTATCAAACTGTCGGCTATTGGGTTCCATAATCAATACAAACGTATCGAATGGTCTTGAAGCATATTGTGATATGCTTGCCATAGCTGATAAAAAAAACTTATTTTCGATATTGCCAAGGATTCTGGTGGTATTAAACCTTCCACTTTACAGGACAGACTAAAAGGGAAACGAATGGAGTATGACGCATTTACAGGGGCTCTCATTCGACTTGCTGATAAATACAAGATCCATATCCCCATCAACAGATCTATTCATGATCAATTGAAGCAATTGGATAATAGGTTTATTATTCCGGGTCATGTTAGTTAAACTTTGCAACTGATCTATGCCAAAATTTTTAGTTCATATCAACGGTGAGAAAAAACAGGTTGAGACCGCTGGCAGTACACCCTTGCTCTGGGTCTTGCGGGATGAACTAAAACTCACGGGGACAAAATACGGCTGCGGACGGGGATTCTGCGGGGCTTGCACCATTCACCTGGATGGAGAAGAAACCCGGTCCTGCATAACCGCTATCGAAGACGCGCAAGACAGCGAGATCACCACCATTGAAGGCTTATCCCAAAATTCCGATCACCCAGTTCAAAAAGCTTGGATAGCAGAGGATGTTCCCCAATGCGGCTATTGCCAGTCGGGACAGATCATGACGGCAGCGGCCTTTCTAACCCGTAACAGCCATCCGGATAGGGAAGATATCAATATTGCCATGAAAATGAATATCTGTCGTTGCGGAACCTACTCGCGCATCCGGAAAGCCATTATACGGGCTGCGGAGGAAATAAACCGTGGCTGAAAAAACAGTTATCAATCGCCGGGATTTTCTTAAAGTGGTCTCCACTACCGGTGCGGGGCTGATTATTGGATTTCATTTACCCTTTAAAAATAAGCTGCGGGCTGCCACACTTCAAGCAGCGATTCAATTCAAACCCAATGCCTGGATAACGGTTCACCCTGATAACATGGTAACCATCGCAGTAGCCGAGTCAGAAATGGGCCAAGGCGTTTGGACATCCTTGCCTATGATCATCGCTGAGGAAATGGAGTTAGATTGGTCAAAGATCCAAGTTGTTCAGGCTCCTGTTGATAAAGATCGATTTGGCAAACAAGGAACTGGCGGTAGCGCTTCGGTACGATCTTCATGGGAAAAATTGAGGAAAGCGGGTGCAGTAGCTAAAGAAATGCTCTTAACGGCAGCAGCCCGGGAGTGGTCTGTTCCCAGGGGGGATTGCTATGGGGAAAATGGTTTTATCCTGAATCGCACCAGCGGTAAAAAACTAAGCTATGGAGACTTGGCTGAAAAAGCAGCAATCCTGGATATTCCTAAAAATGTTTCACTGAAAAAAGCCGCCGATTTTAATATTATTGGTAAAGATATTCCCAGAACTGATACGCCGCTGAAAGTCAATGGTACAGCCCAATTTGCCATGGATGTTGATTTACCAAACATCGTCTATGCTTTTATCATTCGCTGTCCCATCTTTGGAGGAAAATTGAAAACGGTGAACGATGCCAAAGCCAAGCAGATCAATGGTGTACTCGAAATATTTGAAGTAGAAAATGGTATAGCAGTTGTGGGGTCTTCCACCTGGGCTGCTATTCAGGGACGAAAGGCACTGAATATCACTTGGGATAAAGGCCCCAATGCAGATTTAGATAGTAAATCCATAGCTAAGTATTTCAAAAAGCGGGGCAGTAAAAGAGGAGCCGTAGGAAGAAATGATGGTAATGCCAAAAAAGCATTAAAGAAAACGAAAAAAACAGTAGAAGCTGTTTACGAAGTCCCATTCCAGGCACACGCCACTATGGAACCTATGAACTGTGTTGTGGATGTTCAGCCAAATCGCTGTCGGATATGGGCACCAACCCAATTCCCCCATTCGGCTCAGAAGCAAGCGGCCGAGATCACCGGGCTGCCAATGGACAAAATTGAAATTCATGTAACTTTTCTTGGGGGCGGGTTTGGTCGCCGTGCCTTTAACGATTTTATAAACGATGGTCTGGAAGTATCCAAACACATGGGCAGGCCCGTGAAACTCATCTGGACGAGGGAAGATGATATGCGCCATGACTATTACCGCCCCGCTTCCCGACATATTTTAAATGGCGGGCTCAGTGAAACTGGGGAAACAATCGCTTGGACCCATAAGGTGGTGGCTCCATCTATTCTTTTTGGACAAATGTTTAAATATCCAATACCATTTAAAGATAAACTGGATGTAGTAGCATTGGCAGGGGCAAAGGAGTTGGCCTACGAAATTCCAAATATTCGTGTGGAGTATAAATCAGCGAACACAAATGTACCGGTAGGTTGGTGGCGATCCGTATATGATTCTCAGAACGCATATGCAAACGAATGTTTTATGGATGAGTTGGCCTTCGAAGCTGGCAAAGATCCAGTACAATATCGTTTGAAGCTGCTTGTAAATTCACCACGAAGTGCCGCAGTATTAAAAATGGCAGCAAGAGAAGCAGGGTGGGGTAGCCCAATGCCTAACGGCCGCTCCAAAGGAGTCTCCTGTCATGGATCTTTTGGCTCCTACGTTGCCCAGGTAGCAGAGGTATCCGTTAAAGCAAATGGTAAGATTAAAGTTCATAGTGTGGTGTGTGCTGTTGATTGCGGGCAGGTAGTTAACCCCTCCATTGTGAAAGCGCAAATGGAAAGCAGTATTGTTTACGGCCTTTCTGCCACTTTAAAAGGGGAGATCACGATTGAAAAGGGCCGGGTGGTCCAAAGCAATTTTCATGAATTTGAAGTACTGCGCATGGATGAAATGCCGGAGATTGACGTCCATATTGTTAAAAGCACCGAAGCGCCGGGTGGTGTGGGCGAACCGGGATTACCGCCCATTGCCCCTGCTGTAGCCAATGCGGTATTCGCCCTAACGGGTAAAAGAATACGGAAGCTGCCTATTAAAGAAGGAGATTTGCGATCCTGATTTTCCCCAGAAGTAAAAATCCATTAATCCAATACTCCAATACTCCATTACCCCACCAATCCATTAATCCAACATTCAATAATTACAATAGTCTCAACGGCTTGATTGCAGCAACCACCGCAGCCGGATCATTTTTCCAGTCCACACTGGGGTCATCTACATAAAGTTCCACTTCATTTCCGTCCGGATCTTCCAAGTATAAACTCTGGCTCACGGTATGGTCACTCATGCCGGAGATAATCACACCGGCTTCATTTAATTCATCCCGAACAGCTCGAAGCTCATCCAGGGAATCCCCTATTTTGATGCCAATATGGTAAAACCCAATTCGGTGTCCTTTCCGGGGAGGCGGCCCATCGCCCACTTCTATTAGGAGAATTTCGTGATGCGTCCGACCCGAGGTGAGCGCAACTGCGTTGAAGGGGTGTTTCATTTCACCGGCCTGCTCAAAGCCAAGAAGATCCCGGTAAAAGGCAAGAGAACGCCCCAGTTCTTTCACATAAAAAACAACATGGCCAAGGTAGTGAGCTTTCATGATAATCCCTTATAACGAAAACAATCAATCGTATGGTCATTCACCATACCAACGGCCTGCATAAAGGCATAGCAGATTGTGGTGCCAATAAATTTAAAACCACGTTTTTTCAAGTCTTTACTCATTGCATCGGATTCAGGTGTGTTCGCGGGAATCTCAGACATTTTAATGAATGTGTTCTGGATTGTTTTCCCAGCTGTAAATTGCCAAATATAATGATCAAAACTGCTGAATTCCTTTTGAATATTGAGAAATAATTTTGCATTCAAAACGGTTGAATTCACCTTGAGCCGATTACGGATGATATTGGGATTCTGGAGCAACAATTCAATTTTGGATTCTGAATAAGTTGAAATTTTTTCCGCATCAAACTGGTCGAATGCTTCCCAATATCCATTTCGTTTTTTTAAGATGGTTTCCCAACTCAATCCTGCTTGGGCGCCTTCCAGAACCAGGAATTCAAAAAGAGTTGTATCATCATGAATCGGAACGCCCCATTCTTCATCGTGATATTGTTGGTTCAGGGAGCTGCTGTCAGCCCATTCGCAGCGTGTCATTAGGCAAATTTCCAATTTTGAAAATGGTGGGTTGGAAGCCCTCTAATATTTATTATTTTTTTCATACAACCATCTATTGCTAGTTTAAAATCTACTACTCCATCACTCCGACATTCCAACACCCCAACATACTATTAATCCAGCATTTTTAAAGAGGTGTTTTTTGTCCGACGATTATACCATAACCGGTATGTTTATTGGAAAAGATACGCTCCGATTCAAAAATGGTTAAAAGCCCTTTTAATCCCCAGGCATTATAAACAGTCCTAGCGATTTTCAATTGTCCCTTGATCCCTAATTTTTTACGCCCGGATTTCATCCAGTCCGACATTTTTCCCGAACGGTCAATACCTTTACAGTTTTCCAGACCTGCTTCTTGAAAAAGGCCTATCCAACCCGCTAAAGTTTCCGGATATTCATCCTCAATGTCCCCCAGTCTGTTCTTCAGTTTTTCAGGTGTGTCCTCCTGCCAACAAATATCATGGATGCCCACATACCCGCCAAGTTTAACCACTCGCACCATTTCGGCAATGGCCCGCTGTTTATCCAATACACAAGTGGTACATTCTGAAATGACCACGTCAAATGATTGATCATCAAAGGGCAGGTCATGGGCATCACCCAAACGAAATTCGACTTCAAATCCCTGCTGCAATGCCTTTTCCCTGGCTTGTTCCAGCAGAATTTCCGAAGCATCAAGACCCGTCGCTTTACAATGAAATTCATCTACAAGAAAACAGGCGCGCTCTCCCGTTCCTGAGGCCACATCGAGAAAGGTTGTCTTTTCATTTACATGACATAATTCAGCCAGTTCCTGGGTTGTCGTCAACCCACCTGGGTGCAGGGATTCCAATTCAATCGCACCGCTTTCCAGGAGATTTTCGAGTGACGACTTTCCTGATAGACTCATAATAGATTCATTTTATACTTTCTATAATTTTGAATGTGTGCCGTCACAATAGGGTTTATTCCCCGATTGTTTACACCCGCACCAAGCCACAGTCTTTTCTTCATCCTGTTTCACCACGATGGGGCGTAGGTCTGTAACAGAATGGCTCCCGTCGCAGAATGGCTGGTTTTCGGATCGACCACAGGCACACCAGGCATAGGTTTTCCCTGCTTCCACTTTTTGGACATAGGGCATTTTTTGGGCTATTTTTGATTCTGACATAATCCGATCCTTTCTCCTTTCATTCTTTTTTAGAAAAGATTATTTTCATCGTTTGGGTATTTCAAATCCCAGGATGAACGAATTTTATCCATCGTCTCCATGATCTGGAGTGATTCTTCCAGTGGTAAACGGGGGCTTTCCAGCAATCCTTCCCTTAAACAGCGGTGGACTTCTTGCACTTGGTAATGCAATCCGTTCCCCCGGATGGGCTTTTCAAATTCAACTTCTTTTTGTCCATTGATATGCAAGGTAGCTACTACCGGAACAGCAAAAAGGTCAGGTATTTTTATATAGCCATCTGTGCCATAAATATAGGCATCGTTCACTGTGGCTGTTCGTAAGGCAAAGGTCAGGATCGCCAATGCACCATTGTCATATTCTAAAATGGACGCGCCCTGCTCATCAGATCCGTAATCTCCAATAAAACCAAATCCTGTTGCTTTTTGTGGCGGTTGACCAAAGATCATGGATGAGAACCCGATCACATAAATTCCTAGATCCAGTAAACTTCCACCACCTAATTCACGCTTCATAACACGACTTTCCAGGGTGAATTCTTCCCGGGCACATCGATTGGCCTGCACAAGTCGAACCTCCCCAATCAAGCCATCCTTGATCCAATTCAGGACTTGATGAATCACCGGGAAATGACGAGTAACCAAAGCTTCCATTAGAAATACATTATTCTCCCG
>Ga0208391_1001131_pt1 | contig 13233 bp, 13 predicted proteins | sample Knorr_S23_td_Bot_FD_185612 | JGI IMG/M metagenome (GOLD analysis project Ga0208391, IMG submission 185612) | Marine microbial communities from Southern Atlantic Ocean transect - Knorr_S23_td_Bottom_ad_3770_LV_A (SPAdes) (version 2) | ecosystem: Environmental > Aquatic > Marine > Oceanic | place... | reverse complement strand
AGCTTCTCGTTGGTGGTCCGCTGCACCAGCGACCGGGTCTCGACGTTGCCCAACTTGGACTTCGTCTGTCCCTCGAACTGCGGATCCGCCAACCTCACGCTGATGATCGCCGTGAGGCCCTCGCGTATGTCCTCTCCCTGGAGGTTGTCGTCGTTCTCCTTCAACAGGCCGCGCTTGCGGGCGTAGCGGTTCACCACCGCGGTGAGGGCACTCCGGAAGCCCTCCTCGTGCATGCCTCCCTCAAGGGTGTTGATCCCGTTGGCGAAGGAATGCAGGCCGTCGCTGTTGAAGCCGGTGTTCCACTGGAAGGCCACCTCCACCTCCTGGCCGTCCTCCTCGCCCTCGATGTGGCCAACCTCGGCGAAGAGCGATTCCTTGGAGGCATTCACATGGGCCACGAAGTCGCGGATGCCTCCCTCGTAGCAGTAGGCGATGTCCTCGTGGCGCTCGCCCTCCCGGTTGTCGCTGAGGCGAATCTCCAGGCCACGGTTGAGAAAGGCCATCATCTGGAAGCGTTCCGCCAACGTCTGGAACCTGAAGCGGGTCTCTTCGAAGACCGTGCCGTCCGGCCAGAAGCGAACCGTGGTGCCCGTGCGGTCGTCAGGCGCGGTGCCAACGGCCGAGAGACGCGTCTTGAGCTGCCCGCCATCCACGAAGTCCATGTAGTGGCGGTGGCCGTCCCGGTCGATCTCGACCTCGACCCGACTGGAGAGGGCGTTCACCACGGAGATGCCGACCCCGTGCAGGCCCCCTGAGACCTTGTAGCCCTCACCCCCGAACTTGCCACCGGCGTGCAGGAACGTGAGCACGACCTCGGCGGCGGAGAGGTCGGTGAACTGGTGGTGGCGTTCGACCGGGATTCCCCGGCCGTCGTCCGACACCTGACAGCAGTCGCCTTCCAGCAGGACCACGTCGATGGTCGTGCAGTGACCGGCCATGGCCTCGTCGACCGAGTTGTCCACCACCTCCCAGACCAGGTGGTGGAGGCCCGTCGGGCCGGTCGAACCGATGTACATGCCGGGCCGTTTGCGGACCGCCGCCAGTCCTTCCAGGACCGTGATGTCCGCTGCGCTGTAGGTGGTCTCGGGGCTCGTCATGGTGTCCCCTCCGAAGGTGTCGTGGTGCAGGGGCTCGAGGAAGCCGAGAATTGCATCGTGTAGACATGAAACCGCAGGTCAGAGGGCCAGTTCACGACCCAACCAGCCTACCAGCAGAGGCCCTCTGGGCCACTGATCCAAGGCCGCCCGGAACGGTGTGCAGACACCCCCTGCCGGGGCGTCCGAAAAATCGGTCAGGTACCCCGTGCGGGCTCTACCCGGACCCGCACAGCGGTAATGCGTCCGGGTCCGACCATGCCGTCGATGCGCTCCAGCAACTGGGTCTCGAGCCAGGAGATCTGGCTGGCCCAGGCCGGGTCGTCGACGCTCACCAGGAGCTCCGATCCCCGTACCGCAACGGCCTTGATCCTTGAGGCAAGGCCTTCCCCCACCACCTCGGGCCACCTGTCCAGGAGCGTCGCCATCGAGTCGATCTCCGGTGATCCCATTCCGGCCAGGAGCCGTTCCAGGCTCCTACGGATGGGTGTGGGCCCGCGATCCTCAGCCATTGCCCGCAGAGGGGTTCCCGGTCCCCTGCCCACCCGCTCGACAACCCGCTCGCTTCACGAGAACACCCCGTCTGCCAACCGCAGGACCGATCCCACCTCCACCCCATCCGGAACAGTCCCCGCAGTGGTGATGACCGACTGTGTGGCCGGCAGGAGGTCGACCAGGGCACGCACCCTGTCGTCGTCCAACTCTGAGAACACGTCATCGAGCAGCACCACCGGGTCGGTTCCGGTCCGGTCGACGACCAGACGGTGGCCCGCCAGGCGCATCGCCAGGGCCAGCGACCGCTGTTCCCCCTGCGACGAATGCGTACGGGTCGGAAGGCCGTCCATCCGGATCATCACGTCGTCACGATGCGGTCCGACGGTGCTGATCCCGCGTCGTACGTCGTCAGCGCGGGCATGCCCCAGGGACTCCACCAGGCCCTCGGCAGACCACTCGTCGCAATAGGCCATGGAAATACCCGAGGTTCCCCCGCTCACGGCCCCGAGGAAGTCTCCCACCAGGGGTTCGAGGGCTCCGAGGATCTCCCGCCTGGCTGCGGCCAGGTTCCCGCCCACCTCACCCAGCTTGGCGTCCCACACATCCAGGGTCATCGCCACATCATCGGTCAACCGCCCCCGGGCCTGCTTCAGGAGCGCATTGCGTTGTCTCAGGATCCTGTCGAGGTCGGTGCTCAGCACGTGGTTGCGGGGATGTACGTCCACCAGCAGATCGTCCAACCACCTCCGCCTACCACCCGGCCCCCCCTTGACCACCCCGAGGTCCTCCGGTCCGAAGACCGTCGTCCTGAAGTGACCCAGCAGGTCCCTCATCCGTTGGACCCGATTCGAGTTCACGAGGATGCGATTGCGTCCGGTCGAGGTGATCTCCGCCTCCAACAGGATCGTCCTCTCCCCCTCGGTGACCTCCGCCCGCACCACGGCCCGATCGGCGCCATGCCTGATGAGTGCCTCGTTCGGTGCCCCACGAAACGAGGACCCTCGTGCCAGCCAGGCGATCGCCTCGATGAGGTTGGTCTTTCCCTGCCCGTTGGACCCGACCACGAGGGTCACACCCGGATCCAGGACCACGTCCACGGACGCGTGGTTGCGAAAGTCGGTCAACCAGAGCCGATCCACGCTCACGACAGGACTCCAGATCCAGGAACGCCAGGGTCGGACGTGACCGTCAGGAAACCCGTACGGGCATGAGCAGGTAGAGGAACTGGTCGTCTCCCGTGCTGCGCAGGATCGCCGGCTTGAGCGAGTCGATGGTCTCCAACCTGACCTCGTCACCGGGGCTGGCCTCCAGGCCGTCCACCAGGTACTCGGGGTTGAAGGCGACGGTCAGGTCCGACCCGGTGTAGTCCGCGTCCAACGTCTCCCTGGCCTGTCCGACGTCCTGGGTTATCGCCACCAGCTCCAGCCCCTCGGATGACATGGCCAACCTCACCGGAGTGGAGTCCCTGGCCAGGATTCCCACCCTCCTGACGGCTTCCAACAGCGCCTGACGATCCACCACCAGTGCATTCGGATGGTCGACCGGGATGAGGCCCCGATAGTTCGGGAACTCCCCCTCGATGAGGCGGGTGACGATCTGGACGTCGTCGATCACGAATGATGCATCACGCTCACCGAGGATGATCGTGAGATCAGAAGCGTCCCCCAGAACACGCGCCACGGCGTCCAGGGCCCGGGATGGAACCAACACCGTCTGGTCCCGTCCCAGGATGGAGGTGCCGGGAAGGTCGCTCACAGCCAGCCGATATGAATCGGTGGCCACGAAGCGGAGGCCGTCCTCTTCAGCCGCCATCAGGACACCGGTAAGGATCGGCCTGGCGTCGTCGACGCTCGCCGCCTTCACCACCTGGTCCAGGGCGGCCGATACCATGAGTGCGTCGAGCGTCACCGAGTCGCCCCCGGGCTCGTCGAACCTCGGGTACTCGTCGGCGGACATGACCCGGAGGCTGAAGTCGGAGCGCCCGGAGACAAGGCTCGCCCCGTCGTCGCCGACCGAGAACTCAATCTGGCCACTGTCCATTGCACGCACGATGTCGGACCCGAGCTGGGCGGACAACACGACGGACCCGTCGCCATCGCCGCCGACCGTGGCTTCCACCCGGATCGTCAGGTCCAGATCGCTACCGGTGACCGTGAGCTTGTCGCCTACGAGTTGCAGGTGGAGGCCGGACAGGACCGGGAGGCTGCCACCCCTTCCGGACACAGCGCGTCTGGCAATTGAGAACGCCCGGTCGAGTACATCTCGCTCGCATCGGAACTTCACAGGCTGGTCTCTTTCAACTGGTGAGGATTCAGATCAGGTAATAGTGGTAATAGGTGCTGTGGATTGTGGAGTATCGCCCATCTCCGCAGGTCAGGGGGATGATGCTAGGGACCTGGTAGTCCACAGTGGTCCACACCCCTGAGCGGTCCGGAAGATTTCCTGTGTACGGAGAAGTGTCTTTCCACCGGTAGTCCACAGTGTCATACACCGGTTACCGGTCAGGGCCTGGTGCGAATTGACGAGATCAGGGCGGATACCTGGTCGTAGATGTCCCGACGTTCCGGCATCAACTTGCCGATCTTATCCACTGCGTGGATGACCGTCGTGTGGTCCCTGCCGCCGAACAGCCGTCCGAGGGATGGATAGCTCAGGTCGGTCAACTCGCGGAACACGTACATGGACACCTGTCGGGCTGTGACCAGCGGCCGCCGACGGTTTGGACCTATGAGTTCCTCACGGGAGAAGCCGTAGAGGTCGGTCGTCTTGGACAGGATCAGTTCCGGTGTGATGATCAGCGGCGACGTGCTGGAGATCAGGTCGCTCAGGATGCTTACGGCCAGTGCCCTGGTACACGGCTCATGGTTGAGGCTCGAGTAGGCAGTGACCCTGGTGAGGGCACCCTCCAGTTCCCTGATGTTGTTGGTGATGCTCTCGGCTATGAAGAGCAGCACGTCATCCGGTACCTGGATGCCGCTCGGCGTCTGCTCGGCCTTCTTGCGGAGGATCGCCAGGCGGGTCTCCACGTCTGGAGGCTGGATGTGGGTGACCAGGCCCATCTTGAATCGACTACGCAGACGATCCTCCAGCGTGGAGATCGAATCAGGTGACCGATCGCTTGTCATGACGATCTGGCCACCTTCCTGCTGGATCGAGTTGAACGTATGGAAGAATTCCTCCTGCAGGCCTTCCTTCCCCTCCATGAACTGGATGTCATCGACCAGGAGGACGTCGTTCTTCCTGTACCTGTCCTTGAACTCCTGAAGCTGCTTGTTGCGGATGGCCTCGACGAAGCGGCTCATGAACGTCTCGCTGGATACGTACTGCACCCGGTAGGTCGGATAGTGGGCGGTCACGTAGTTGCCGACCGCCTGGAGCAGGTGGGTCTTGCCCAGGCCGGCGTCGCCGTAGATGAACAACGGGTTGTAGGAGCGACCCGGGGTTTCTGCGACCGCCTGGGAGGCGGCGTGAGCAAACCGATTGGACGAACCGATGACGAAGTCCTCGAACGTGAGCCTTCCTATGAATGGACCCTCGGCGGATGTACTCGTCGTCGGGTGGATGGAGGTCACCAGGGCGGGAGCTGGTGCGGTCAGGACCGGAGAAATGACCTGTGGTTCGCTGGTTGGTGCGGGAACCGTGATCCTGAGGGGAGGCTCGTCGTCCACCTCTTCACGGATCACGATCTGCAGGCTCAACTGGTCGTCGCTTATCTTGGCCACCGCTTCGTCGACCATTGCGCGGTACCGACCTTCGATCCGGTCCCGCAGGATGTTGCTGGGTACTGAAATGGTCAGGGTTTCGACGTCAGCGGTCACCGGCTGGGCGCTGTTGAACGTCATCTGCCACACGACGTCTGACACCTGAGCTTGGATGGCGGCAGCACATGCCGCCCATAACACCGTCGCGTCCGTCATCGTCAGGCTCCGTTCAGGTTGTCCACATATGTGGAATTTTCTGTGGAAAAATCTCTGAAGGCGGAAAGCGGTGGTCTCACGACCACTCCACCCTCTGTGTGGGCGGGGCAACGTAGCAGCCTGTGGATGACCGTGCGCCGGGCCGACTCGAATGCCACGTCGCGCCTGTTCAGACAGATGTTCGCGCGATCGGCGCGATCACGGTGGAAGCGGCCCGCTGGGACCTCTCGTAGCTCCAGGAGGGCACGGCGACCCGATCTATCCTGTGGATATTGTGGATAACTGTGATCCCCTTGCTGAGAGGGATCATGTCGCCGTGGACCGGTGCAACGGATCTCGAGGATTCCTGGTTGGCGCGTGCCCGGAGTGCCCCGTAGCCTGAGGTCCGGATTCCGGATCGCCCATTCCAGGGTGGTTCGATCCGGCTGACCTCAAGGTCTGTACCGTCGTCCAACGGGTCGACGTGCGGACGTATCAGGTCCGCGACGAACGAAAATCGAAGGCACCCGGGTGCTCCCCTTCCTGATGACGCCCACTGTGCCGGTAGGAGACGATCCATGAAGCGTACGTATCAGCCCAACACCCGACGTCGAGCACGCAAGCACGGCTTCCGGAAGCGCATGCGCACCCGGGCGGGTCGCGCGATAATCAGTGCCAGGCGAAGGAAGGGTCGAACCCGACTGTCGGCTTGATATCCCGTCTCAGTCGACGAGACGACTTCCATGCGCTACGTCGTGACGGACGTTCCGTTAGGCGCGGACCGCTGCGGGTCGGCTTCCGGGCCGCAGGTTCGGCCGATGCCGGAGTGCGTGTCGCCTATGCGATCCCCCGGCCGGTTGGTTCGGCGGTGGTCCGGAACCGTCTGCGGCGTCGGCTCAGGGCGATCCTCGTCGACATTGACCGTTCTGCCCCTGCCCTTCCCGCCGGCGACTACCTGGTCCGGGTCCGTCCAGGAGCCTCGGACTCGTCATTCGACGAGCTCGGGCAGTACCTGGCGGATGCGATAGATGAACTCTCCAGGAACTGACGAATCTATGAAAACACGTGTTGAACTGGGCATATCCGCCCGCATCCTGCTGGGACTGGTGCGCCGCTACCAGATTCTGGTGGATGGGCGTCCAAGCCCGTGCCGATTCGTTCCCACCTGTTCCGGGTACGCCCTGGATGCATTGGACCGACACGGGGCCGTTCGTGGCTCCTGGTTGGTGCTGCGACGGTTGGGTAGATGCCACCCGTGGGGTGGCCATGGCTGGGACCCGGTGCCCGGTGGTTCCCCCTTCTCCCAGCGAGGTGACGCCTGATGTTCGATGTGATCGCTGCCGTCCTGGCCTGGTTCTACGGGCTGGTACCCAGCTTCGGGCTGTCAATCATCCTGCTGACGTTCGTGGTGATGGTCGTCGTCACCCCGCTGACCCTCAAGGGAACGCGGTCGATGATCAAGATGCAGCACCTCCAGCCGGAGATGAAGAAGATCCAGACCCGGTACAAGGGCGACCGGGATGCGATGAACAAGGAGATGATGGCCTTCTACCAGGCCAACGGCATCAACCCCATGGGTGGCTGCCTTCCCCTGTTCGTCCAGGCCCCGGTGTTCATGGTGCTGTACCAGGTGCTCCGTGGCATGACGAGACGGCTCTCCGACGTCGGGGCTGACATCGGATGGGTAGCCGGACGCCTGGGTGCCGCCGAGAGCCTTTCCGGGGTGCCTGCTAACCAGCAGGCCTTCTATCCCGCATACGTGGATCCCGGCTCGGAGCTGTTCGCCGACCTGACGGCTGAGACCGAGATGCTGTTCCTCGGCTTCGACCTCTCCCGGTCGGCGGGAGCGGCGCTCTCACAGGGCATCCTGGCGGCCTTTCCCTACCTGATCCTGATCCTGCTGGTGTTCGCCAGCGCCTGGATCCAGCAGCGCCAGATACGTGGACGGAACCCGGATGCCACGGTGAACCCGCAGCAGCAGATGCTGATGAAGGTGATGCCCTTCTTCCTGCCGGTCATCTCGTTCAACCTGGATGCGGCCCTGGTCCTCTACTTCGTGATCTCGAACCTCTATCGGATCGCCCAGCAGGCCTACATCACCAGGACCCTGTACGGGCCCGGCGGTGATTCGGAACTGGTCGTCGTCCTACCCGAGAAGTCCACCAACAGCGAAAAGGGGTCTGCGGGAGGCAAGGCGTCCGGCAAGGCGTCGAAGTCCGCTGTGAAGCCGCCGAAGGCGAGCCCCTCGTCATCAGCCGCCCGCAAGGGTAGGACCATGGCTGGCGCTAGTAGGAATGATTCCCAAAACTCGAAAGGCAACCCATCCGCTGAGGATGGTTCTGCTGGGAGCCCAGGGTTCGGCCGGAAGCCAAAAGGGCCGAAGCCTGATGCGAAGAAGAAGAAGGCCGGCCGGAGGTCACGTGGGAAGGCTGCCGGCGAGCCAACGAAGATCGACAAACGACCGCCAGGAGCTCGTGCAGGTGGGGGACGAACCACTCCCCCGGGTACTGCCGGAGCGCATGGCGCCAAGAAGAAAAGGAGGAAGTGAGGATGGAGTGGATAGAGACCACAGGTGTCTCACTCGATGAAGCCAAGGAACGGGCACTTGATCGGCTCGGCGTAGCCGAAGACGAGCTGGAGGTGGAGGTTCTGTCAGAACCGACGCGTTCGATGTTCGGCCTGAAGAAGTCCGAGGCACGCCTGCGTGCCCGGGTGAGGCCGACCAGTCCCCGACCGAAGGTCGAGCGGCGCGATCGCAACCGCCGGAATGACCGAAAGGGCGGCAGGGGGCGTTCGTCAGGCGGACGCCAGGACCAGGAGGGTGGTCGCGGATCCCGTGACTCGCGCCAGGGTTCATCAAGCGAGGCTGGCAAGGGAGATGGAAACAGGCGTCGCCGCGGCAATGATCGTCAGCCGGCTCGCCAGGAGGAACAGGTGGCTACGTCGGCCGGGCGAGATGGTGACGATGGCCAGGAAAATGGAAGGCCGGACAGGCGCCGGGAGAATGGACGCCAGTCGGCGTCAAGGGAATCGTCGGCGAGGTCGACGAATGGCAACTATCGTGGAAGCGATCGGGAGAGGGCTGAGGCCGAGACAATGGATCTGCAGACGCAGGCTGAAATCACCGAAGGATTCGTTCAGGGTCTACTCGACGCGATGGGCCTTGATGCCCGTGTGGAGAGCACGATCGAAGAGGACCGTCTGACGGTTGAGGCCCACGGCCTCAACCTCGGGCTTGCCATTGGCAATCGCGGGGAGACCGTCCGGGCCATTACGGAGCTTTCCCGGACCCTGGTCCAGCGGAGTTCAGATGGTCAGGCTGAGGGTTCGCTGGTCGTCGACATCGGTGGTTACCGGGAGCGACGTCGGTCCTTCCTGGCAGATTTCGCCAGGGCTCAGGCGGAGGCGGTGCTCGATGATGGGCGGTCGCGGACGATGGAACCGATGGCGGCAGCGGACCGCAAGGTGATCCACGACACGATCGGGGAGATCGACGGCGTGGAGACCATCTCAGAGGGAAGTGGCACGGACCGACAGGTGATCATCATGGTCGAGACCACCGGGTGACCACACCCGTCGAGGAGATCCTCGACGCTGCGGTCGCCGAGGGGTTTCTAACCCCCCTGGCGGCTGCCGAGGGGCCCGCGCACAGCGCGGGCTTCCTCCGTTTTGGGGGGCTGGGAGACCCTGGGGTGGCGCCTGGCCCTGATGTCGCTTCCGGCATACCGGTGGACCTGGATGCCGAGACGATCGCAGTCGACCTTGGAACCGGTGGAGGCGTACCCGGGCTGGTCCTGGCCACCCTGACGTCGAACCGGTGGGTCCTGGTGGATCGCGGTGATCGGCGGTGCACGTTCCTCCGGTGGGCGGTTCGCGAGCTGGGCATTGCCGATCGGGTCGAGGTCCACGCCATGGACGCCGTCTCGGTTGCACGTGGCGATCTCCGTGGTAGAGCAGGTCTTGTGACCGCCCGGTCCTTCGCAGCACCGGGGCCGACCGCCGAGTGTGCGGCTCCCCTCCTGGCTTTGGATGGCGTTCTGGTGGTCAGCGAGCCGCCGGGTGGTGATGGAGGGTCGTGGAATCGTTGGGATCCGGAGGCCCTGGACCAACTCGGCATGGTCGACCTTGGAGGATGGCGCCATGGTGGAGCTGGATACAGGGCGATGCGTTCCACGGGTACCTGTCCGTCGCGTTTTCCGCGCCGTTTCAAGCGGCAGTTGGCTGGCCCGCTGTTCTGAACCGAGACGGCATCAGTCCCGACATGTTCCACGTGGAACATCGGGGCCTGCACCATTGTTCGGCTCCGGTTGTGTTCCACGTGGAACATGCAGGTCCTCGTTCGACCGTCGTGCTCGGAGTTCGCAGGAGTACAGCCTTGTCGTTGACCGGAGGATCCTTGCATTTGTCTTCAGTCACGAGCATGATGCTCGGAATGTTGAGCCAGAACCGTCGTGCCCGTGTCATCGCCGTTGCGAACCAGAAGGGTGGTGTCGGAAAGACCACCACCACGATCAATCTGGGTGCGGCGATGGCCGAATCCGATAAACGGGTTCTCATCGTGGACCTGGACCCGCAGGCCAATGCCACGACCGGGTTGGGAATCGCCAGCAGGGGCCTCCAGTCCTCGGTCTACGAGGTGATACTCCAGCAGACGACGGTCACCGAGGTTGTCTGTGCCACCGAGGTGCCGAACCTTGAGGTGCTTCCGTCGAGCCTTGCCCTGGCGGGCGCCGAGATCGAGTTGGTGACGGCGTTCAGCCGCGAACACCGGCTGGACCGTGCCCTGGAGACGGTGGCCGACGACTACGACATCATCCTGATCGACTGTCCGCCGGCGCTCGGGCTTCTCACCATCAACGCTCTGGTTGCAGCCGGTGAGGTTCTGGTTCCCATCCAGTGCGAGTACTACGCGTTGGAAGGGCTTGGCCAACTGGTTGGCAACGTTGAGCTCGTCAAGGAAAACCTGAACCCGGGTCTAGAGGTCTCGACCATTGCCCTGGTCATGTACGACGCCAGGACGAACCTGTCAGAACAGGTGGCGGAGGAGGTGCGGATCTTCTTCGGCGACAAGGTCTGCAGACAGGTGATACCGAGGTCGGTGAGACTCTCGGAAGCGCCATCCTTCGGACAGCCGATCACGTTGTTCGATCCAACATGTCGGGGAGCGATCGCCTACCGGCAGCTTGCCAAGGAGGTTCTGGGATGAAGAAGAGTGGTCTTGGCAAGGGCCTGTCGGCCCTCATACCTACGGCGGGGGCTGACGACGACGAGAGTGGTCTGACGCACGATGGAGTGTCCACGGCGGCCACGGTGCCGACCCCCGATAGCAGCTTCGAGTCGGTGTCGGTTGCGGATATCGAACCCAACCGCTACCAGCCACGGCGGGTCTTCGATGACGAGAGCATGGCCGAGCTGACGGCCTCCATCCAGCAAGTGGGGATACTCCAGCCGCTCCTGCTCCGGAAGGTCGATGGCGGCTATGAGATCGTGGCCGGGGAACGACGTTGGCGTGCTGCCCGACGGGCGGGGCTGACGAGGGTTCCGGCTGTCGTGAGGGCGACGGCGGACCGTGATTCGCTGGAACAGGCGATCATCGAGAACCTGCATCGTGACGACCTGAACCCCATTGACGAGGCGGCTGCATTCCATCGTCTCATGGACGAGTTCGGACTCACCCAGCATCAGGTGGCGATGAGGGTGAGCCGTAGCCGACCGGCGATAGCCAACAGCCTCCGGCTCCTCCACCTACCCGATGATGTCCAGCAGATGATCATGGACGGTCGCCTGAGTGCGGGCCACGCTCGGGCATTGGCTGGTCTGGGAGATCGACAACTCCTGGAGCAACTGGCCGTGCGGGTGGTCGACGAGGGAATGTCGGTGCGCCAGACAGAGGAAATGGTCCGGGCTCTGGGCGACGTTTCGGTTCCTGACGCCGATCGGGTCGATGATCCGGTGGTGAAACCCCAGGATGCGGCATTCCTTGAGGTTGAACAGATCCTGAGCGACCGGTTCGACACGACGGTTCGGGTTCACTCCCGGGGCAGGAAGGGTCGAATCGTGGTTGAGTTCGCCGACCAGGACGACCTGCAGCGTCTCTTCGGGCTCCTGGGTGGCTGAACCGCATCTGGGGTGGTGATGGCCACCCCAACCATCCTGCGCCTCAGGCTTCGACGGTCGCTGCCTGGTCCGGGTCGGCGGCGGGGTTCGCCACCCAACGGGTGATGGCCGTGGAGAGGGCGTCGGCGATCTCGGCTGTTGCCAGGACGACGGCCGATGGCGGTGCGAGGGTGCAGAGGACTGCAGGCATTCGTGTCCGCCGTAGGACCGGCACCTGCCTTCCGGCGGCCTCCGTCGGGGGAACGTCGGAGCTTCGTAGGGCATGGTCAAGGCCGGTCGCACAGTGGTGGGCGAGCCTGTAGCCACCTTCGCTCTGGAATCCGAGGGTAGCAAAGTAGTTCGCCTGTGAATGGGAACTATTCTCAATTTTCAAACCAAGGTACATGACGGCATCGAAGTCGTTGGCCGTGGTCGCCTGTGCCGCCTCATCCGGATTGTCCAGGACGAGTACGTGTGCTCCGCGGGCCCGCAGGATCCTGGCGAGCGCGGCTATCAGGGCGCCCGAACTCCCGAACTGGCCAATGGCCAGACGCTGGCCCCGGAGGTCGGGGTTGCCCTGGCGGAGGCGGTCCAACTCACGCACCTGCGCGACCGGGGTTCGCCCGGCCGACCTGCCCAGGAGTTGGCGGAATGCCTGGACTGTCTCGGTTCCGGCTATTCCATCGACGGCCAGGCCGGTGTTCCGCTGGAAGTCGCGGAGTGCGCCGGCGGTGTCCGGGCCGAAGATCCCGTCGATCCGACCTGCGTCGAACCCGAGACTGCCGAGGCGGAGTTGGAGGTCGGCTACGTCGTCGCCTCGAAACATTGGAGCGTGCAGGTAGAGGTGGCGGTCCCCCAGGCGGACCCCTGCCTCCACGAGGGCGGCCTGGGTGGTCTCATCCACCGTGCCGTGCTCGTCCAGGCCCCGTTCGGCCTGAAATGCCAGGAGCGCCCTGGTCGTATCCGGCCCGAAGTGGTCGCCGGAGACTTCAAGGGCATCCACCGGATGGCCGACGGCCAGGAGACGACGGTGGAGGTCCCTGACGGGAGCCCCCTGGTCGCCGGGTCGGATCGGCTCTGACATGCCGCGGGCCGTCGTGCGTCGAGGTTGCCCCGCTGGGGTCGTCTAGAGGTACTCGGCCAGTTCCTTGAGGAGTTGGGGCTTGCCCTTTGCACCCACCATCCGCTTGGCGGGAACACCGTTGTCGAACAGGATCAGGGTGGGGATGCTCATGACCTCGAATCGCCGGGCCAGGTCGGGTGCCTCGTCCACGTTGACCTTGGCGATCCGGATGGATCCAGCCTGCTCAGCGGCAATTTCCTCGAGGATCGGTGCGATCATCTTGCACGGACCACACCATTCGGCCCAGAAGTCCACGAGGACCGGCTCCGACGATGCGCCGACCTCCTCGTCGAAGGTGGCCTCGGAAAGGTTCACAATGGCACCGGCCATGGGGGTTCTCGTTTCTCGAGTTGACTGCAGTAGGTCCTTTTCTATCCGCTCGTGGGCCTGAATGCGGCACGCGCCGACGTTCGTGCCCCGGCAGTCAGTCGCCGCGGCTCTCCAGCCACCTCTCGGCGTCGATTGCCGCCATGCAACCGGAGCCGGCTGCGGTGACGGCCTGCCGGTAGGTGTGGTCCTGGACGTCGCC
>Ga0208391_1001127_pt1 | contig 13253 bp, 13 predicted proteins | sample Knorr_S23_td_Bot_FD_185612 | JGI IMG/M metagenome (GOLD analysis project Ga0208391, IMG submission 185612) | Marine microbial communities from Southern Atlantic Ocean transect - Knorr_S23_td_Bottom_ad_3770_LV_A (SPAdes) (version 2) | ecosystem: Environmental > Aquatic > Marine > Oceanic | place... | reverse complement strand
TCAAAGGTCCTGCCTTTTCCTTAATCTTTTCTAAATCCATTGTCTGCTCCAGGAAAAATTAATTTAATTCTTTATTCAAAAAGTTTATTGTTGACAGTTTTAAAATCTGAATGATAAGGTATGTCTCTTTTATTTCAAAGAAAAAAATTCACCTTTTAAGGATTTTTATGGCCAGCAAAGACGGAAAAATTTTTGACACCATCGTTTATATCGGCCTTGGGGTCAACGCAATAGCCGCCACATACCTGCTTCTCATGTACTTCGAAGTCATATAATTCCGCAAAATTTATCAGGTAAATCGGGGAGTGTCAAGGGTAAAACCCCTTTTTTAAAGAATTTTCCCCTTTCGAGCCTGTTTCTTCCCGCATTTTTCCGTCTGCCGGATTTTAAGCCCTTAACCGGCGAGCCGCCGGCGGCGGATAGCAATAATTCTGGCTAGCAAAGAGTTGTCTCGCATCACACGCCTAGCAGGTTGCATTAGAGAAAACTACCGAAAATAGAGCCCTGCTAAATTTTGTGCGGATAAATGACATAGAGCATGAGATAGGTTGCTGTGCTGGTCACCAGGATCAGGGCAAAAATAACCATTGTGGTTCGGCCCATAATCCGGTGCCGTCTCGCTCCCTCTGGAAGTAATTTTTCGATCAATTTCTCCAGGCTTACCACCAAAGCAATGGTGGCGAAAATCAATCCATACGCCACGCTGGCTCCAAACGGATTCTGCCGAACCGCCAGCAAGATGGCCTGATTCAGAGCCCAGCATCCAAGAATGGTGAACATGATTATTTTGAATATCCGAGGTTTCATTTTCAATTCCCCGGTTTTCAAGCGGTAATCCCCACCCGTCTTTTCACTAGCACGGTATCCCAGTGGAATCATGTAAATAGCAAGAATCAGCCCTAAAGTAACCAGTATGAGATGGATGGTTAAAACCGGAACAAAAACGTTTTCGTAAACTTCATCCGGGCCACCAAAGCCTTCTCGACCTTCAAAAGAGAGAACCCCCAACTGCCGGGCGTAATAATAAGCACAGAAATAAACGATCATCGACACCATGGAAACCAGAGCCAGTTTATGGTGCCGGGTTCCCTGGCCTTTTTTGGCCATCACCCAGGATACTAGAAAGAGGATGGTAAAAACGAGTGCCAGCAGATAGCTGACATCAGCCCCTATCGTTCCCGATGGGGCTAAAAAACCAGGTTGCTCAAGGAGGGTTTTCATGGATAAATTTTATTTCTTATGGAGAAGGAGCATTGTCCTGTCAGGAGGAAAAGACCTATTGACCTTCCTCTTTGCCCATCAACCAGGTCCCGCCATAAAACTCGGAAGCTCCAATCAACGACCAAGTCAGCAGGGGTTCCATACTCATCTGGGTAAAGAACATGAAAACCACCGCCGAGATGGTGGCCAAGCCTATCAATTGCAATGTCCTGCCCAAAAAATATCTTATGGAACCCATAAGATTTAGCCTTTCAAGGAGGCTTTGACCTGTTTATTGGCATCCATTAATTTTACTAAACTGTCTTTACAAAGCTCGTGCATGGTATCACGAACAACTGCCAGCACCACACTGCCCGCCTTGGTAAAAGTGCTGGGAGAATCTGGTACTGAAGGGTCGGCCTGGCCACTCATAACTTGCTCGTGCCGTTTTGCCACCACCTTATTGTCAAACAAATCATCCAGAGGAAACCGGTATTGGAGCTTTACATAGTCCCTCTTTTTTTCGGTTTCCTTTCTTGAGTCCCAGACTATATTTTCCATTTCAATCGACTCAGGCTTGCGCTTCCCTTTCCCTAGAACTTTTTTGATTTGCTGGAAATAGGATTGCATCGCCTTGGGGGTTTTGATTTCATCCTCTGGAATTTTTGAGCTGATCTCAAATTCAATAGTGTTGCCATTCAGGGTAGGGCGACTGATTTCGTAGGTTATATTATCATGGTTAAATCTGCGTCCTTTTTTCGCGGTATATTTAGACTGCATTTCCTCAACCAGTGCAGAGAGGCCTTCGGTGGCAAATTGAATAAACAACAAACCTTTTAAAGTCGGCATTCATTTTTCTCCAAATCAAAATTTTGATTATAATTTATTACGGTCACTGGTCTCTTCTTCTATCCTAAATAGAGCGCCGAAACTTGTTTTTATCAGAAAAAACCGAGATTGGGAAGAGCGGTCTTGGAAACCCCAAATATTTTCTTCTTGCTATCAAAACGAAGTCTTGGGCTTTAGTGGGAGGGAAGCCGTTTCAGACGAGGTTGTCGTATAAGCGCCACCTGTTTTCAAAAAGCTATTGGACCCGTTATCCTGATACACATAGCGTATTTTTACACATCCCGCCTCTTTGTTGTCACAATAGAAGCTCAAAAACTGAAGCTTGGCAAATTTGCCATTCGCAGTCCGTACTGCATAGATATTATCCTTGGCGGTGAGTTTGTGGGTGAAGTAATTATAATTATACCATTTTATCAAGACCGGGTTTTCCGTTTCCGTTCTCGCGGCTACATCCTGGATATAATTATCCTTGGGCGCTTCCGCCACCGTGTCAAAATCAACCTTACCCAGGTCGATGAGGCCCGCTTTTCCCAGTCTGCTTGAAGCGCCGCCGTTAGATATCACCTTGCCCCTTCTAAAAGCTAGATCCCATTCCAAGGATGAGGTATCCAGAATGCGAACTGGCTTACCGCTGGAAAAGTCAAAATACACATAATCTTTTTCAGAAGAAGCGTTTAATGTTGTCACCTGGGTTGTCATTAGATTGGCAAATGACTTCGGTGCAGGTTCCGCCTTTTCTTCAGATTTTTTGGCCATTTCGCCTTTTCCAGGAACGTTAACACTGGGAGAACTTAGAAAATCGTCCACTTGCATCAGCTTTGCGGGTAACCAGAAAATGCCTACCAAAAGCAACGAAATGCAGAGGTTGAGCAAAAAGATGTTCAGCCAAAGCTTTCTTTTTTTGTCCATCCCCGGATCAGCGGTGCCATTAAAAGGTTCATTCATAGTTCAATTCTTTTATGGTTTTTCGGTTCCATCCCGGTTCCTAAATTCCTTTAACACAAATTTCATAGCAGAGCGGGTAAAGTCTTTCTTATTCAGCCAGCGACCCTTATGTTGGTCGAAGTGCTGAATGCCCGGTCTTTGTCGCCCTACAAAACGAGCGCCCCATATAACTTCCCGGGTTCGGGGGTCCACTAAAAAAGCGGTGAACTCCAAGCCGCTGGCTATGCTTTTCTGAACTTTCCCATACCGATCTATATACTCATCGGTAAACTTTGTGACCGCTCCGACCATTACCGCATCAACCCTGCCGCCGGCAACCAGCGGCACTGTTTCCTCAGTATCCGAATCAACCAGATTTTGATCTGCTACAGAGCCGGGGGTTTTGACAATTTTAAACCGCGCATCCTCTATCAACTGCGGAGGGATAATATTAGAGTAATTTTTGTTAGTTCTCAATTCCTGATAAGCCTGCCTGGATACAATGTCCCCGGCCATTTTGTCTTCAAAAGGCGCAAAAGTTTTGTTTTCAAAGCCCATTACTCCGATCCTTTGGAGATGGTTAAACCGGTCCGGGTTGAACACCTTGCTTTGCACCTGATCTACCGGTTCAATTTTTAATAACTGGATATAAATATCCCGCCTGACATGGACCGGTAAAGGATGCGGTTCGTTAATTGCATCTGTCAAGTTGGGAAAAAGGTCCGGGTTCAGTGGGGGTGTCCCTTCCCATTTAGGAAATACCCCAGGGTGATTCCCGGCCTGATTCCTGTCAAACTCATCCTCAACGGGAACCGATAATGCGGAAACCGGGAACAAAATTCCCCAAAACACCAAAACCGGCAATACCCGGAATTGTATCCTCATAAATTCTAGCAAGGTCAAAAACCTCCAAAATCAGATTGGAACAATGGATGATCCTCCATGCGTTATAATTATATATTACCCAGACTACGAATAAAATAGCAATTCTCGAATAAAAACAATAATCTAATAATTCCTCAACCCTACTAGGCGTGAGGCCAGTAGCCGTGATATTCTTCCTCAGCTTTTACCCTTGCAGGGCATGAAGGTTAATGAAGAGGACATCTCGCGTGCTCTGAAGGGGCAAATAGTTTTTGCTGGCGAGCAAAGAGTTATTTCGGCTTAACAAGCTCTTGCACAATTTACTCCTCTGGGGCATGAAGATAATAATTATGATGAGGATATCGCAGTTTACGCTGCTAAGGGGTTACACCGTTTATGGACCAATATATTAACCGTGCTTTCGAATGGGTTGCCCCTGACCTGCAACCTTGGGTTCTGGTTTTTCTTATCCTGAGCGCGCTTACGGCCTTTGCCCTGAGCGTATGGCCGAAATTGAACCTTCTGCTGAAAGCTGAGAAAGAAAACCGTATTGACCAACCCATAAAACGAATTTTCACCACTCTCAGCATCGCTTTTGCGCAAAAAAGGCTCATACAGGAACCCAAATCGGGCTGGATGCATGCCCTGATTTTCTGGGGATTCTTAATCCTCCTCATCCGTGCCGGCGAGTTCTTTATAGTCGGATTGTTCCCGCAAATTGATTCTCATTTGTCCGGCACCGCTCCCCTTATCCTGCCTTATTTATGGGTCAAGGATGGCGCAGTCTTCATGGTCACGTTGGCGGTTCTTTATGCCCTTTACCGCAGGTTGGTGATTAAACCCGACCACCTCACACTCTCCGTCGAGGGCCTGGTAATTCTGTGTCTGATACTCATCATCATGGTTAGTGACGTTTTATTCGATTCAGCTTTTCTGGTTCTCCATCCGGATATTGAAGTTTCCGGGCCTCTTGCAGCCCTTTTTGTTCCCCTTGTCAGCCTATTGGGAAAGGAATTGACGGGGCACCTTCACAGCTTGTCCTACTGGGCGCATGTGTCCGCCATCCTTTTTTTCATAACGCTGCTTCCACGCAGCAAACACTTTCATATCCTGACTTCCATCCCAAATGTTTTCTTTTCCAAATTGGACCCCGGAAATGATCTGCGTCGAATCGATTTTGAAGACGACGAAAATGAAACCTTTGGGGTCACAGAAATTGAAAGTTTCACCTGGAAGCAACTGCTGGACCTGCATACCTGCACCCAATGCGGCCGGTGTGACCAGGTCTGCCCGGCACTGGCAACCGGCAAACCTCTTTCGCCACAACAATTGACCGTTGACCTGCGCGACCATCTTAACGGTCCGCACGATTCCAATATCCCCCTTCTCGGCGGAGTAATCCAAGATGAAACACTTTGGGCCTGTACCACCTGCGGAGCCTGCGAATCCGCCTGCCCGGTGATGATCGAATACGTCGACAAGGTGATCGATCTGCGGCGCGGACTAGTCATGACCGAAAACCGCTATCCGAAAGAATTCGAATCCGCTTTCAAATCACTGGAAACCCAGTCCAACCCATGGGGATTCCCCAAACACACACGCTCCGACTGGGCGGCGAAAGAGCTGGACGTTCCGATCTGGGACAAGAGCAACCCTACCGAATACTTGTATTTTGTGGGGTGCAACGGGTCGTTCGATACACGCGGCAAACAAATTTCCGCAGCGGTGGTGAAGGCTTTGAAACAGGCGGGAGTCAGCTTTTCTATTTTAGGGAACGATGAGGGTTGTACCGGCGATCCAGCCCGCAGAGCGGGTAATGAATACCTGTTCGACATGCTGGCCAGCAAAAATGCCAAAACCTTCCAACAAAAAGGTGTGCAGAAAGTCATCACCCACTGCCCACATTGCCTCAACTCGCTGAAAAACGAGTATCCCGAATTCGGAGCCCATCTGGAAGTGATCCATCATTCTGAATTACTGAAAATATTGATCGCCGAGGGGAAATTATCCATCGGAGAAAAAACTAAAGACAATGTTGTGGTGCATGATTCCTGTTACCTGGGGCGACATAATGGAATTTACGATGCACCCCGCAATGTGCTCTCAGCAGGAGTGGAAAAAATTCACGAGGTTGAACAAAGCCGGGAGAAGGGGACCTGTTGCGGGGCTGGCGGGGCCCGGTTCCTGCTCGAAGAAAATACCGGCACACGCATGAGCCATCACCGGCTGGATGAGTTAATGGTGACCAATCCCGATACTATTGCCGTGTCCTGCCCCTATTGTGTACTCATGCTGGAAGATGCTGTGAAAGCCAAGGGCCTGCAGGACAAAGTGCAGGTCAAAGATATCGGAGAAATGATTTAAGCAGAGATAACTCTTTGCTTGCCAAATATAGTTATTGCTAGTTGGCCCCACGCCTAGTGGAATCAGCAATCGGATGCGATTTGAAGCGCGTTTTTCAAGCGTGCGAGGGTTTGTTCCCGGCCCAGCAGAAGGATTACATCGTAGATGCCGGGGCTCACGGTGGTTCCGGTGAGGGCCACGCGAACCGGTTGCGCCAGCTTGCCGAGCTTTATGCCCTCTTCCTCTACAATTTTCTTGAACAATGCCTCAATCTCTTCGGTAGAAAAATTCTCCAGTTGGGAAAGTCCGGCAATGGCTTTTTCCAACAAGGGCTTGGCCTCAGTGGTCAGAAATTTTGTTTTAGCCTTCTCATCGAACTCCACTTCCTTTTTAAAATAGAATGCCGACTTTTCCGCCATCTCTACCAAAGTTTTAGTCCTCTGGTTCAGGGACGGGATGACCCTGGCGATTTCCGCAAAGTCCAAGCCGTGGCCTTCCTTCAGGATTCCGGAGCGGATGAGAAACGGCTCCAGATGCCTGGCCAGTTCTTCCGCAGGAGTGGTCTTTATATAATGCTCATTCAACCAGGACAGCTTGTCCGGATCGAACACCGCCGCCGAGGTGTGAACCGAGTCGAAGGAAAAGTGTTGGACCATTTCTTCCCGCGAAAAAATTTCCTGATCCCCATGTGACCACCCCAGCCTTGCCAGATAATTGATCAAGGCAGAAGGCAGGTAGCCCATGTCTCGATAGGCCAGCGCCGAAGTTGCCCCATGGCGCTTGCTGAGACGGGCCTTGTCCTGTCCCAGAATCATGGAAATATGAGCGAACCGGGGCCGGGGAAAATTTAGCGCGTCATACAACAAACATTGCCGGGGGGTGTTGGAAAGATGGTCATCCCCACGCACCACATGAGTGATACCCATATCGGCATCATCGACCACCACCACAAAATTATAAGTGGGAGAACCATTGGTCCTCTGCAAAATGAGATCGTCTAGTTCGGCAATGTCAAACACCACCTTGCCGCGCAACAGGTCTTCAACCACCACCGAACCCTCGAGAGGTGCCTTGAACCGGACCACAGAGGGAGCCCCTTCCGGCGTGTCGGTCCGCTCCCGGCAGGTTCCATCATATTTGGGTTTGAGTCCCTTTTTCTGCGCCTCACTGCGTTTCTGATCCAATTCTTCCGCCGTACAGTAACAACGGTAGGCTTTGCCTTCCTTAAAAAGCTGGTCGACCTTTTGCGAATAAAGTTCCTGCCGCTCTGTTTGCCGGTAAGGGCCTCCGTCCCAGTCCAACCCCAGCCACCGCAGGGACTCCAGAATTTCGGAAATAGATTCCTCCGTCGAGCGCTCGTGGTCGGTGTCCTCAATGCGCAGCACGAATTGTCCACCATGATGGCGGGCAAACAGCCAGTTGAACAGGGCAGTTCTCACCCCGCCGATATGCAAAAACCCTGTAGGACTGGGTGCGAAACGAACTTTAACCGGATCACTCATTTTACTTCCTTAAAAAAAGACCTGTTATTGTTTTTATGGTTTGTGAAACGGCTAAGGGTAACAAATTAGATGGAAAAAATTAAGCGCAATCATCAGGAGGGTTCGAGGAACTGCTATCATGTGGATGAATTTATCTTCTGATGCGGAAAAACAGATAACTAAGGCTATTTAAAACAAAAAAAACAGCCGACCGGGAGCACTGCGCCCCCCTCCCCTCCAGGTGGTGAGACCATGAATCCCGCCACAATTAAAATAGAACCCAGAACCGCCGCATACACAATAAAAGAACGGTTTCTTGCCATCAATCCCAAAAGAACCAGGACCACATAAAGCATTCCATCCGCAATCCCCAAGGGAATCTGGGCGTCAAGCACAAAGATCAACCCCGAAAGAACCAGCCCAACGACCAAATATTTCAGGGAAGAAGGTTTTTTAATTTTCGTTTCTTGTTTCATAATTTGAATCGTCGATTTTAATAAGATATCGCATCAACACTCCTTGAACTCAGGTAAAAAACTGGAAACAGTTTTTTTATGCTTCCAAGAATTGGACACCAACAGGGAGAATAGCGGAGTATAGTAAAAAATGATAAAATGGTTAACTGAAAAACAGGATTCTATTTACGGGAACAGCATTTAGAGGGGTGGCAAATTACTAGCTCATAAAATTCCCAATTATTAGTGATCCCTATAAAAGTTTTACAAATGAATATAAAAATAATATGGGTTCTTATAATAGTAACTGTTGGTTTTCCCAGTGTCAATTGGGCGGGAGAAACCAAAACCGAACTTGTACTGTATAAGGAACTTTGGGATTCAGGGGCCCTGTTTTTTAGAGGGCGCACCTGCAATGAAGTTTTTACTATTAAAAAAGACCGGAATTACTCAGACCTCCGGGACATGAGGAATTATAATTGTGAGGGGGAATACTCCCTGACCCTGGACGGCCCGCCCGGAACTACCATCACCGTATTCGGGCAGTTTTTTTTCGGTGAAGACCACGGTTACCTGATCCTGACCAAGAAAGATCACCGACGAGTCTGGCTTTGGGATCTGGAAGACTTTCCGGATGGCAAATGGGTGGTCGCTGAGGCCAACAAGGACACGGGGGCTTATGAAGTTTATTTTCACGCCGGCCCCAATTTTAAAATGAGCCTGGGATCCGTAAAGTGGAATGAAATCCCCTGACTCGTTTCCATTTCCCAAACTTTCCTTTGGGTAAAGAGTGTGCAAATCAACCTGATTAAAAGCAAAAACCTGCTAACTCGTGCAAGTGGCTATCTTAAGGGAGTTTGTTCACACTCACTGAATCCGTATGGCGGCTGTGGCTACGGACTTTCCTCTTGTGGGGAGGGATGTTATGTCCGGTTCAATCCTTGGCTGACACGGGGCCGTGAGTGGGGAAAGTTTGTCGATGTAAAAATCAACGCCGAGGAATTGTATCGCCAATCGGCAGAAAAGGAAAAAAACTGGGCGCATAAACGATCCATTCCTTTCGGGATTTTCATGTCCAGTGCCACCGACCCCTGGCAACCGGCTGAAAAAAAATACCGGGTGACTCGTGCGGTCCTCCAAGCCATGACAATCTCCCCACCCGACACGTTGATCCTGCAAACCCACAGTGCAAGCATTCTGGACGACCAGGAAACCCTGCTGAAACTCGCCCAACTCTGCTCACTCAGAATTCACCTTTCCATAGAAGGAGATCGGAACCGCCTGCCCGGCCTTCCTCCTCCCCCCTGTAGCATTGAGAAACGGATTTCCGCTTTGCAACAACTGTCTGCGAGAGGACTCAAAACCGTTGCCTGCTTGTCTCCTTTATATCCATTGGAAAACCCACACCGATTTTTTGATCGTCTGAAAAATGCGGGAGCATCGGCAGTGATCATTGATCATTTTATAGAAGGCGATGGAACGGTCGATGGTTCCCGGACTTTTAAAACCCGTCTTCCTTCAGCTATGAGACAGGTCCGGAAAGATTCGATCCATCTTTCCTACCGAAACCAGATCATCAGCATTGCCCGCCATTATCTTCCCGTAGGGGTTTCGGCTCAAGGATTCGCCGGCAACTATAGTCCCTGACCGCCATGCCTGCCCCGCAAGAACTCATTGATCAGGTTATATCCCTGGATGGCAAAGGTTACAAAACCTATAAAAACCTGCAGGGCAAAAGTTTTTCCTTTGGCCCGTTTCAATTGACGTTTGAACATGTACAGGGCGACCCTTTTGCCGCGCCTTCCCGGTTATCTATAAAAATTGGACTTAAAACAGCCGGATTTGCAAAAACTCACAATGAAAACCCTTTAAGAAAACTAGCTCTCGAAGACCATTTATTGCGAGAGGTGGATCGCCATGTCCAGCAATGCAGGGGGAAGGTTAAAGGTTCCGGGCGAAGCGGAGAAGTGGCGGTGCAGTCACCGGGGCAAAAAATAATTCGCCGAAGCGGAATGCAAATCAAAAATGATAGCCTGATGTTAACCTTGTTTGCCGGGCTTCCGGGAGATGGGCGCAGGGTGCTGGCTAAAGAATGCGTCAAACTTTTTTCTGAGATCCTTCCCCCGGTCTGGGAAGAGAGCCTGCTGGCGAAATCCCTCGACATGAACCGGGTGCAGAGGGCCCTTGATACTTTGGAAGATTATTCCGCGTTGAGCCAATTGCTGGCGAAAAATAACTGGGCCAGTTTTGTCGCCGATGGCTCGCTTCTTCCCCGCGCATCAGGAGTCAGCGACCTGCCTCTTAAAAAAGGCGGAGTGATTTTCTCCGCCCCGGAAGAACTGAGCGCCGAAGTGCATTTACCGCATAGCGGAAAAGTCCGCGGCATGCCCATTCCTTTGGGAATCACTTTGATCGTTGGTGGCGGGTTTCATGGTAAGAGCACTTTACTGAAAGCCATGCAGGATGCGGTGTACCCCCATGTAGCGGGAGATGGACGAGAATACATCGCGACCCAGCCCACAGCCGTAAAAATCCGCGCGGAAGACGGCCGCTCCGTCCAACCTATCAACGTATCCGGGTTTATGGACAACCTGCCGCTCATCGCATCGACGAAAAATTTCTCCACCGTCTCCGCCAGCGGCTCCACTTCGCAAGCGGTAAATATTCTGGAAGCCATTGAGGCCGGCTCTTCGCTTCTCCTCATGGATGAAGACACCTGCGCCACCAACTTCATGATCCGCGACGCCCGAATGCAGGCCCTGATTGCCTCTAATCAGGAACCGATCACACCGCTGGTCGACCGAATTGGGGAATTGCACAAGGATCTCGGAGTCAGCACCCTTCTGGTAATGGGAGGAAGCGGGGATTATTTCGATTCAGCAGATCAGGTCATTGCCATGGAATCGTTTCAACCTAAGCTGGTGACGGCAAAAGCAAAACAGATTGTTCAGGAAAATCCCGGCAGTCGCAAAACCGAAACCAGTCAGCCCCTGCCCAAAGTACCAATGCGGACCCGCAATTTATCGACATTAGATTTCAGCCGGGGGAAAAAAACCTGTGTGATTCAAACGCAGAAGTTGACCGCGCTCATCCTGGGACGAACCGAGATTGATGTGCGTTATGTGGAGCACCTTGTGGAAATGGGACAATTAGAACTTTGCGGCTGGATTCTGAAACAGCTTAAAGACCGGCAGGGAAAAGACCCAAATGTATCTAACAACGAAGCAATAAAAAATATTCTCGAAGCGATTGAAACCGGGGAATTGGAATCGGTCACGCCTTTCAACAATGGCCTTCTGGCTCTGCCCCGCCTCCAGGATGTGATGGCCGTCCTCAACCGACTGCGTTAGAAGAAGTCTCAATAAACAGAACCTATTTCTTCACCAGTTCCAGAGCAATATATAAACCGGCATCGGTCACCGTATATTTGCCTTCGACCTTATCTTTCTTTTTCAGGTTAGATAAAGTTTTCAGGCCATCCGGTTGGGTTTTTTCGTTCACGATAACCGTGAACCGCTTTTTAGTCTGCGGGTCTTTAATTCCCACCTTGTTTTTGTCCGCAAGAACTTTTTTGACCACTCCTGAAAAAGGAACCGCATCTGCCGCTATCGCAATCCCTATAGCGGAGAAATAAAACAAAACCACTATTAAAAAACTTAACCGAGTTATTCTCGTCATTTTGTTCTCCGGGTTAAAACCTACATCCCTCTATTACAGTATTCTCTTATTATATAGTGGATAGACTATTTTGTGAACGGTATGAATTGAACCAAGGGCTTTTGTTCCGACAAAAGGCGGGGGTATCCCTCTTTTAAAACTTTTTGCATGCCCACCGGGTTGGAAGGCCAGATTCCCTTCATCCTATTTTCAGGAGCGGTCCCCTCAAACACCAGATAGCCATACTTGCCGTAATGTGGCAGTTTACGCATCAGACCGGGAATGCTTTCCTTGTTACCAGCAATAACCCAGGTCATCGTTCCTTTTATTTTATCCGTTCTATCTAAGGTAAAGATAAAACTATGATCCTTCCAGGGATAGGAATGGTCTGGAAACCGGATTTCCTTTTCGTCCACCTCTATTCCAGATTTTTGCAATTGGGCAATGAAGGATTTTTTCAATGGATGGTCCCACCCAAAAACCCATAAACTGCCTTCCGGCAACGAGGCGTTTTCATACCCTGATAAAATATTTTCCGGTTTTGCTACCCCCTGTGCAAACTGCTGGTAGCCTGGATTATCTTTCTCCGGAAGAAGTGCCGTTATAGTTTGGGCTCCGTAAGTCTGCCCCAGGCTGGGTGGGGTTTCCTCGATTCCCAGCAGGCGGAACACATCGTTATAAGGGTCCAGCCGAACCGCTGTCGGCTCTGCCGACAATTGAAAATGAAAATTCTGCTTGTCTGCGACAAGTTCTACATAATGAATCTCGGCAACTTTTGAGCCGGTGGTCCAGATGGCAACAGGCAATTTCAGCTTAAAAGCCGGACTCTCTTGCTCCACCGACACCTGCAGGTCATATCGGCCCTCATTGGCAACATAAGACGCCTGTTGTAAACGGATTTTTGGAGCCCCTTTGCGATTTATCCATTGCTCAAAAAATTCGGTCAAACTCTGGCTGGACACCTTTTCAAAAACCCTGCACATATCTTCATAACCGGCATATCGGTACTTAAAGATCTTATAAAACTTTTTCAAACCTTTTAAAAAGTTTTCATCTCCGACTTCGGTTCGCAGCATATGAAAGACCATAAGGAGCTTGGCATAGCCAATCGCCTGGGAGGCCATACTGTCCCGATAGCGGAATTCACTCAGGGGAAAATCATTCTCTTCGTTGACATAGTTTGAAAACTTCATCATTTCCTGGAATCGGTACTGGACGCCTTTGCCTTTCAATTCCAGAAGCAGGTGATCGGCAAGGTAGGCGGTCAAGCCCTCTGACCAGTTTCCCTGGTCCAGATCGGGAAACACCCCGTTGCCCCACCAGTTGTGCAGAATTTCGTGCGGATAAGAACTGTGCAAAATAAACGGGAAACGTATGATCCTCGATCCCATCAAGGTGAAAGAAGGCATGCCATAGCCGGTTTGTCGGGAATTTTCCACCAGGGCAAACTTTTCATACGGGTAAGGCCCCAGCAGACGGG
>Ga0208391_1001125_pt1 | contig 13258 bp, 3 predicted proteins | sample Knorr_S23_td_Bot_FD_185612 | JGI IMG/M metagenome (GOLD analysis project Ga0208391, IMG submission 185612) | Marine microbial communities from Southern Atlantic Ocean transect - Knorr_S23_td_Bottom_ad_3770_LV_A (SPAdes) (version 2) | ecosystem: Environmental > Aquatic > Marine > Oceanic | place... | reverse complement strand
GGATGATTGGACGCCCGTCAAGGCGCGCCTTGGTGACCATGAACCGCCCCCTAAGCAGAATCTCGTCGCGGATTCTATCTGTCACGGAATCAGCAACAGCTTCCGATAGACCGAACCCGATGAACCTCATGCAGACGTTCGCAAACTCCCTCTCCGACGCCATCTCCAATTGTGGGTGTTCCCTGACCCTCGCCTCCAGAATCTCTGAGAGTTCGAGATATCGCTCGATTCGTCTCGCAAACCCTTCATGTCCGAGCGCCCGCCAAGCGAGCCAGAGTTTGACCGCATCCACCCGGCGAGCGCATTGCAAACTCATCCTTCCAAGGTCAATTTCTGTGGAACTCTCGTGAAGCAGGTAGTGGCCTGACTCTCCGTGCCGACAGACTCTCCGGAGGGTTCCCTTGTCTCGGACGAGGAATACCGAGCAGATGATTTGGATACCCATCATCTTGTGCGGATCCCAAGCGATGGAATCCGCCCTCTCGATTCCTCTCAGAAGGCCCCTCGTCTTTGGTGATAGGAGAGCAGCACCACCCCAAGAGGCGTCAACATGCAGCCAGAGGTGTTCGTCGTGGCAGATGTCGGCGATTTCGTGCAGTGGGTCGAACGCCCCGCGCACGGTAGTGCCCGAGGTTGCTATCACGCAGAAGGGCTGTTTTCCGGCACGCTTCTCAGCGGCTATCGCCTCTGCGAGCATGTCCGGCAGCAAGCGCCCTCCAGGGTCACACTCAATCATAATCAGGTTGTTCAGTCCGACGCCGAGCACATTAGCTGCCATCTCAACTGAATAGTGAGCCTCTTCAGAGACGAATGCAACCAACTGCTTGCCGCTGAGACCCTCACGCCGAGAATCGGGCAACTTTCGGTCGCGAGCACACAGTAATCCCAGCAGATTGCCGTTTGAGCCGCCGGTGGTGAAGGTCCCCTCACCCGCTTCAAAACCGGCTAGGGTGGACATCGTATCGATGATTTCATCCTCGATGAGCGAGGCGACCGGTGCCATCTCAAAGGTGTACATCGAGGTGTTTGTCAGAGCCGTGATAATCTCCCCTGCGAACGCCGGAACAGAAGTCCCTCCCCAAAGTGGCTGCATGAAATTTGGATGGCTGGTTTTCACTGCCTCCTCGAGATAGCCATCGATGTCAGCCAACATCGTCTCGATGTCAACCCCCTCTCGATCGATTGCGAGGTTCAATTTGGCGCGTAGTTGCTCGGGCCCCAGTGAGTTAGTGACGAGTTTTGAGCTGTCATCCATCTCGCCCAAGTGTCGCCAAACCCGCGCGAACACTCCCTGCAAGAGACGCTCGTCGAAGGTGCTGAGACCACCATCGTCCCCCGCCATCGGTTCTCTCCACCCCATCCGCTGACGGGACAGGCCATCAAGGGTTGTGCCTTGAGTTGTTCAACATCGTGGCTCTAGCCCACGGGCAGTCGGCTGCGTGACTCCAACCAAGCTCGCTCTGGCGAGCGCCTGACTAATCACAGCCGCTCAAGGATATGCCGCTGCGCTTCAACCGCACAAATAGCAGCCATGTGGACGACTTCCCTCACTCCATCACCCTGTTGAAGAATCTGAACCGGCTTCGCCATCCCCTCAAGAATCGGGCCGGTCATCTCAGCCTCACCCAAGTGGTCGAGCAACTTGTAGGCGATGTTCGCCGCTGCCAAGTTGGGGCAGATCAAAACATTTGCCGGCCCGTGGAACTTCATGAACGGAAATTGGTCTTGGATTTCAGCATTCAGGGCGGTATCCGCTTGCATCGGCCCGTCGATGATGAGATTCGGGTCGAGTTCTCTAGCCGCGGTGACAGCGTCTTCCAACCTACTGCTGCGGAACTCCCGGCTGGAACCGAAGTTGGAGAAGGAGAGCATGGCCACTCGCGGGAGAATGCCAAAGCGGCGGGCAACCCGAGCAGTCTGTACGGCGATTTCGGCGAGTGTACGGGCGTCAGGGTAGATGTTAACGGTCGCATCTCCGATGAACAACAGTCTGCCTTGCACGGCCATCATGTACATCCCAACCACCCTGTGTGCCTCGGCGTCGGTACCGATAATCTCCAAGCACGGCTTGAGGAACGAGGGGTAGGCTCGAGTCAGCCCCCCGACAAATCCGTCAGCATCGCCACATTCGACCATCGTAGTTCCGAAGTAGGTCCTCGACTTCAGCATCCTCTGAGCATCGACTCGGGTCAGCCCCTTTCTGGCTCGTTTCTCAAACAACACATCGGCGTAGAATCCCTTTCGTCTCTCGTCTGTGAGTGGGTTGATGACTTCGCACTCGAACTCAATGCTCAACTCCTCCTTGACCGCTTCGATTGCCTCCTCGCGCCCGAGTAGAATCGGCGTGCAGATTCCCTCCTGTATGATTTCGTATGCCGCTCTGACGATAGAAGGGTCATCACCTTCGGGGAAGACGATTCTCTTCACATCTCGTTTCGCCCGATTGATTACCGAACGCATCACCGAGTGAGTGAGTCCGAGTCGCGCTTCCAACTCCTCGCGGTAACGCTCTACGCTGAATTCACTGGCCGGAATCCCAGCAACCCCTTCAGCCACCGCTGCCTCAGCGACTGCTGATGCGACGAACACCAAGACCCGCCTGTCGAATGGTTTTGGAATGATGTAATCCATACCGAATGTGATGAGGTCGACATCGTATACTTGTGAGACTGAGTCTGGAACTGGCTCTTTGGCGAGCTCGGCAAGAGCGTAGGTTGCGGCCATTTTCATGCCGTGTGAAATCGTCTTCGCCATGCAGTCGAGCGCACCTCGGAAGATGTAGGGGAAGCCGAGAACGTTGTTCACCTGATTGGGGAAGTCGGAACGTCCACTCGCCACAATCGCATCCGGGCGAGCCGCCTTCGCTACGTCGGGCATGATCTCCGGCGTCGGGTTTGCAAGTGCGAAGATGATGGGGCGTTCGCGCATCTCTCGTAGCATCGAGGGGTTGACGATGTCACCCTTTGATAGTCCGAGGAAAACATCCGAGCCAACCATCGCGCTCGCCAAGTCACCGTCGGGGCACTCGCACGCGAACCGTTTCTTCTGTTCAGAGAGGCCTCCAGCCTCCACCCTATTCTTGGTGATGATTCCCTTCGAGTCGACCATCGTGATGTTCTCACGCTGAACGCCGAGGAGGACCCAATGTTCGGCGCAGGAAATAGCCGAGGCACCCGCCCCAGAGACAACGACCTTCACCTCTGAGATGTCCTTCTTTGTGATTTCCAGAGAGTTCAACAGCGCAGCACCGGCGATGATTGCGGTTCCGTGCTGGTCGTCATGCATTACGGGGATGTCGAGTTCGGCGACCAATCTCGCCTCGATCTCAAAGCACTCTGGAGCCTTGATGTCCTCGAGATTGATGCCGCCGAAGGTAGGCGCGATCCGCTTGACGGTCTCTACGAATTCGTCGACGTCGGTAGTGTCAACCTCGATGTCGAACACATCGATGTCGGCGAACGCCTTGAAGAGCAGCCCCTTGCCCTCCATCACCGGCTTGCTCGCAAGCGCTCCTATGTTGCCGAGACCGAGCACCGCGGTGCCGTTTGAGATGACTGCGACAAGGTTCCCCTTGGCGGTGTATCTGTAGGCGTTTTCTGGCCACTTCTCAATCTCTAGGCAGGGATAGGCAACACCCGGCGAGTAGGCGAGTGAGAGGTCCCTTTGGGTGGCGTGTGGTTTGGTCGGTACCGTACGCATCTTCCCGGAAGGGTGTGACGCGTGGTAGTCTAGTGAATCTCTCCTGAGTTTCTCGTCGTCGGACATCGAGGCGTCACCGGCGCTACATTGTGGGGGTCGACCTCTCCGATATGTGCATTCCCCTACTGAATAACAGTCAAATTAAGTTCCTTTCACAGGTTGAAACCCGCGATGTATACGTAGTATACAATTGGACTCGGGGACCCCACTCCTTGATAAGTAAATGAGAGAGCGTTGCGTACAATGGCTCTCAGAGGGGTGAAATTCAGTCCCCTGTTCCTCGTATCGCTGATGTTGCTATCATCTTGGACACCGCTGGCAGCCCTTCAATCCGAGAGTCAAATCAGTGGCGTCGCCGAGTGGGGTTCAGGTGGTTCCAACGACACTGGTTGGATGACAATCGATGCGACAGACGCTGATCCGGACAACGGAATCCTCGCCGAAGGTAACCTACACCTCACCTTGGCACCGGGTGCGATTGTTGACAATCTCACCTTCGAAGTTCGAGTTAATGGCTCGAACGGCACTTGGGTAGAGCAGCCACAACTCAACTTCGTGGATACACAAGTTTCAATCATGGACTGGCGTGGCTTCGGTGGTTTTGGTCAACAGAACGACTTCATCGGTCCAGAACCCCACAGTTCTCGACTGACCCCCAATGTGGATACTGGTGCCTCTTGGCTGGTTCCCGGAGATGCTGAAGTCACGGACTTGGTCATCGAAGCCCTTCGCCCTGCAGACACCTATGTCTCTTTCTCGCCCCTGGTCGTTGATGTTCTGGCCACGGCAGTGCATCCTGAAGATGGGCGCCTCTACATGCTGTTTGGTGATGTTCTACTCCAACTCGACGCCACCAACACGCCACCAGTAATCGAGATAGCCGACGAAATCATTGGCGCACAGACACTGGTTGTCGATGTTGCCAACGACATGGTTCTCGTGTCGGTCGATGATAACTCGACTCGCTTCCGAGCCTGGTCACTTACTGACTCAACCGAGTTGACCGGTCCAATCCCCATAGAGGCCGCGGTACCGGTTCTGAATGGCGGCCAGTCATCAGGAGAACCACAGATTGTCACCTCGCTGATGGCCGACTCGATGGGAATGATTTGGGGGGCTACAGACGAGGCAGATTTGTTTTCCGATGGAATTGGCATTACGCGAAACCCATCCGCAGGTCATGACGCGGTCACTGACCTGCTCGAAGTTGGTGGGGTGATTTATCTCGCCACCGCTGGCGGTGGTGTGATGCGCTACGACCTCTCGACTTCATCTTGGCTAACCGCTTGGGATACTCAGAACTCGCTACCCAGCGATGATGTCGTCCAACTTGAAATGGTGAACGGCGTACTCATGGTTGCGATGGCGGATGCTGGAATCGTTCGCTACAATGTGGCGACCTCCTCTTGGCTCGCAACGTGGACTGACGCGAACTGGCTCGCCTCGAACGAGATACACGGAATGGAGATGGGAGCTCAGTGGCTCAACATCCTTGCTGGCGACACGTTGCACCATTACAACACCACCATGGGGGCCTTTGCGAGTAGCAAGACTCTCGAATCTCTCGGACTTGTCAGGAGTGGCCTAGACCTCATCTCATGGCCCTCGAGCGGTTCACGCTCACCTGTCGAGGATTGGGTTCTCGTCAGTGATGGTAGCGGCTCCTTTGCAACAATCGTACCCGGCTCGCCCCCTCAGCATCAGAGCACGATGCAGTTGGCGAGCGGTCCAAACAGCGCCACCATGTACGACTCTCTCGAATTGAATGGGGTCGTGTGGGTTGCTGGAGATGGGTTGGTCGATCGCTTCGACCGCAACATCAACCGTTGGGTCGAGCCGGTATTCACCGGTTCAATCAATCAGGCGTTGAGTACCGATGGGCACACGGTCTTCATAGCGACCTCGGATGATGGGGTGTTTGAGTTCGCACAGAACGGCAGCCTACTCAACCACTGGACCACAGCGCAGAGCCTCAATTCAAACGACGCTGATTCTCTAGCCTATGACAGCACCAATGATGTCATGGTGGTAGGTCACTCACAAGCCGGTGTCAGCCTCATCAATGTCTCTGCCAGCCAAGTCTCATCCTCTTGGTCATCAGGCAGGTCAGATGCCTTCTCCAACAACATCCGCGGGGTTGCAGCTCGTTCGGGAATAGCGTATGTCGCCTCCAACTTCGGGGTTATCCGCATCGACATCGGCAACGACACGCTGCTCTCATCGTGGCGCTCCACGGGAATGGATGACGTCGCCTACATGCCGGTCGAGACCGATGGCAGTATGATGTACCTCGGGATGTATGGCTACGGCGTTCTCGTCTTTGACAGAACAACCGGGGATGTCATCGACACCTGGCAGATTGCTCGCAATGGAAACGGTATCTCCTCAAATGAAGTCTACTCGCTTCACATCGACTCTCAAAATGACATCTGGGTCGGCACGGCGGATGGTGCGGACCGCTACGACGGCAGCCATTGGAGCCACATCAATGCCCAAGGTGGTTTCAATCCTCAGGATTTCTACTCCCTCACTTCAGATTCCACTTACCTCTATGCCGGAACCAACGCAGGCGCCTGCCAGTACTCCCTAGCGACGCTCAACCGCGAGGATTGCTGGAACTACTACTCCAACCCTACCGGACTTCCCTCCTCATGGGTTTATTCAGTTGAGATGCTCACTCCCGGCTACCTGTATGCGGGCACTAACTATGGTGCTGGTGTCATCGACATCGCCAACGACACGGTCATTCAGGTGTGGCAGGCCGGCGAGCAGACCTGGAACGGGCCGACCTACGAGTGGAACGATGTCATCTATGTCGGCATGAACGGCGAAGGGGTCGCTCGCTACGACCGAATCAACGACGAGTGGCTCACAACTTGGGATTCCTCTTCAGCGAGCAGTCTGGTGCCGTCCAACGACATCACCACCTTGATTCCCGACCGCCAGCAACATCGAATTTGGATCGGTGGTGATTTCGGAGTCCGTCTCATCGACTTGAACAACCAGACGATGATAGCGAGTTTCTCCCAGAGTGGAGGGCAGGACGACCCCGACGAATTGGCGATCATCGGGAATGTGCTCTACTACTCTGAAGTGAGGGCTGGAACCTCATCGAACGACAATGTCTACCGGTATGACCTCGACAACATGACCACTTTGAGCAGCCTCGACGCGGGTAGCCGAATCAACCAGAATGGGTTGGTTTACGGCATCGGTGAAGGGCCCGATGGGATGCTTTGGATCGGTGTGACCCCCTCCGGCTGGTTTGGGCTGGACGCAGGCAGTATCGCTCGTTGGGACCATGCGAACGGAACTTGGGCCAGCAACCTCGAGGCGACCGGAACAATCCTTCGAGTAAATTCAGTCTTCGCTGGTGAGTGCGAGCCACTCAATGTCAGCGCCTGCCACCTCTTCGCATCATACGGCGAGAAGGTGCATCGTCAGTACGACTACTACGGCAATCTGCTCAACGAGTGGGATGACAACATCATGACCGGCCCGATTCGCTCAATCGATTTGTGGCAGGGAGTGATTCACTTCGCCACCATGGAGGGGATAGTTCGCTACGACATGTACAACGACACCTTCCTCCCCACCTGGACGCCGGGAAGTGGTCTCGCCTCCAATTCTGAGGACACCATCTTCGACATCGAAATCGTCGGCGACGACCTTTGGTACACCACGATGGCCGACAGCGGATGGCAGCGCAACAGCCGCATCTTCGTGAAGAACGGTACCACCGGACTATGGACGAATTGGCAGGCTGGTAGTGGAAGCATCCCGCAAGGCTTTGGATTCGCGATGGAAGTCTGCCAAGGCATCGTTCATGTCGCAATGGCCCGCTACCTCGGCTTTGGAACACAGGGTGGGGTCGCCCGTTACGACATCTCAACTCACCAGTGGCTGAGTCAATGGAATCAGGGTGGCGGACAGGGCAACACCGGTTTGGCGGACGACGATGCAGTGGCACTCGCGTGTGATGAACAGGGCGGCGTAGTCTATGTCGGATTTGAGGAGAATGATGTTGGAATCACTCGTTATTCCTATGGTCGGGCACAGTTCCTCTCCACTATCTCGGAGACTGCAAATGGAATCCTTCCCGACCAGGTTTTCCCAGACGGATTGCGCTGGTATGATGGTGTGTTGATGGCCTCTCATACTGACGAGGATGGTGGAACCGGTGGAATTTCACGAATTTCAGCTAATGGTGGCCAACTCGGGACTGGAGTGAAACTTGATGTCGGCACTCAGGCCTCAAGCATGGAAATCATCCCCAATGGAGGGACCTCGACAGAATGGCTCATCGGCAGACCGGGAGGCGATTCCGGTTACAATCGAGTTGATGTTCTCAACTCGACCGGCCTGCACAAGGGTCTCGATGTCCTAGCCGGTCTCTCAAGCGGTCGGATGCTGGATGTCACCTTCCAAGGCAATGAGGTCTACATCACCTCAGCCGATGACGCCAACCAATACTTCGGCTCATCCATCCTCCACGGCGAACTACTCTCAAACGGCAGCGTCCATTGGGTCGAGGCCTATCCGTTTGTCTGGGATGTCATCAACGAGATGTTACCTATCAACAACGACCTTTGGGTAACCACCGCTGGTGCTGGCCTTTGGAAGATTGACACAGTGACCGGTCAAGTGAGTACCACCCCCGCACCACTCCACTACCAGATGCACGGCATTAGCCAACATGGCAGTGATTTGGTCATCGGTCTTATGGGAACCGCATCCACTGCGGCCGGAGTGCAGGTCTACAACACCACGACGCAGAGTTGGACTGATGGCGCTCTACTCGCTGGGTTGCCGAGCAACATCGTGCGTGACTTCGCACTCTATGACAACAGAATCTGGATAGCCACCTACGGCGGTATCGGGGTTTGGAATCTCAGCTCTCAGGCGTGGGATGATTCAGTCACCACGCAGAACGGTCTTCCCAGCGGCGTTGTCGAACACATATGGGTTGAGAATGGGGAATTGATGTTGGGCACTCCCTCTGGACTCACTCGGTGGAATGTGGCCAGCAATTCAGTCACGGCCACCTACGACCGGAGCAGCGGCCTGTTGGGCAGTTATGTCTCAGGCATCGCCTACGCCCCCCAGACCACCGTCACCGTCGGCGGGAGTGTGGTGAGCCACCCTCGGACACTCTTCCTCTCACACAACGGACAGGGCCAAACCCGTCCGGGTGCCACCGCCTTCTCCCTCGCCACCATGCAGCCGACCCAACAGTACCAGGTCGACATGCTTCCCTCCAACGACGTGCGAGCGGTCGCCTCCGATTGGTGGGGTGTTCACATCGCGACCGACAAGGACCCCCTAGTCCACTGGAACGCCTCAAGCACCCAAATGGAGTCGGGGAGCCCCTCATGGTCCTTCCAGGCGTGGCCCATTAGAAAGTTGGTGAGTGACGGAACAACTCTGCTCGCTATCAACCAAGGCGGTCTCGACTTCGTCGATGTCACCAGCTCCCAGCACGCGGTATTGCGACAGGAGAACATACTGCAATTGACCGGTGCCTCAATCTCGACGAGTGGAATTTGGGCGACCACCGGTGGGGATGGACTGTATGGCTTCGGCCACGCTCCGAGTCATCTCGCAATCGAGCGGGAATCGATGCGCCGCGCCGATCCACTAACCGTCACCTTCTCGGGTAATCCGTGGGACATCACCAACAGCACTCGACCCGGTCAGAGAACCACACTCGTCGACCCGGCCAGCAGTATTTGGACACCATCAATCTCGAATAGCGCGGCGCCGGGCGGAATCCCGACCCACCAAATTCCACTGACGCTCTCCAGCCCTGTTGATGGGGCCGCAGTCTGGGTGGATTCGCACAATCTCAACTACAGCGGAACTTGGAACATGACCGCCCTCAACTCAAATCTGGCAACCGCCTTTGAACTCGCCGCTCGGCGTGGCACGTTGACCCCCGACGGCAGGGATTTGCATCTCCAGCTTCTGAGCCCACTGAACGGCTCCCTCGAAGTGAGAATCACCTACGATTGGACTCGTTCCGAATCTCCTATCGAACTGCTCGACTTCTATGACCGGCCGGATGATGGCGGTGGAGTTGTCATCGCAGAGTGGACTCCGAGTTCCGACGCAGGCTGGGCAGCCTACCGAATCTACCTCAATGAGGGTAACTGGAGCACTCCCCCAACCTCCGTTGAACTGGAATTGCGACCCTATGACTTGCGAATCCCCGTCTGGTCTGTGACCCTGACGGAAATCAACACGGTGAACGGACAGTTGATTCAAGACGGAGTGGACCTGTATGCGATAGCGGTCATCGAGTACGATGACGGCACGCTCGGCGAGCCCTCCCCCATCATGGGACCGGCATCGGCGAGCGACGAGGTTCCTTCCCCCCCAGAGTGGGCGACAGCCGGGCCGGCAGAGGGCGGTGAGGATGGCGACCTCTACGTCGAGTGGAGGAAATGTACGGCCATTGACCACGCAGGCACCAGAGTTTGGGCAGTTACTCAGGAGATTACAGACGCCATAGGTCTGAACCAGCAGATTCCCGATGTTCATCCTCTGGCCAACAGCACGGTTCTCACCTTGGAGCGAGGGCGAGTCTACTGGGTCGCCCTCACCTGCGTTGACTTGAGTGGACAGCACGACCCAGCAAACGCGACTATCATCGGACCGGTAGTTCCGACCGGTGGAGTCGACGACGGAATCGCTCCAGCGCCCATCGAGGACATCGCTGCCTGGGACACACCAGAGGATGAAGGCGGCAGAATCACGGTATCATGGACTCCGAACGGCGAGGATGACTGCGGCTGGCATGTAATCCTGGTACGTCCGAGGATGGCTGACGAGGTCTCACCAACAGACGCCTCAGACTTCCTCAATGCGTCCATCGTTCCGGACTGCACGACCAACTCAACGATCATCACGGACTGGGGCGGGCAGCCACTTGAGGACAACGCCCTCTACTGGGTGACCGTCGTCGCTTGCGACTTCTGGGGCAACTGCGACCTCGGCAACATGACCTCCGTCGAGGCGATGCCGGAGCGCAACCTGCGCGGCTCAGATCCACCACCTCGCGTCGAGAACCTCTCTGCGTGGGACCATGCGGATGACATGGGTGAGGCGATAGATGTCTCTTGGTCGCCTAGCACTGTTGACGACTTCTCGTTCTATGTCGTCTGGGCTAGCAATCAGCCGGTCGACGACCTCGCCTCCGCGTGGGCTCGCTGTCTGGACGATTTGGACTCATGCGGCCTGACCAGAATCGAGTTGCAGTACCCGCTGGGTTCCGATTCGGAGAAGATTGAGATTACTCTTGGCACCGCGCTGTACGACGGCGATTCTGTCGAGACTTCGAATCCCTCTCCAATCAGGCCCAACACTCCACTCTCCGTCACCGTCACCATTCACGATTTGAAGACATTCGCCTTCCTGACTCGACTTCCCACGGTCGTAGTGACACCGATTGACAACCGTGACGACATTCTTGCGCCCGACCGACTTGAGATGCCCTTCGTCAGTGATGTGCCCGGTGACAACGGAAGTGCGGTCTATGTCGAGTTCTTGCCGAGTGACGCTAGCGACATCGCATTCTACGAGATTTATGCGGATGTTGTATCATTCACCAGCGTCGGACACCGTGAGCCGGTGATGATAGTCGATAGGGATGAGGTACAACGGTTGACACTCAAGAGCATCAGCGGTGGTGAACCGGTGATGGCGGGAATCCCGGTCCATGTCGCGGTGGTCGCAGTGGATTCGTCTGGAAACGCCCACCGCGACCAGTTGAATGTCGGCGCAGGAAAGGCGTATGACAACTCGGGTGAGGACCCCGGCGGTCACCTACCATATGTCGACTTCACGGCAGGGTGGAACGACGAGGGGACCGCGATAGAGGTCGAGTGGGAGGTACTCACCCGTACCGACATACGCAACTACAGAATCTATGTCAGCCAGCAGCGCTTTGAGAACAGTGACGAGGCGAACTTGGCCAAGGGCGGCATCGTCGGCAGCTTCTGGTCGCTGGAGATGGTCGACGAGAATACAACATACGACAACGCATCATACTGGTTCATCGCCGTCTCGGCGTTTGACGGCACGGTTTGGAAGCATTCACTGCAAGCGAAGGAGGTCAAACCCTACACCACAACTACAACCGGAGATGGCGGAGGCGATGAGGGGGAATCCCGCTCAGGAATCCTCGAGTTGATAGACTTGAACACAATTCTCACGATCCTGCTCTCACTCGCGATTCTGACAGTTATGATGTTGGCGTTCCGGGCCCGCAGAAACTCTCGGAAGGACGAGGCGTGGCAACTTGCGACTGCCGCTTGGGGATTGCCGCAGGATGACTGGGGGGAGCCTGGACTCGGCGCCGATGCCGACCTCGCCGGCACATTGATGCCCGCCGCCGCTGAGATTCAGAAGGAACAGACGACCGCCCCTCAAAGGCCGGGCGGACTGAGCCCACAGACCGCTCCAGAGCCGAGTGGTACGGCCGAGCGGACCATCAGCCCCACCTCGACGGCACCTACGGCAGCGAGTGCAAGGTTGGAGGAGTTGGCGGCAGACCTCTTCGATGAGTCGAAAGAAGAGCGAGATATAACCGGTGACGAGGAACTCGACTCACTCATTGACGACCTCCTCTGAGCACGCATCACACGCGTGTGAGCATTGATGGCTGTGGTGCTGTTCAGCAGCACGCGCGTGAGTACCAATGGCGACTGTTGACGATGTCGACCCCCGCTCCTCGACATGGACGACCTTGCGTTGGGACGGCGCCAGCAGGGTCGCCCTACTCGCCCTGCACATGGCTCGCCTCAGAGGACACGCGGAGCGACTCGGTATCGTCTGGCCTGACGATGGAGATATTGCAGCAGCGAACGCGATGCGTGACGCTCTTGGGGATGCAGAGGCGGCTCCAGTCGACGACTCGGTCGGATTGATGCGCCTGCGCCTACTCCCAAACGGCTCGTTCAAGGCGAAGGCCAGTTGGGCCGACGCATATCCAGATCCTCTCTCATCCAGCGCGGTTACTGCACCCAGATGGGTTGAGGGCGTGACCGGTACCAAGCATGGCGACTGGCAGCCTTACAGTGACGCAGCGTCAGTAGCCGGGCAGAGGGGCGCAGATTTAGCCCTCTTGGTGCATGACGAGACGATAGTCGACTGCTGCCGGGCCACCCCCATTCTTCTGGACGATGATGGTACTGCGTGGTATCCTGACCCAACACAAGGCTCACTCGACTCGGTCACTCTTGAGGCACTCAGACCAGGTTTGGCGACGGCGGGAGTCCCACTCATCGCAGGTCGGTTGACCACAAACCTCCTCTCGCGGGCGCGCGCACTCGTCGCGGTCGGAAGCGGAGTGGGAGCCCTCAGGATCGCAACCTTGGATGGGCAGCAAGTGGGTAGCGACGACAGCGATTTTCCCGCTCTTTGCTCAGCACTGGTCGATGAGGCGTTCGAGACATCTTGGCACGACCTTCTGGAGGTGGACGCCTGACCCTTAGAGCCACATGGCCCATGTCTGATGATGGCCTTGCACTTCTCGACCTCGCTGAAGCGCTTCGTCAAG
>Ga0208391_1001124_pt1 | contig 13263 bp, 10 predicted proteins | sample Knorr_S23_td_Bot_FD_185612 | JGI IMG/M metagenome (GOLD analysis project Ga0208391, IMG submission 185612) | Marine microbial communities from Southern Atlantic Ocean transect - Knorr_S23_td_Bottom_ad_3770_LV_A (SPAdes) (version 2) | ecosystem: Environmental > Aquatic > Marine > Oceanic | place... | reverse complement strand
TCGAGACTTTCCTCTAAACCTTCTTCGAGACTTTCTTCCAGACTTTCCTCTAATCCATCTTCGAGACTTTCTTCAAAATTATCCTCTTTTTCAGGCACAGAAGTTTTTTCTGACGCAGAACTGTTCAAGCAGGAAATTTCATGCTCATATTTTTCCAAAACAGAAACACAAACTGAACCAATTCCCATTTGATGAAAATAGGATTTACCTGCACATTTTCCTGAGGCTTGTGGAATATCCAGCATACTGATGACTTTGCTAATTCCAGGAACTTTGGATTCAATTTCTGTTTTCAAGTGCGACAGTGTCAACAGAAATTCGAGTCCAATCGGCTTTTTTTCTGTATTGTGCAGAGCAATCACAACCACTTCTTCGCTGCCAAAAGCCTCTCTGGCATCAAGAAATTGTTGGTAGGCTCCTGAATCGCGCTCAATGAAAGGTTCAACTGTACTGTTGATACGTAATTTTCCGCTGACTGGATCAAAAAGGCCGTCCCTTGCCTGCACAAAAAAGAATGTGCTGAGGGCAAGAAGTACTAGGATGATAGATTTAGGATACTGATTTACAGTGGTGAAAAAGCGGACAAACATACTTGAATCAGTTTGCGGTAAATTTTTGGGTGTAGGTCAAAAAAATCTGATTTGTGATAATTTTGTTTTCTAACATTTTCTGCCTATCTGTTTTTAAACGAAAAAACTTGATTTCCAGTTCCATGTCCTGTTTGTAACGATCCCAGGTAAAGATTGAAGCAAAACCACGCTGTGTGAAAGGCCAAGTCTGATAATTCAGCATTGTTATACGCAAAGAATTGTCAGGAGTTTTCAGAACAGCCACTCCAGAGATTTGATTCCGCACAACGTCCCTTTTTCTGGGTATGAGATTTGACTCATTTTCATACAGAAAAATGTGGGAGCCTGCTGGAACATCATACGATTTGCGATGGGAATAGATCATTAGCCAATAAAAATACCGGAATGTCCTCTCAAACGAAGTCGCAAATGCAAAGTGAGGAGTCCGGACAGTTGAAAGGCGAATGTGTTTTCCCTCCGGTATTTCGTATGAGTATAAATTTCTTTTCTTAAATAAACCTGATTCCAATTTCCATACCATATCGCTCCAGATTGCGTCTATTTCGAGGGTTAAGAAATCAGATCGTGTTTCGTGCTCATCATACTTAGAAAGCATGTTTTCAAAAGAACCTTGCAAAGTTGTTGTTCCATTGTCCGCAACTCGCTGATATTCAAACTTTATATATGGATTCGAATCAAACCAGTGAAACACGCCAAACCTTGTATCAAAGACATCCCCAGTCCATTGATATTGCAAACCATAATAATCGCGAAAAAATGAGACTTTATTTTCCTCATTATCATCTTCTTTTTTTTCTACTTCTTCACGAAATTCTGTAAACTTCATTCCAAATGTTTGCTGCCGAATCGGAGACAAGTACAAAGTGGCCGTGTGTTCACCACGAAACCAATTGTATCTGATCGATGGAATGGCATCTTTTGTATCATCCGGATCAAAAGTATAAAGGCCCATAATGTTGTTCATGTGCAATACATCAATCACCTTATCTAGATCAACTTTGCCAAGACCAAAAATCTGGGTTCCGTAACGTATTTGGTGCGCGCCAACACGGTAATTTGAATATATTTCACGTATGCTGGCAAAACCGTCAAAAATACGTTGTTTCTTTAATTCATAATTTTGTGAAAAGCTGATGGAAAGTCGGAAATAATTGTACATTCGCGGAGATGTTTGGACTTTTACGGATTGATCATAAGTGGATACAAAACGGAGTTCCTTGATCTCACTCAGCAAAGGATCCAAAACCGACAAGCCATACGTTTCACTTCCACCAAACATAGTTTTTACTTCATGACTGAAAGTAACTCTTGGCTGAAATTCTTCCTCTTCTTCAAATTGTTCTTCGGAATCTTGATTTACTACATCTTCCAATTCGGTTGAATCTCCCTCCAAAGGATCTTCTTCCAAACCAAGATCAGCGTCAGATTCTGTAAAGGGGTCTTCATCTAAACCAAGATCAACATCAGATTCCGCAAGTGGATCTTCATCTAAACCAAGGTCAGCGTCAGATTCCGCAAGGGGGTCTTCTTCCAGACCAGGATCAACTTCAGACTCAGCAAAAGGATCTTCTTCCAGACCAAGATCAGCGTCTGATTCTGTAAAGGGGTCTTCTTCTAAACCAAGATCAGCGTCAGACTCAGCAAGGGGGTCTTCTTCTAAACCAAGAACTTCGTCAGACTCAGCAAGGGGGTCTTCTGCTAAACTTTTCTGAAAATTTGGATCACTGCTATCCTGGGAAAATGCAGGAGGAACAATAACTATGAGGGCAAGCGTAAATAGCGCCGAAAGCAAAAAGCCCCGCAAGACCGAATGTCTGGTCAAGTGGTCAAAAAACTCTGCTCCCGAGGAACCGATTGGTGAATTTTCAGTCAGTGATGAATAGTGATTCGGGAGACACATTTTTGAGATCGGGATCGTCAGATAAATCAAGATACAATTTTAGTTTTCCATTTTTTTTGTCAACATTAGTCAATGTTTCAAAAATGAATTTTTTCTCTTTTCCTAATGTTGTACGTACACGCATCACAGTTGAAAACCACTGTCCGCCAACCTTGGTATAATATTTCGGAAAGAAACGATAGACTTTACGGAGAACATTATCCGCAAAAAAATTCATCATGATCGGCACACCTTTTTCCTTATCATAATAACTCAGCACCTTGTCATACGTTTTTTCGCTTTCGCCTGATTCGGCTTTGATTATAGTTTTTATTTTGAAAAATTTTGGATTTTTCAATTTTGAACAGCTCATATCACTTGCCGGATTGGAAGTTAAAGCAAAATCGGCTGTATCAATGTTTGTTCCAGGAAAAATTGTGCTGCCGTCTGAGGGAAAACTTCGACAGTTTTCGTTGGAAACTATGCTACAACTTGAACAGACAAAACGCCGCCCTCCTCGTTGGATAACACAACGAGGTGCATTCGGACCTTTTTCAGCAAAAATACGACGTTTGTTTTTAAATTTTAAAATCCGGAGTTTTTCTTTTTGTGCTGCACGCTTGCTTTTAGATTTGCACACCTTGCCCTCACATGCATCTAAAAGCAAAGTAAAACTGATATTCTTTTGCAAAAGTGGACTTGACTGATTAGATTTTTTCATGAATTCACTGATCTTTTCAGGAGTATTTAAATCTTTACAGCTAACAGCGCTTACGCTATTTGGAAGACCGAACAAGATGAATAGCAGGGCTAAAATCCAAAAATGATTTTTTATCATACAGTTTTTCCTAACTACAGGTTAAATAAGCAACAACATGTAAAGATTTGCAGATACTAGCGGATTCTAATTTTGAGAACAAGTCAAAAGACATAATTTCCATATTTTTTTAGAAATAATTTTTTCTTTACCATCCTGCTGCATAAGGCAAATATCTTGACTTTAAGCATGAAAAGCTTGATCCTAAATGTCAATAATTTTTTATGAATAGACTCTTTAAAAACAGCACATGTTAAAGGACCGCATAGAAGAGAGTTTCACTTTCGACGATGTACTTCTCCTACCCGGACATTCCAAGGTGTTGCCTGCCAACGTTTCTGTAAAAAGCAAAATTACTCAAACACTTGACTGCAATATCCCATTTTTAAGTGCGGCCATGGATACAGTTACAGAACATCAAACCGCGATCTGCATGGCACAAGAAGGCGGAATTGGTATCATTCATAAAAACATGAATGCCGAAGAGCAAGCGACACAGGTCAAAGTAGTCAAGCGTTCAGAAAGCGGAATGATTTCAGATCCTATTACCATTGAACCACAGGAGCCGCTGCGTAATGCACTGAATTTGATGGAACAATACCGCATTTCCGGAGTACCTGTCAAACAAGGAGATAAATTGGTCGGCATCTTGACAAATCGAGATTTACGATTTGAAACCAATTTTGACCAACCTGTCTCCGCGTTGATGACTGGAGGTCGCGAAAGTTTGATCACTGTCGCACCTGGAATTGGGATGGGGGAAGCCAAGCGCTTGCTCCACAAACATCGAATTGAAAAACTGCTCGTCGTTTCAAATGATTATGAATTGGTTGGTTTGATAACAATCAAAGATATAGAAAAAGCCAGAAAGTTTCCTGACTCCAACAAAGATGATCAGGGCCGCCTAAGAGTAGGCGCAGCCCTGGGAACATCAGCAGATTTATTATCCCGCGCGGAAATCTTGATCAAAGCTGGTGTTGATGTAGTAGTCCTTGACACTGCACATGGACATTCACAAGGTGTGATTGACAGTATTGTCAAACTGCGCTCTACTTTTCCTGACTTGCAAATAATCGGCGGCAACATTGCAACCGGAGAAGCTGCGGAGGCTCTGGTCAAAGCTGGTGTAAACGCGGTCAAAGTTGGAATCGGCCCCGGTTCTATTTGCACAACACGAATTGTGGCCGGAATTGGGGTGCCGCAAATGACTGCGATTGACAAGGTTTCCCATGCATTACGGAAATCAGACATTCCCATAATTGCAGACGGAGGTATCAAATATTCTGGAGACATCGTCAAAGCACTTTCTGTCGGCGCACACACCGTAATGATTGGCAGCTTGTTTGCAGGTACCGCAGAATCTCCGGGACAAGTCGTGCTTTACCAGGGCAGGCGTTATAAAATTTATCGCGGAATGGGTTCATTAGGCGCAATGAAAGACGGCAGCAAGGATCGTTATTTTCAGGGGCATATTGAGGAAGATGTAAAATTCGTTCCGGAAGGCATCGAGGGGCGTGTGCCGTACAAAGGTCCTCTGTCAGAATCAATCTATCAATTCGTTGGCGGACTGCGAGCAGGCATGGGTTATACCGGTTCCGCAACCATCGAAGAATTACGAACGGAACCCCGCTTTGTAAAAATTACTGCTGCCGGATTACAGGAAAGCCATGCCCATGATATTTTCATTACAGAAGAAGCTCCGAATTATCCTATGCAAGTTAAATCATGAACTATCGTTTTTTAGCTAGTTTTAAAATATTTTTCCTTTTTTTGATTCCATGGTTCATTGTCGGTTGTTCCTTTCATTATGATCAAGGATTGAAATTAGAAGAGCAGAAACGCTGGGCGGAAGCAGCGATTGAGTACCGTATTGCCTCAGTTGAAAATCCGGACGATGTGCAAATTTCGGAAGCACTGACCCGAATGAACATCCGGGTCGCGCAGGAAAATTTTGAAACTTATAAAGAGTATTTAAACAAGGAAGAGTTCCATAAAGCATACCGGAGATTGGAGACTGCTTTAACTCAAAATCCGGAACTGGATGAAGCCCGTGCGGAAATGCGGCAGTGGTGGCATTTATTGATTACAGGTAAGGTTGAATTGGAATTTGACCGTTTATCCTCCAATTTACGGTTGGCTGAAGAAATGATTCTACAAGTCCGGATCAATACGCCAAACGGTAAAATATTAACTGGAAATATCTCTAGTGAAACTGGAATTTTCTTTCTCGAAGACGTTGTCTATCAGACTCATCCAAAGCAACTTGCGGAATATACAATCAACACAATTGGTCTGAAAATCAAACGAAAATCATCTCTCGGTTATGTCCGTAATGAATTCAAAAAGTTTGTAAATTTCAGGGAACTTGCACCTTTACAAGTCAGTGGAAACATTTCTAGCACTTTCTTGAAAACCCCGCAAAACGTCTTGGATCATCGTCCTGCACTACTAACTGATACAGAGTCTTTGGGCACCTGGAATCCTCCTCGTTTGGTAAGTTATGAACTCCAGTTTGACGGTGATAAGATCAGGGTTATTTCTAAATCGAAGCGAGGCGAGTTTGCTCCTGATATTCTTTACCTCAACAGATCTGACCGTCGAGCGAACCTTGACTTCGGAGTCTATCAACTTAAGATGAATCGTTCCGGACGAAAATGGAGTATCAGGCGCAAATCATACCGTACCTCAGACGACGATTATTATTACGGACTTTCCGGCAACCTCTCGCTAAACCGTTACTTTTATTACGATAGAGTTTTTCGCTTCAGTCTATAATTTCAATGTCAAAACTGAAAATATAATAATGCACAAAGAGAAAGCGTCAGCATAATTCCGGTGAAACAGCCCATTGGGACTGGAAGGATTGGAAGAGATGCAAATTGCAACATGATAAGGTTATTATAGAATTGTAGTAGGAAGAGCTTTTTGTTCAATCATTGGCAACGAATCCGCAGCCAAAGCAAGTGTGCTTTTTTCTTCCGTCAACTCTTGGCGAATCATGGCAATTCCCAGAAAATTACCATTTGTTAAATAACTTCCCAAACTGGTGATTTTACCAATTTCTTTTGCATTGTGAAAAAGAGCATCTCCGGAACTTGCTTCAGACTTTTCCGGAAGTTTCAGCCAGACTGAAAGCCAATTCGGATGTCCACGATGATACATTCTGGCATGCGGTTCCTGACCAATATAACAACCTTTTTTAAAGGAAATGTGGTCACCAAGTCCAGCTTCCTGAGGAAAATTCCCTGTACTGTAATCAACTCCAAATCGTGGGATTCCCTCTAAAATCCGTATTTCGTCGAAGGCTTCAAGCCCTGTCAAGTCAGCATTTTCTTTATTTAGTATTTTTGCGACAAAGTTTTCTAAAACGTTAATGTGAACGAGGTTAATAAAACGCGGTAATTTTCCCAAATTAAATTTAACTGTCAGAATTGAGAAATCCTCAAACTTCCAATTTGTTTTTTGCAGATCACAGCCAAGTTTTTCAAGATTTTTTCCTGCATCCGGGCCAAGCAAATCTATCCGCAGCATTTCTCCGGAATTAAGTAGTCGCATTTCCAAGTCTTCACGGACATGAAAATTATCAAGTATTGTTCCGACTGCACGCCCTTCACCTGGATCACAAATAACAATCCATTCCTGTTCTTGACTCCGGAAGATTTCCAGATGATGTAAGATTTTGCCTTTGTTTCCGCAAATCAAACTCGATTGAATTTGTCCGATTTCCAGTTGCAAAACATCACTTGTCACCATTCCCTGCAAAAAGATGCCGGCATCCGTACCATTCAACGCAATCAGCCAACATGCTTTAAGGTCAAATAATCCACAACCGTGCAAGAGTAGGTTGATTTCTTCAGCTAATCTGTCAGAATAGCTTGTCGGCAAACCAGCACCGCCTTCAAATTCTTGAATGTTACACCTTAATTTCAGGTGAAGCGCGTCAATTTTTTTGTAAATTTCCATAAGATTTTTTCAAAATACATTGGCCTATATCATACAGCAAGAGTGAAATATTTGTAACCCCTCTTTAACTTTTATGAAATTGAAATAACATGGGTGAATTAATTTCAGGAAAAGCAATTAGCGCAAGTATCAATGAAGAGTTACGCAAAGAAGTGGAAAAGTTAAAATCAAATGGAATTGAGCCATGTTTGGCAGTGGTCCTGGTTGGAGAAGATCCTGCCTCGGAAGTCTATGTGCGCAACAAAAAGCGAACTTGTGGAGAGGTTGGGATCCGCTCTGTCGGACACGATTTGCCCGCTTCCACAACTCAGGAAGAATTGGAAAAACTCGTGCAAAGTCTCAATGATGATCCGAAAGTACACGGAATACTTTGCCAGTTTCCTTTACCAAAAGGACTTGACGAAACTAGTGTGATCCTGGCAATTTCTCCTGAAAAAGATGTAGATGGTTTGCATCCACTGAATGCTGGACGGATTGCGATGGGACAGCCAAGATTCATTTCCTGTACTCCTTACGGCGTATTACAAATGCTCAAACGAAGTGGAATTTCTACTTCCGGAAAAAACGCGGTTGTACTCGGAAGAAGTAATCTTGTCGGACGCCCCATCGCCACTTTGCTTTCCAGTAAAGGCTGGGATGCAACGGTGACAGTTTGCCACTCACGAACTGCTGATTTGGCTGGAGTGACTTCGCAGGCCGACATTCTTGTGGCGGCAATTGGGATTCCGGAATTTGTGAAAGCGAACATGGTCAAATCCGGAGCTGTTGTGATTGACGTTGGTATAAACCGTATCGATGACCCCAGCAAAGCGTCAGGCAGCCGCATGGTCGGAGATGTTGCTTTTCAGGAGGTACAAGAAAAAGCGTCATTCATCACTCCAGTTCCAGGCGGCGTCGGTCCAATGACCATTGCCATGCTGATGGCAAACACAGTCAATGCCGCACGCTGGCAAAACGGAATGGATGAAATGAAATTGTAAAATGATTAGACTTTTTGCTTAATCTGAAGAAGTAAAAAACTTGCCATCAAAATCTAATCCTGTTTTCACTTTTGAAGAAAACTTCGTTCATAGAGGATTATTTTAACTTTTTTACTTTTAAAAAAGATTTCTGTTGAATCTTCTGTAAATATACAATATATATAATTTGTTCGTACACTTTGCGTTAGTGGCGTATGTGGGATTGTCCCGCTTCCTCTCGGTGCGTGCTGAGAGGTTTTTGATAAACTGTTCCGGACAGAGTTTCGGATTTTAATAAGGAGTATGTTATGAAAAGATTTATTTCCACTCTGCTGTTGCTAAGCGTGGTGCTATGGAGTGCCACTCAGGCAATGGCTTTCAAACCGGCTGTCCTTTTTGACATGGGTGGTAAATTTGACAAGTCATTCAACGAGGGCATTTGGAACGGACTTGAAAAGTTCCGTAAAGAAACTGGTATTAAGTACCGGGAATTTGAAGTACAGCAAGAAGCTCAACGTGAGCAGTTCTTGCGCAAACTGGCCAAACGTGGTTCTGATCCGATTCTTGCGGTTGGTTTTGGGCAAGCTTCCGCAGTAGAGAAGATTGCAAAAGAATTCCCAAATACCAGATTCAGTATCATCGACGTTAATTGGCTGAATGCACCAAACATTCAAGGAATTGCTTTCAAGGAACAAGAGGGTTCATTCCTGGTCGGTGTTTTGGCAGCAATGAAAAGTGAAACAGGAAAAGTTGGATTTGTCGGTGGAATGGATATTCCTTTGATCCACAAATTTGCCTGTGGTTATGTTCAGGGAGTCAAGTACATCAATTCCGGAGCAACTGTTTATCAAAAAATGACTGGAACAACACCTGCGGCATGGAGTGATCCTGCACGAGGCGCACAGTTGGCCAAGACCATGTTTGACAGTGGAGCAGATATCGTTTATGCTGCAGCCGGTAGTACCGGACTTGGTGTTTTGCAGGCTGCTGCTGACAATGGCAAGTTTTCCATTGGTGTTGACAGCAACCAAAACCACATCCATCCTGGATCTGTTTTGACCTCCATGCTCAAGCGTGTTGATGTTGCGGCATACGAAGTATTCAAATCGGCCCAAGATGGGACATGGAAATCTGGCGTAAAAACCCTCGGACTCGCGGAAGCTGGTGTGGGTTGGGCTCTTGATGAGCACAATGCCAAATTGATTACCGGTGCCATGAAAACCAAAGTGGAGCAAGTCCACAAAGACATCCTCTCTGGAAAGATCAAAGTACATGACTACATGAGTGACAACAAGTGTCCTGTACAGTAGTCCAATCTTAATGGGTGTATAAATCATATTTTTGGCTGTTGAGTGATGATATTTCATCACTCGGCTGCCATTACCTTACATCCTGTATTCGCTAGCCTTCCTGCACCTAAGACCTTTTTCATGCCCTCTCATAAAATTATCATAGATACCGATCCCGGACAAGACGATGCTATTGCCATTTTACTGGCACTGGCTTCTCCGGAAGAACTTGATCTACTGGGAATCGTCACGGTTGCCGGAAACGTTCCTTTGGAATTAACTTCACGTAATGCCTTAATGCTCTGTGAACTTGCGAATAAACCGGAAACAAAAGTTTTTGCGGGATGTCCAGGACCACTTGTGCGACCCTTAGTTACCGCTGAGCATGTACATGGAAAAACCGGACTTGACGGCGCCGATCTTGCCGCACCGACAATTTCATTGCAAACGCAACATGGTGTGGACTGGACGATTGAAACTTTACTCGCGGCAGAAGACGACTCGATTACTATTTGCTGTCTCGCTCCTTTGACAAATGTGGCTATGGCCATGGTAAAAGCACCGAAGATCCTGCCGAAAATTAAACAAATTGTCTTGATGGGCGGAGGATATTTTGAGGGTGGAAACATTACTCCTACCTCTGAGTTTAATATTTACGTCGATCCACATGCAGCCAGCACTGTTTTCAAATGTGGTCGTCCGCTGGTCGTCTTACCACTGGATGTTACCCATAAAGCGCTAATGCAACGCAAGTGGCTAGATGCATTAAAAGAACTTGGAACTCCCGTCGGTGATGCCACTTACGGAATGTTGAGCTTTTATGAGCGTTTTGATGTGGACAAGTACGGTTCCAGCGGCGGTCCTCTGCATGATCCTACCGTGATTGCTTATTTGCTTCAGCCAGAACTTTTTGAGGGGCGGCAAGTCAATGTGGAGGTAGAAATACATTCCGAACTGACGATGGGCATGACAGTAGTTGACTGGTGGAAAGTCACCGATCGCACACCAAACGTGACGTATATCAATCAAATTAACGCAGATGCTTTTTTTGCTTTGATTTTGGAACGCTTCAATCGCTATTAAAATTGATTTTGATTTTAAATACATGATTCCTAACATAAAATATTTAAAACCTACGCACTGGAAAAATGTCCGCGCTAGCAATTGAACTGACTGAGATTACTAAGAATTTTGGTAATGTCTGCGCTAATAAAGACGTATCGCTGAAAGTTGAGTCTGGAACAATTCACGGAATAATAGGTGAAAATGGTGCCGGTAAATCGACGTTGATGAGTATCCTCTACGGTTTCTATCAGGCAGATTCAGGTACAATTTCTGTTCAGGAAAAGCCCGTTCAGATTCAAAATGCGCATGACGCGATTAGCGTAGGAATTGGTATGGTACATCAGCACTTCATGCTGGTAGATACTTTCACGGTTTTGGAAAATGTTGTTCTGGGAACCGAAACAGGATTTTCTCTTAAAAAATCGCTGGAAACTTCAAAACTTGAATTGCAACGTCTGGAAAAAGAATACCATCTTGAAGTAGATATCAATGCTGTGATTGACACCTTACCGGTTGGACTTCAGCAGAGGGTTGAAATTCTCAAAGCGCTTTATCGAGGCGCAGATATACTAATTCTCGATGAGCCAACCGGTGTACTTACGCCTCAAGAAGCAGACCATTTGTTTCGTATTCTCGCGGAACTCCGGGAGCAAGGAAAGACGGTCATTTTGATCACACACAAACTGCGCGAAATTATGGCTATCACCGACAATGTTTCTGTGATGCGTCAAGGCGAGATGGTAGCTCACTTGAAAACTGCGGAAACTAATCGGGAAGAATTAGCGGAATTGATGGTTGGGCGAAAGGTTCTGCTCCGTGTAGACAAGGCTGCAGCCAATCCGGGAAAACCCGTCTTAACCGTGGAACATCTTGATTTCACGGATGCTTCCGGAGTTCACCGTGTCAAAGATGTTAGTTTCAAAGTACATTCCGGAGAAATTGTTGGCATTGCCGGCGTTTCAGGAAATGGACAATCTGAACTTTTAGCTGCCATCACGGGAATTCAGCCCTTGCAAAAGGGAATGATTCAAATTAATGATGAGTCAATCACTCCAGCTTCAAAAGCAGACGCGGCAACCATGAGGCGTTTCGGAATGGTACATGTTCCGGAAGACCGTCAGCGCATGGGTTTGGTGACTTCCTTTTCCGCCAAAGAAAATAGTATTTTGGGCTACCACAACGATCCTGCATATAATGGTCTGTTTGAAATGGATAGAGATGCCATTCATTCCACTTGTCAGCGTGGAATGGAAATCTACGATGTTCGTCCGAATAATCTTAATTTGAGAGCATCTCTCTTTTCCGGAGGAAATCAGCAAAAGTTGGTGGTTGCTCGTGAAATGGAACGTGATCCGGATTTATTGGTTATAGGTCAACCAACACGCGGGGTGGATATCGGAGCAATTGAATTCATTCATCGTCAAATTATTTCCATGCGTGATGCTGGAAAAGCGGTTTTACTGGTTTCGGTGGAACTCGATGAAATTCTTTCTCTAAGTGATAGAATTTTGGTAATGTTTGCTGGACAAATAATGGGAGAAGTTCTGGCAAGTACTGCTAACGAACGTGATATTGGACTATTGATGGCAGGAATTAAGCAGGAAGCAGCATGAACGAAGGTCATGCCAATACTCTCGTTGTTACACTGGTCACAATCACCAATCTTTTACTCGCGTTTTTGGTTTCAGGAATTGTGATTTGGGTGCTTGGAGAAGATCCGTGGTTTGCTTTAAAAACCATGCTCTACGGCGCTTTCGGATATGACGAAGGTTTAGGCTACACACTGTATTACACCACCAATTTTATTTTCACAGGTTTGGCCTTTGCCGTCGGATTCCATTGCGGATTGTTCAATATTGGTGCGGAAGGACAGGCATACATTGGCGGCCTGGGTGTTGGCTTGGTTTGTTTGTGGTTGGAAAACTGGCCTCTTTGGCTGGTTTTCCCGCTGGCTGTTTTGGCATCAATTGTTTTAGGAGGATTATGGGGTGCGATTCCCGGATATTTGAAAGCAAAACGAGGAAGCCATGAGGTGGTAACAACCATCATGTTCAACTTCATCGCTTCAGTGGTCATGGTGAATCTCTTGTCGCATGTCCTCAGACCTCCTAAAGAAATGTCTCCTGAATCACGTGAATTCGGAGAGGGAGTCTGGATTCCGCAAATGCACGAAATATTTGAATGGTTTGGAATTGAAATTACTCAAACTCCGCTTAATGGAACTTTCATCTTTGCGCTCATTTGTCTGTTTTTAGTTTGGCGCTTTATTTGGTACACCCGTTGGGGATATGAACTTCGGACGGTTGGTACAAATGAAACCGCTGCGGTTTATGCCGGAATAAGTGTTTCAAAGAACATTATCATTGCCATGGTCATTGGTGGTGGATTGGCGGGTTTTGTGGGCATAAACGAAATCATGGGTTCAAGTCATCGACTCATGCTTAATTTTCAGGCAGGCATCGGCTTCACTGGTATTGCGGTTTCGCTGATTGGCCGAAATCATCCATTAGGAATTTTGCTGGCTGCCTTGTTGTTTGGTATTCTTTATCAGGGGGGAGCAGAACTTTCTTTTGAAGTACAGGCCATTGATCGTCACATGGTTGTACTCATCCAGGGTTTGGTGATTCTATTTGCCGGAGCATTGGAAAATCTTTTCCGGCCGCAAATTGAGCAATTTGTAAAACGTTTAGCTACCTAATAA
>Ga0208391_1001118_pt1 | contig 13296 bp, 12 predicted proteins | sample Knorr_S23_td_Bot_FD_185612 | JGI IMG/M metagenome (GOLD analysis project Ga0208391, IMG submission 185612) | Marine microbial communities from Southern Atlantic Ocean transect - Knorr_S23_td_Bottom_ad_3770_LV_A (SPAdes) (version 2) | ecosystem: Environmental > Aquatic > Marine > Oceanic | place... | reverse complement strand
TTGCGCTCCCGGTTGGCGGAAAACTTTTATTTTGCCCTGCCAAAAATTCAAACTCGAACCCACTCCAAGGACGGGTCAATTAAATATTTATTTGAATTGGACGATGGCGCGGTTGTTGAAAGTGTCTGGATGCCATCGGATTCCAGAAAAACTTTATGTCTTTCCACACAAGTGGGTTGCCGTTTGAATTGTTCGTTCTGTTTAACAGCAAGCCTGGGACTGAAACGAAATTTGACCGCGGGTGAAATTATCGGTCAGCACATCGCTATCAACGAGGAACTCGAAGAAAAAGATAAAATTACCAATGTCGTTTTTATGGGCATGGGAGAACCCCTGGATAATTATGGTCCGGTTGTGGATGCGTTGCGGCTCATGATCTCCCCACAAGCCATGAAAGTTTCAACAAGAAAAGTAACCGTTTCGACATCAGGACTGGTTGACAAAATGAAAGCTTTTCAAGAGGAAAATCTGGCAATAAACCTGGCTATTTCCCTCAACGCTTCCGACAATGCCACGCGTGACAGGTTGATGCCGATAAATAAAAAATATCCCATTGAGGTGCTGATGGATTGCCTTAAAAAATATCCTTTAAAACCACAGAGGAGGCACACCATAGAATATGTCCTGCTTGCAGACATCAATGATTCGGATGAAGATGCCCGCAGACTGGCACGATGGTTGAAAGATATTCCCTGCAAAATCAATCTGATTCCTTTTAACGCTTTTGATTCATCTGAATACAGGCCTCCCTCGCGCGAGAGAGTTTTAAATTTTCAAAATTATTTGATCGAACAGAATTTTTCTGCCTTTATTAGACAAAACCGGGCCACGGACATACTCGGTGCCTGCGGACAACTTGCCGCCAGCGCCAGCGTGACGCTGCCCACTCCCGTGGGAGGGAATGTTTAACCCCCCCTAGCCCCCCTGACAGGGGGGAATTGTCGTCCCCCTGATAAGGGGGATTAAGGGGGTTGCCTTTTCGTCTTGATGCAGGACAAAAAAGGCTCCTTCCGGATACGGCCCGGCTATGGAGAGCAAGTTAAACCAACACTCTTTTCAGAACATTCATGAACAATCCTGATCTGCAAAATCTTGAACTGTCTATTGTTATTCCCTTATATAATGAGCGGGATAACCTGATTCCACTTGAGGACAAGCTGGAGACAGAGCTATCTAAACTAAACCTGAGTTACGAAATTATTCTTATTGATGATGGCAGTGTCGATGGAAGCGCTCATTTGATCGAATCCATGCAAAAGCATAATCCGCGCATCCGGCTTATCCAGTTCGGCCACAACCATGGGCAGTCTGCGGCATTTGCGGCTGGGTTCAAAGCGGCAAGAGGGAAGATTTTTGTTACCCTCGATGCCGATTTGCAAAACAACCCCGCCGACATCCCTCTTCTTCTTGAAAAAATGCCCGAGTATGACGTGGTGTGCGGCTGGCGCTTTAAGAGGAATGATCCGTGGATCAAAAGGGTCTCTTCAAAAATTGGCAATGCAGTGCGGAACAAATTGAGTGAAGAGGAAATTGCCGATACCGGTTGTTCCCTGAAAGCGTTTCGGCGGGAGTGCTTCGACAATGTTAAGCTCTTTAAAGGAATGCACCGTTTTTTCCCCACCTTGATGAAGATGGAGGGGTTCCGGGTCACCCAGGTCAAAGTTAGTCACCATCCCCGGCTTCATGGGGAATCAAAATACAACATTCGCAACCGCCTGTTTTCTTCTTTCCAGGATTTAATGGCCATCCGCTGGATGAAAAAGCGACAGATCAACTACGATATTATTAAGGAGAATTGAATGACAGTAAACCAATGGCTGATCATTGGGTTCATAGGGCAAGCCCTTTTTGGAGCCCGTTTTATTATCCAGTGGATTGTTTCCGAAAAAAAGGAGGAGAGCACCATTCCTCTTGCGTTCTGGTATTGTAGCATTGGTGGCGCGATGATACTTTTGACTTATGCCATCCACAAGCAGGACCCCGTGTTCATTGTCGGACAAAGCCTGGGAACGATTATCTACATTCGCAACCTGGTACTCATAGACCGCAAGAAAAAAGCTCTGGCTCCAGTGGAAACTAATAATGAGTAACTGGAAAATTAGAATCGGCGGCCTGGCCCTCATGGTACTGGGCGGGTTCCTTTTTGTCTGGTCCGTGAAAACCATTCAGTCAGAGTGGCCGCAAATATTTGTGGGTTTGCTCTCTGTATTCAGCATATCCATGGGTTTTGCCCTTCTCATCATGCCGCTGGATTTGCACGAGGATGGCTCCACACCGGATTGACATTCCATTTCTGCTTCCCTACCCTCTATAAAATACCCTTATTTCCTGCCTGAAAAAACAGAAAAACCTTTTATTAGCAATGGTTTTGAAAGTCCTTGACTTTGCCCAACCCGTATGTTATTTCTCTACATTCTTTAACCCTTTTAGCCTCAAAACAGGTTAAAAGTATTGGAGAATTGAGGTTTTCCATAGTTGGGAAACGTGTACTTATCACCTTCTTAACACGCCTTTCATTTTATTGATGATGAAACAATCTCAAAGTCCTTTTAAAAGCGCCTTTTTTAAGACTCTCCTCTGCCTGATTTTTGTTTATCTGCTGGGCCATTTAACCCCTTTCCTCTCTGTTTCTTCTAATTCCATTTTTTCGAACCTGAGTTTTCAGACCCTGGCATATGCTGAAGAAGAAGATGAAGAAGATGAAGAAGATGAAGAAGATGAAGAAGATGAAGAAGATGAAGAAGATGAAGAAGATGAAGAAGACCTCTCCTACTTAACAGATATCGGGCCTGCGGCAGATCACGAATTTGAAGAGTTCTCGTTCCTGGGTTTTAGCAATCGTAAGATTACCTGGTTTGCTGCCCAGATGCATATTCTCTTCGCTTCTTTCATTCTCGGTTGCCCCATGTTTGTGGTCATCATGGAGGTTATGGGTGCCCGCCGGACCCAAGGAGTTCGTAAAGCCATCATCCTGTCAAACGTGTTTTTGGGTGTTCTCATAGGCGTTGTTATAGGCATCACCGGTGAAATCATAATCGGGATCCATCATGGCGTCTTGTATGGGCTATGGGCTTGCGCATTCGGCGCTTTAATAGTCAGTTTCCTGAATTATTTCCACCGCTTGATGAATATCCGGGCATCCGCCTTTGTCGGCGCGGTGTTTGGAGCTCTGATCTCCCTGCCACTGACACCGGTAGAGCATTATGAAGTTTCCGCAATTATTCTGGCTTTGGTTAATGGAGCGGTCGGCGGCCTGCTCTCCAATGCCATCATGTTTGCCAAATCGGATTTCAAATTTGAGCGTCTTGCCCATGAAATCACCAAAGTAATTGGAATTTGCTACAGTTTTACGGCTCTGACAGGAGGTCTCTTCCTCTTTATTATGTTGGTTGCCTATAAAGACTTTATTACTTATCTCATCTCCTCTTTTCCGGTCCTTTTCATGGTGGCCTACCCCACCCTGTTTATTCTGGAAACGGTGATCATGTACATCTATGTCTACTCATGGGATCCGCTGAACAAGGCCAATAAAAAAGGACGACATATTGTTACTGGCATATTTCTGAATGTCTTTGGTCTCACTCTGCTGATGGCCCTGGATGGACCTGCAACCTTCATGCAGGCCCCGACAAAACCTCTTGCCGACCTCCTCACGATGGGGGAGTGGGATAAGATTACCACTTCAATTTGGATGCCCCTGAACTATCACCGGCTGGTGGGCAACGGAACTTTTGGCGGTTATATGGTTTGTATCATCGGTGCATATATGTACCTGTGGTCAGATAAAAAAGAAGAGCGGGAATATTATGACTGGGTCGGTTATATCGGCAACATCATCGGCGTTGCCATCATGATTCCCCTGCCAGCAATGGGTTACATTTTCGTCGCCGAAATTTACCGATATGACGCAACCATCGGCATGTATATTATGTCCGACCGGGAATCCATGTTCATGCTGGTGCAAGGGCTTTTGGTGGGAACCATGTTCAGCGCTAGTAATATTTATATGTGGGTCAGTATGAAGCGGATTGAGAACGCTCAAAGATTTTTCCCAGCTATGAAGTTTGGATTCGTGTTGATTGTTATTTCCGTCACAATCTGGTTCACTCCCAGACGCTTTTTCGCCACCATGCTTCCTGAACCCGGCATGAATCCAGATATGGTTTTGCCGGATAATCTGGCGTTTCTGGCTCTGATGGTTTCAAAAAATACGGCGGCATTCTGTTTAGTGACCGTTACCTTTATTAACTATATTTTTTATACCATCGCGACTAAAACCGGAAAAGTGCATTATGGAAAGATCAATCCACTAGGGCCTTACGTTCTTATTTTCCTGGGATTCTCAGATATCTGGCTGATGAGTTGGATGGGCACTATTCGGGAACTGTCGAGGATGGATTGGCATATTTATAAGGTGTTTAAGGATGTGACCCCGGAAAAATTTGCACCGAGCCTGGCTGAGTCGGGCTTCCACGTCACAGTGATTGTTTGGACCTTTTTCGTGCTGATGACAGCCATCATCTGGATTGGAATCAAGTATCCCAAAACCAAACCGAAAGAAACCGGGCCTGTGCAGGCAGCTCCGCAAATGGCCGAATAAGTTTTTTCAGGAGCAAAAGTGTAATGAAAATTGACATGATCATTATTGGCATTATTGCTGCGTTAAGTGGTCTGTTCGCCCTTAACAGCACTTTTGGGATTGCAGGGGCCATTGCCGGGGCGGCGGTGATGCTGATTTATGCGCTCCTCTTAAAAATCAAACCCAAAAAACTGGAAGAGAAAACCTTTATCCAGAACATCCGGTTCAAGGTTCCTATCATCATAGTTTTAGCAGTAATCCTTTGGGTCCTGGCGGGTAAATTCAATTTTCCAGTCTGGTGGCAAATTGAGTTTGTCTCCTTTGCTTTGGTGGGTTTCTTTTTCTTCGCGCTGTTGGACTGGAAAACGCTCAAGCTGGAAAAATCAAATTTTGACTGGGTCATACGGATTCTGGCTACCTACGCCCTCGCCTCCGGTATATTTATCGGGGTAACAGCGTATCTGCCTCAATTTGATCCGGAGATTGAACTTGCAAAACTCAACAGGCCCCCCATTAAATTAGAAGGTTTGGCTGGACCGGAAGTCATCGCCGCAGGACGTGAAGTGTTCGAAAACAATAAATGTTTCAACTGCCATAAAGTTTTCTGGGAAGGCAACTCAGATCGTGGCCCCAATTTAGGTTCCAAACAGATCGGCCTTTATACCGAGGAGTACATTAAAGGCCAGATCCTCAAGCCTCGAGAAAATCAAGCTCCGGGTTATGAGGACCCCAAATCCAAAAAAGCCATGCCGACTTATTATGGAGACGATTTGAGTGAGGATGAATTGCTGGCCCTTGTCTCTTATTTAAAAACCTTGCGGGACCCGACCCATATGCCAGTGGAAGGCAAATTCCCCAATCAATGGACCTGGTGGGATGATAAAGATGCCATTGCCGAGGGCAAGCTGGTGTTCGAAGGGACCCATCCGCAAACAGAAGGGCTCCTCTGCGCTGTCTGTCACGGTAAGGATGGCATCCCCATGATGACTGGGGCTCTCGATTTCAGAAATGAAAATAATCCTGACACCACAAAAATCGAAGGGGACCATACGGACAAGCTTTTAAAAGATTGGCCGGATGCCCTTTGGTATCGCCGGGTTACCCGTGGTGTTCCCGATACACCCATGGCTCCCTGGGGTACCATTTTTCCCCATCTTTATCTTTGGAAGGCTGAGGCCTATGCCCGGACATTCCATGATCCTCTGGACAAACGCACAGCCATAAGACCTGTGCCACCCGTCCCCACCAAAGAAGAGATTGAAAAATGGAAAACGGATGGCCTGTTCCTCGAGCCGTTACTCTAAATAGATTGTTAAAATACAAAAAGCCGATCCCTTTTTCGTGGTCGGCTTTTTTTATGCCTGTTCGACAAATCTATGCAGAGTTTGGTAGAATGCCTGCATGGATATACTTATGAATCTTCGGAGATTGCAATGAGTAAGATTGATGATTTAATAAAGGAGAACCTTCTAGAGGATGGAACCATCCTTCTTCTTCGTGATAAATACATAGGAATCCGTGGTTGCATGGAGCTTGCCACGAAAGAAGTATTAAAAAGCGTGAAACAGCTTATTGTTCCAGGAAACCAGATTTTGGATGAAGGCTTGGAGGCCCTGGCAGATTCCCCTTATCTGCAAAACCTGGAAGTTCTCAACATCAATCACAATGATATTGGGGACGATGGAGCGGTCGCCTTAGCAAACTCGGAAAATTTACCCAAATTGAAGATAGTCACTATATTCGGTAATGTTGTTGGAGATATAGGAGCTCAGGCTTTTGCTAATTCGCCCCAAAGCAAGAAATACGTCAAACTGGATCTCTTTAAAAACCAGTACACGGACATTGGTTATAAAGCCCTCACCGAATCAGACAACCTGAAAAACTGTGAGGAACTGGAAGTCTATCGGGATTAGTTAAATACCCACTAGGCGTGGAGCGAACTGGCAATAGCTTTTTACTGCTAACAAAGAGTTATCTCGGCCTAACGAGTTTTTACCATCACCTTTCCTGGCAAGGGGTACTAGGCATCGGGCTCGCGTACAACAATTTCTGGGGCCAACCATCTTTCTCGGCTTAATAGACTATTGAAGTAGGTCCAGCGTCACGCTGGCTCCGCTTTCATTCCTTTTCAATCCATTGTGCTGCATCAAAAGTCTTGACCTGCAAAGCATGGATCAGTTTTGGGGTACCCGTCATTTCCTGATCCAGCGCTTTATGAACCAACCTGATTCGTTCCATGGTATTGACATTTTCAAATTGGGGTGACACGACAACGATGGAATAATGGCCTCCACCTCCAGCGGCTTTATGGCCACGATGAAGGTGACTTTCATCAATGATTTCCACATGTTCCGCAGAGAGTTTCTCCCTGAGGTTTTGGTTTATGATTTCAACTGTATCCATAGAAAATTTAAGTTTTTTTTAGGGTTATTGAGTTTTATTCAGGTGGTTTGGATCGAAGTCCTATATCCGGAAAATTTTTAAACTGATTGAGGTTTTCCTGGAATTTTTGGAAGGCCTCGTGTTCTTTTTCATCCATCAGGTTTGCCCGGCAACGTGCACAAACAGGTTTTTTATCGGAGTTATAATTTCGAATTCTATTTTTGACTCCACATTGGGGGCAAGGTATGATGGCTAGGCTGGGATCGGTCATTTCTTATCATAACAAACCCGCACTGGAAATTAAAAGAGTTCTTAAACTTTTTCAATAAAATGTTTATATTCCAACAGCTCGGCCCCAAACAGAAAATCCCTTTTACCACCAAATTGGCCTTGGCATTCTGGATAATCTTGGGTTTGGCCATTTTATCCTTTTTTGCTTTCAGCGTATTTATAATCGCCTTGATGGTTGGTATGGTTTTATTCGCGACCAACCTGTTTAAAAAAAAGAAAGGGCCAAATTTCATCCCCAATCCCCCTCCAGATTTCCAGACCCGGACCTATACTTCGCCCCGGCATATCAAGGATGATGACGTTATAGATATTTAGGCCGCTAGGCGTGCCACTAGCCGTGGAGCCAGCTGGCAAATAACTGTAGCTGGCCAGCAAAGAGTTGACTCGGCTTAATGAGCCTTTGCTATCTGCCCTCACGGCTAGTGGGTTTATAGATATGGATGGCCGCTCCATAAAACGCTTCGGCAGTTTCCATTATAGTTTCAGAAAGTGTCGGGTGAGGATGAATGGAGTCCGCCAGATCTTTTGCTTTCAAGCTGTTATCTACTGCCAGGACTCCCTCCCCGATCAACTCTCCCGCTCCAACCCCTGATATTCCCATCCCCAGAACCTCCTCTGTATCGGGATCAAGAACCAGTTTGGTCACGCCATCCGGCCGGCTAAGTGTCTGGGCTCTTCCTGACGCACTCCAAGGGAATTTGGTCACCTTAACCTTCCTGTTGTTATTTTGGGCCTCCGTTTCAGTCAAGCCGCACCAGGCTATTTCCGGATCTGTAAAAACCACAGCAGGCACACAACGCATTTTTGGGCTGGGCTCTTCACCAGCCAGAATTCCGACAACGGTTTTTCCTTCGGCGGATGCCTTATGAGCCAGCATGGATCCGCCAATCACATCACCAATGGCAAAGATGGACGGTTCATTTGTTTGATATCGTTCATCCACCTTAATAAACCCCCTATCATCAGTATTAATCTGGGTGGATTCCAAGCCAAGGTCCATAGAGTTGGGCTTTCTGCCAACAGCTACCAGGACCCGGTCATAGTTAGCCGATTCGATATCCCCCGGGCCTTCAAATTCAGTCGTAATCTGATTTTCTTCCAACTTGCAGGAGGTAACCTGGGTGTTTAAATATATATCCTGAAATTGAGATTTAAGTCTCGAAAGCAAAGGGCGCACCAGATCACGGTCCACCCCCGGCAATAAATCACCGGTCATTTCCACCACCGTCACACGGCTACCCAGTGAGGAATAAATTGTGCCCATTTCCAATCCAATATACCCACCTCCGACAATCAATAAACGTTGTGGAATTTCATCCAACTCCAGTGCGGTTGTCGATGTCAGAATTCGATTGCTAATTTTTGAAAATAACGGGGGGCAAACTGGCTGGGAGCCTGTCGCCAGAATACAATGATCAAACCCAATTGGTTCTTTATCATCAATTGTAAGACTGTTGTTATCAAGAAACTGGGCTTTCCCACGTACAAAATCAATCCCACGTTGCTTGCAAAGAGAAATCAGGCCATTTGCCATTTTACTAATAACCCCACGGGTCCATTCACGGATCCGATTAAGATCAATTTCCGGAGGTTGAAATTTCAAACCGAACGCTTCCGCATTTCGGGTTTCTTCAATCAATCTGGAAAGATGAAGCAAAGATTTGGACGGAATACAGCCTCTATGAAGACAAACACCACCGGGTCTGGAATTTTCATCGATCAGGGTGACTCTCATTCCACGGTCAGCAGCCAAAAAAGCGGCAGTATAACCCCCAGGACCAGCACCAAGCACAATTACTCTTTTTTTATTCATAGGATTCAATCATTTTCCCCGATTGAAACTATCGGTGTCTTTTTCGGCTTAGTTGTTCCCAGACTCGCGGCTCGGCTTTAGTGCCAATCTTCTCAAACATATAATGGAATAGTTTTTGCGCATCTTGCTTGCCGGCCTGTTTGCCAGTCAACCGGGAAACAATAGACTCTTCCAATCGCAAAAATGGTTGTAATTGTTTACCTACTTTTTTAACGATCTGAAGATTACTCAGATCGGATGCGGGTTGAATATCTGAGGAATACTCATTTCGTTTCCGGGTAATATTTATTTTTGGGGGGTTCTTTCTTGATGTATCCGCCTCATCGTCAAACTGCAAGGACTTTTTATATAATTTTTTATACCCGATAAAATAAGGCAGGGCAAACCCTGATTCTGAATCACATAATGATTCAAGATCCTTTTTGACTCTTGCGATAAGGTTCTTGAGCTCAATCTCTGGATTACAGGCGTTCCATTCCCAAACATTTCCATCGACCGGAAGCAATACTCCAAGGTCTGCAAGATGTCTTAAAAAAGATCCAACAAGCTCCTCACTTAAATCATTAGAAACGATGAATTCAATAAAAAATCTGACCCATTCATTCAAGCTCATTTTGCCCGAATAAACATTTTTCATGAATTCACCCTTCGAAAACTTTTAATTTATTCAAGCGTTTTTGAAACATCTCCCTCCATTCATCTGCCAAAGCCGGTAGGGAAACTAATTCTTCAATGTGCTCAATATTAGCCCCTCCTTTACGCAAAAGAGCATTTGCCTTTTCAACAGAAAACTCGTTAGGATCTTTATGAATTCTTTTTAGCAGGGAACCAGGTTTTACCATACCTGTTTTAAGAACTCTTAAGTAATAACCGGTAAAACCAGTTTTTTTAACACTGCAAGCCATGCTCTGATCGTTAAACACTTTATTCAATTTATGGCAAGGCTGGCGGGGTTGTGAAACTTGAATCTGAGCGGATCCGATCTCAAATATATCACCTATATTAATAGCTGTTTCAGGCATGCCCATCAGGCTCAGGTTTTCTCCAAAAGAGCCTGATACGATATTACGCTGTAGTTTTTCCTTCCAATAAGGAAAATGGTCAACACAGTAAGCGCATACGGCCATATCTTTCCCGCCATGAGTTCTAGGGTCGCCAACACCATCCCCATCAAAACCCAAGAAATTCAGAAATATCGGTTCAGAAATGGGAATTTTAAAAATTCCTGACCTGATTTTTTTGGGGCCACCATCGAGGGAAACACGGGCGGGAGAGGCTATATTAATAGAAACAATAGTCAAATTGGAACGTCTAAACCTCAGAGCTATGAAAAACAGGTAAATAATTACTTATTATAGTAATGGTAGCAATCTCTACCATTATTTTTTGCCTCATATAGGGCTTCATCCGCGCATTTTATAAGGCTTTTTACATTTTTTGCGTCATGTGGATACAAACCAATGCCTATACTCAGCGTTATATTGATTTCATGTTGGTCAATGCTAAAAGGTGGACGAATCTTTTCCAAAAGTTTTTGTGCAAGTTTTCCTGCATCTTCATGATTGGTAATTTCTGGTAAAAGAAGAATAAACTCGTCGCCACCCAATCGTGCCACGGTATCCTGTTGACGCAAGCATTCCTTTAACCGGTTTCCTACCGACTGCAGAAGCTCATCTCCAACATCGTGTCCTAAACCATCATTGATTTGCTTGAAGTGGTCAAAATCTATATACAATAAAGCAACTAAACCATTATTCCGCTGGGCCTGGAGCAATGCCATTTCTAATCTGTCATTTAAAAGAATTCTATTGGGCAAACCCGTTAAGGCATCGTGATAAGCCATGTTCCTCATGGCACTTTCAGTCCTTTTTCTTTCCATTTCCGCCCCAGCCCGTGCCGCAAAAATTTTGAGAATGGAAAGAGTGCGTTTTTTATCTAGCATGGTTTTGTCATCCATGACGGCCAAATGCCCGATAATTTTATAATTTGAGTCAAAACAAGGAACCCCTGCATAGCTGACAACTTTCAAATCCACCAGATTTTGATCATCGGGGTATGAATCGGTGATATTTTTCGAATGAAATGACATCATTCCTGCCAAAACTTCTTCCCCCGGCGTATCCATGGTATTGAAGATTTTCTTTTCTACAAAATCATTTCCTTCCCATCCAGCAAGAATTGAACACTGAAGGTCCTTAATATTGATGGATTCATTAACGAAAGCATATTTTACTGGAAGTGCTTCGGCTAAATGCCGAACCAATGACCGGAAAAATTCATCTCCGACCCGGGAGGAAGTACCCTCAACAATTAGCCTGAAAGCTTCTTTCTCAGTTTGACGTTTGATTTCTCCACCCATACTGGCAACAACGGCTTCTAAAATAGATTGCTCATTTTTCAACCAAAGTCGATCCGGTTTTTTAGAACCCAGCGCAACAAAACCCCAGTAACTGGAATTTATTTCCAGGGGAAACACTAATAAAGACCTTATAAATAATTGTTTAAATATTCCCCCTGGGAAATTGGATCCTTGTCTTTCATACGTTATGACGGGTTGTTTGTTTTTTTAGAGGTTGGAAAATTTCCTCGATTCCTAATTCTGCATAGCTCAAATTCTCCACTTTAGGATTAAATCCCGCAATATCGCTATTGTCTGCTCAGGAATACTCGAGGCTGCACATTGGAGTTTTTCCAGAATCCTGGAAATGCTTAAAAATAAAAGCCCCGTCAATATCAGCGGCTTTCCCAAGTTCCTCCAGAGCCTGACTGATTGCTATATGGAAATCCGGAACCGTCAATAATTTATGCGTTGCGTTCGAAACCCCCTGCAATAATTCACCCTGAATCTTGAGTGAATACTCGGCTATTGCTCTTTGCGCTCTCTCCCTTTCAAGTTTTATAACAGATCGTATGGAATGAGAAAGGCTCACAACAGAAAGACTCGACTTGATCAAATAATCCGTGGCTCCAGCTTTCATGGCCTCAACCGCTTTTTCCTGATCTCCCTGGGCAGTTAAAAATATTACTGGGATAAATTTATTTTTTGTATTTATATACTCTAAAAGTGAGAGGCCATCCTCTTTTCCCAAATTAAGATCCAGGAGAAAAATATCATGTTCGCCGCTATTTATAAGGGCAATAGCATCATCACTTGTCATTGCATAATCCAAAATTATGTCCGCTTCTGGTAACCCCTCCTTGAGCATTTGCTTTACAAGAAAAATATCGTCCTCATCATCATCAACAACAAGCACTTTTAATTGATTATTTTCCATAGCAGAAATATAAAATATCCTAGTCCAATATTTTTTAGAAACAAACTATAGGGAATCGCTATTCATTGATAACTTTCTCTAAGGCTACCACTAGGCGTGGGGCTAATGAGCAACAACTTTTATTGGCTAGCAAAAGGTCATCTCGGTTTGATGAGCCCTTGCTATCTGCCTCCGGCGACTCGCCGATAGCCAAAAACAATTTTTAGAGGTGGCCCATGTTGCAGAGCTATTAATGACACGATAACTTAAATTTCAGGGAATATCAAGATGGGGCTTAAGGCATCCAAAGGTATAAAAAATAAGGACTTAAAGAATTTTTATCCAAGCCCAGATTTAAATTTATAAAGTTAAAGGCAGGAGGTTGAGGGTGGAGAGAATAAAGATTAGATTTGTAGTCTCCCTCACGTTGGTAGGTAATTATTTGAAGATCAGGCTTTTCAAGTCTCTGCTTAATCCGCTCCACGGTATCTGACATATAGCCAATACGGTCAATAAGATTGAGTTTCACGGCTTGCTTGGAGTCAAAAATCCGGCCATCGGCAAGAGTTTTTACTTCCTCAAAATTGAGGTCCCGCCTGTTTTTGGCGATGATGGAGACAAACCGGTCATGAAAAGTATCAATGGTTCGCTGAAAAAGCTCTCGTTCTTCATCCGTGAAAGATCGAAACGGCGACATGAAATCCTTTTTATCTCCGGATTTAACAATTTCCCAATCCACACCAATTTTGTCCATCAAATTTTCCAGATTTACCTTGAACGCAATCACACCAATGCTACCAATCAAAGAAGTAGGGTGCGCAATAATTTCATCTCCGGCCAGGGCAATGTAATATCCACCGGAGGCCGCGAGATCCATAATCTGAACATAGATGGGAATCACATGTTTTTTCTTATAAAGCAGAAGTTCATGCAAAATGATGTCGCTGGCGGTCACTGTACCACCAGGACTGTTGATC
>Ga0208391_1001112_pt1 | contig 13312 bp, 9 predicted proteins | sample Knorr_S23_td_Bot_FD_185612 | JGI IMG/M metagenome (GOLD analysis project Ga0208391, IMG submission 185612) | Marine microbial communities from Southern Atlantic Ocean transect - Knorr_S23_td_Bottom_ad_3770_LV_A (SPAdes) (version 2) | ecosystem: Environmental > Aquatic > Marine > Oceanic | place... | reverse complement strand
TGCAAAATAGATACCACTGGCATACGGAGATGCATTCCATTTTATTTCATGTTTCCCTGCTTCAACCGTTCCATTCATTATTGTTTCTACCTTGTGACCGGTTATGTCAATTATTTGTATAGACACAGAACGGTTCCCGAGCGGAATCGATGGGTGCCGTGTTTCTACCGGAATATTAAACCGGATAGTGGTCGTGGTATTGAATGGATTTGGATACGGTGAATAAAATGTAAAATCATTCGGGGTTGGATCGGTGGCAAGTCCCAATGTATTTAATACAATAATTACCACTGAATCTGGGTCTGATTCTAAATCTCCATCGGAAACGATTAACGCAAACAATAACGCTGTGGAATCATCAACTTCAGGCGAAATGAAAGTTGGCATGGATCGTGTAGGATCGTCTAATTCAATATCAGTTGGCGCAGTCCATAAATATGATATATTAGCATTTTCAAAATCAGACGATTCTGTACCATCTAAAATAACCGTTTCATTCTCCATGACTGTTTGGTCGTGCCCCGCATTAGCTACGGGGGGAATATTTGTATGAAAAACTGTAATTGTAACCGAATCCGGTTCTGAATCGAATTCTCCATCTGATACAATTAATACAAAAATAAAGGCAATTGAGTCCTCCACTATGGGTGTCGTAAAACTGGGTGTGGCAGAAGTCGGATCACTCAGCAATATTCCATTGGGAGGAGTCCACATATATGATAACGCTATGTTTTCCTCATCATATGATTCGGAGCCATCCAAGGTTACCAACTGATTTTCGCTCACGATTTGATCTAGTCCTGCATTGGCTACCGGTGGCTGATTTTCTGCGCCTGTATTACATTCACCCCAAACACAGTCAACCCATTCTGGATGATCAATGAAAGGATTCCTGTTTTCCTGAATTTCATAAACTGCATCATTTCGATCAATTTCTTTTTGGCTCACCGAATCCTGGAAATGCCAATCCATTAACATTTCTACGGCCCAGGCTTTCAGGTCCGCACCATTCACCATATCGTTTTCGTCCCAACCGGAATCCTCCGTGTAATAACGCGTTGACATATAAAAATAGGTCCGGGCAAAATCACCTTTGTATTCATCAATGGGCTCAAAAACCGTTCCTTCGTATCCATAAGCATCCATGGTGCCACGTTGGCTCCCATTCTGTGATGTCCAATTTGGACTTGCGACTTCGCCATAAGGGTAATTGGATCGCATGCCGTTCACATAGCCGTCCGTAGGATAAATATGGAACAGGTCGGTTTTCATGGGCATGGCGTCATTAAACCAGCTCTTTGGCCAGGAATGTTCCCGGTTATAACAATCACCTTCCTCGCTGTAATTCCCGCATTGGTCTGCACTCGTAAAATTATAAATATAAGGCGGTGTCCCGCCGGGCACATCAGAATACATATCCCAAACCGTCCCGTTAGGTTTTGCATCAGTCGATTCAAAATGACCGTGCAGGGAGCTATAACTTTGTGCATTGTGGTCATCAATAATATTGTGTAGGGCCAACCGCAATGAATCCCCATCCAATCCTTCAGCGTCATCATAATATCCCGGAGGAATATCAGCTGCCAAAAAAGCTATATATAGAAAAACAAAGATCGATTTCATCCTAAAACCTTTTAAATAAAAAATTGGTTTAAGCCAATTTAAAAACGGATAAATAATTTGTTGTTCCCGGCATACCCACAGGTACACCACCTGTGATTACATATTTTTGCCCTTCGTTCAGAATTTCTTCACGTAATAAAATTCCATTGGCCACATTTTGAATTTCATCCGATGAATTATATTCCTTAACCACAAAAGGCGTGATTCCCCACACAATTGAAAGTTGTCGGCAGATCTCTTCAATGGGCGTCATGGCAATGATCTGTGCCGCCGGCCGATATCGTGACACCATCCTGGCAGTACTGCCGCTATGTGTCATTGTGATTAAAATTTTAATATTTTGATCATAAGCTACCGAACATGCGGCGTGACTGATCGCTTGTGCAGTGTTGAGATGTCTTTTTCCCCGTGCGATATAATGGTCCTGATAATTAATGGCTGATTCTGTTTCCTCAATGACACGGTTTAACACTTCAATGACTTTTTCCGGGAATTCGCCCATGGCTGTTTCACCCGTGACCATCAGCGCATCGGCGCCATCTAAAATTGCATTGGCGATATCACTTACTTCTGCACGGGTTGGAACGGGACGCTTGGTCATGGAATCTAAGATTTGAGTAGCAATAACGACGGGCTTCCCGGCTTTAATAGATTTTTCAATCACTTCTTTTTGAATCAATGGCACACGCTCAAGGGGGAGTTCCACGCCCAGATCTCCCCGGGCCACCATGACTGCATCAAAGGCATCAATGATGCCATCCATATTTTGAACTGCTTCCCATTTTTCAATTTTTGCCATAATAGGAACAGCATAACCGATATCCCGCACGCGGGAACGCACCAAGTCATAATCGTGTGGTGATTGAACAAAAGAAAGGGCCAGCCAATCTGCGCCATGCTTCAATGCCAATTCAAGATCCTGCTCATCTTGTTCCGTTAAACTGGGGACATCCAATGCCACACCGGGGAAATTTACTCCTTTTCGATTTTCAACAATTCCTGATGTAATTGTTTTGCATTCCAATGTGGAATTTGAAACATGTTCTACAACTTCCAGTGCTATGCGGCCATCGTTAATCAGGATCTGTGCGCCCGCATCAACTTTTTGGAATTTTACACCTTTAGAAACCGGAATTACATTGTCACCCATCTCCTCATTACTGATTGTAACAAGATCCCCCTCATTTAATTCATAGGGGTTTGCAAGTCCACTCACCCGGATCTTGGGTCCTGCAAGGTCTCCCAAAATTGCAGGGCGACCCCCGGAAGAAAGACTGATAGATTGGATCATATTAAAATAGTATTTTTTATCTTCTGTGGTTCCGTGAGACAGGTTTACCCGAAAGCAATTCACACCTTGATCGACGAGTGATTGGAGCATTTCCGGCGTTGAACAACTGGGTCCCACTGTAGCAATTATTTTTGTACGATTTATTTCCATGGGTTAAATTACCTGCATTCATTATCGTTTTACACTTATTCTATGAGACATTTTATTTCGATATTATTTCTTTTATGCTTGATCTCCTGCAGTGGCCCAACGGGATATTGGTCCGACCCCAGGGTGATCCTTATTTCCATTGATGGACTCCGCGCTGATATTGTAAACAACCCCGCTTTTGCAGAAAATCATCCGTATTTGGCGCGCCTGATGGCAGAGGGAGAATATTGCGCCAATGTGCAAACAGTGTTCCCTTCCCTAACTTACCCATCTCACACTTCCATGATCACCGGTGTCATGCCTGATAAACACGGCATTGTAAACAATCGGCCCTTTATACCAGAGAAAAATTTTGTGGATTGGTATTGGTACGCAGATTCCATCAAAGTACCCACCCTCATCACAAAAGCAAAGCAGAAAGGGCTGGTCACATTGGGTGTAAGTTGGCCCGTCACGGTTGGCGCAGAGATGGACTGGATGCTGCCGGAGATCAAATCTGTAACGGATACAATCTCCACGGTGGACTTGGCTCGGAAACATGACCGTCCGGAGACATTTTTGGAATCGGCCAAGATTCGTGGGGCAGTGCCTGAAGACGGCAATCCATCAGGATATAACAGGGACCTTTTGCTTCACGAGATCTTTATGGATGCGTTTTTCCGGAAAGCACCTCATTTGAGTTTATACCACATGATCGAGACCGATTTGATCCAACATGAATTTGGGGGGAAATCAGATGAAGCAAAGGATGCATTCATGTTCATGGATTCGCTGGTTGGAAATATCATGGCATTTTTAGATGAAAATAAATTGTGGGAGACCACGACACTGATGATCGCGGGGGACCACGGATTTCGTGATTATGAAAAACAGGTCAATATAAATCGCTTATTTGAAAAAGAGGGCTGGCTCACTTTAAAAAATGGTTTTATTTCTGATTGGAAAGTGGTTTGCCTGGGGTCCGGCGGGTCTGGTTTTGTGCGGTTAAAATATCCTGCTGACAGGGACTTTAAGAAAAAGGTTCGCTTACTGTTGTCTAAACAAGAAGCTTTTGAAGTTTTGGAACAACGCCATATGAGAGGCACGCTTTGGGCGCCGGAAAAAACAGATTTTGTTTTATTGGCTAATAAGGGATTCGGGTTTGTGCGCAGTACTGATGAACCCTATATCACGGACAGGGCCGGTGGATCTCATGGCGGTGACCCAAGACATAAAATTTTAAAAACAGGCTATATCGCTGCAGGTCGCGGCATAGAAAAAGGTGTGATTGATTCCATGTCCGTTACAGATATAGCATTTAAAATATCTGATTTGCTTGGACTTGAATTAGAAAATTCTGTTGTCATGAAAGACAGATAAAAAGTTGTCATTCCAGACGATCTGGAATACAGCAATTGCATGGGTTTTTAATGATCCTTAATCGAATCTTAGTTTGCGAGCGGAATGAAATGGGGCACCTACCGGCCATACCGGGGTTCGGGAGCAGACTAACCGGAATGACAAAACAAACTAATTTAAAACTTGTGGTGCCACCAATCGAAATGGCTTGATCTCCACATCAAATTCCCGTCCTGCTTCATCTATCATCCGATAGGTCCCTTCCATAAACCCCATGGGTGTGGGCAGCGGGCAAAAACTGGTGTATTCAAAGGATTCCCCGGGAGCAAGTTTTGGCTGTTGTCCAATCACGCCGGGACCATGGACGTCTTCGGTGTTTCCCTGTCCATCGGTGATATGCCAATAGCGGCTTAAAAGTTGAGCTGGATTATTACCCTTATTAGAGATTGTGATATGATAGGCGAAAAAATGATAGGGCCGAACGGGGTCAGATTTTTCAGGAATATATTGTGGTTTAACAGTAATCTCAATGGTATTATCCATAGGATAAAATTAATTCCTTTATCTTTGCCATCCGATTTATTCCCTATAAATTTTAATTCGTTATGAATGAATACACCCGTTCACTTTACGTCTATATATTAATTGCTTTTCTCGGGCTTGCTATGATCCTGATGAAAAAAAGCGAGACACTTCGATTCGGCTCTTCTGTGGAAATCACCGAGAACGAGATAATGGATCACATCCGGTATTTATCCCATGAAGACAGGGCTGGCCGTTTTCCCGGCACCCGGGAATCAAAGGATGTGATCTCTTATTTAATTCGTCATTTCAAATCCTATGGTGTAAAGCCGGGCGGAGAAAATGGATCGTATGTCCAACCGTTCAATATCACGGACGGGATTGAATTGGGTGCTAATAATTCAATGACAATGGGCGATACCTCTCTCACAATTCATAGCGATTATATTCCACTTTGGTTTTCGGGGAATGATTCTGTTTCTGCGTCAGCTGTGTTCGCCGGATATGGATTTACCATCGATGAAAAAGAATTAAAATGGAATGATTATGCAGACTTGGATGTGAGCGGGAAATGGGTCATAATGATGCGCCACAGCCCGGAGAGAAATAACCAACATTCTTTATATACATCCCATTCCGGTCTCCACAAAAAAATGCTGGTTGCTCGGGATAATGGCGCCGTGGGTGTGATTTTTGTATCCCAAGTTGAAGACACTGATCTTTATCCATTGAGATACATTTCCGGGTACAAGAATGCCGGCATTCCTGCGATCCATCTTTCAAATGAAATGGCGGATCACCTTTTTAAAACAGTGGGTTGGTCTCGTGAAACAATCCAGGAAACCATGAATCAATCTCTGGAGCCAATCACTTTTAATTTAACCGCTGTGACTATCAATGCATCCGTGGAATTGATCCCTATTCAAATGAGGGCTGCCAATGTGGTGGGACTCATCCAAAGCGGACATCGGAAATACAGAAATGAATATGTTGTTATCGGCGCACACTTTGATCACGTTGGAATGGGAGGTCCCGGAACCGGCTCTCGAAAACCAGATACGCTTGGTATCCACCCCGGTGCGGATGACAACGCATCGGGCACTGCGGGACTATTGGAAATTGCCCAAAAACTGTCATCCCAAAAAAGCCGGTTGAAACGAAGCGTATTATTTATTGGGTTTGATGCTGAAGAAAAAGGCCTTTTAGGTGCAAAATATTTTGCTGATCACCCAACGGTTGATCTAGAAAATATCGTAGCCATGCTGAACATGGATATGGTCGGCCGGATGGAAGATTCCTTCGCAACTGCGGGAGGCGTTGGAACGTCACCCATGTTTAAGCCTCTTCTAGATAGCTTATCAAGAAACAGGGGGTTTAATTTGAACATGACTCTGCCGGGATTTGGACCCAGCGATCACGCTGCTTTTTATGCAAAAGATATTCCCGTTCTATTCTTTTTTTCCGGATTTCACAGCGAATATCACACCCCGGAAGACACATGGAGGCTCATTAACCTAAAAGGTGAAAAAGATTTTTTAGATCTCGTGTATGATGTCGTATTTCACTTGGCACATGTATCTGAAAGACCCGTATTTGTTGAAGCGGGTCCAAAACAAGGACCGATGAGACGGAACGACCGGTTCAAGGTCACATTTGGAATCGTGCCATCCTATGGAAGCACAAAGGAAGGATTGGAAGTAGATGCCATTTCAAGGCCGGATGGACCGGCAGTAAAGGCGGGCATCCAGAAAGGAGATGTGATTAAAATCATCAATGGCAAACCCATTAAGGATATTTATGAATTCATGGATCGACTTGGTGAACTGGAGCCGGGAATGACCATTCCTGTTTTGATTGACCGGGATGGAAAAGAGATGGAGTTGTCTGTTTCGTTTTAGAAATAATCTTTCATTTCGACAAGGTCAATGACCGATTATTTCAGCAACATTATTTTCTTTGAACTGGTAAAACCACCCGACTTCATCACCACTAAATAAGATCCTGATGGTACAGATTTCCCCAACGCATCCGTTCCATTCCAAGTTAAAAAGTGAGTCCCCGACGATAATGAACCATCCGCTAAATTGGTAATCCATTTTCCGGTTACATCATAGATGGTCAGGCTTACATATCCCGACTTTGAAATCCCAAATTCAATTTGGGTTGAATTATTGAACGGATTGGGATAATTGTTATTTAAGAATGGTTGTTTTGGAATGGGAGCATGGGCATCGTCCACGCCAATCTGCATGCCAGCCTCATCCATCACAATATCAAATACGCCATAAAGTCCATTTTCGCTTTCTTCCAATGGAATGACCAACCCGAGATGGTTTTCAGTCCATGAATCATCCACCAGAGGATCTACTTCAAAATAACATTGAGTCACTAGTTCCAGGCCATTTGGTGTTGTAATCTTGTAATGAAAATGTCGTGGGCGGCCCGTGTAATATCCCGGCCAAATGGACTCAAAAGCATATTCGCCATTTTCGTTGGTCAACATTTGTCCCCGCAGATTATATGGATCTTCATCAGGATTACCCGTATCGCATTCCTGGAAAACAGTGTAACACCCGTCATCGTTGGCATGCCACACATCCACAATCACATTATGGATCGGTATTTCACAATTGTTGGCTTTCACTGTCCCGGAAATAAAAATGCGCGTTCCTGGTTCATCTACATGGGCCAGAAGGGTACGATAGGGATGGTTTTCATCCCAGAAAGGCCCCAATATATCACTGTTGGTTATATTACAGTCCTGTCTGCTCAATAATGCTGTGGGCACTATACTTACTGCGGTCGTACTCATTAACCCAGTTTTAATAAAGTCTCTGCGTTTCATGGAAGAAACTAAATCACTTTAAGCTGAGTTTCTAGAAGCATTAATATTTCCAAATAGAGACCGTATAATGATTTTTTCCAGTGTTTCTTTTTGTTCATCAGTTAAATCATTTTCTCTCAATTTCATAAGTGCGTATTGCTGAATAACGAGGAGCGGCAATACAGTTTCTTCCCTAAGGGCAATAGATTCTTTTATACTTTCGTTTTTTTCTAATAATTCATTTTGTCCAGAAATTTTTAAAATAAGTTTTTCGGTTAAATCATATTCTCTTTTAAGAATAGACCAAAACTCACCAAAAACTGGATCGTTTTTCATGTAGCGCGTTAAGGGAAAATATGTTTTACACATGCTCTGCATAGAGTTTTCAATTAATGCTCTAAAAAACCCTGACTTGGTATACAGTGAAAAAACATCATCTATTTTCCCTTGGTCCTCCATTTTTTTTAAGGCGGTTCCTAACCCAAAATACCCTGGAATATTTTGTTTTAACTGAGACCATGCACCCACAAATGGGATGGCTCTTAACTGGCTCAGGTCCAGTTTGTCTGACTTTGATCTTTTGTCTGGGCGTGAACCAATATTTGTCCGGTTGTAATATTTTAATGGTGACATTTCCATAAGAAAAGGTGTAAAAAGGTCGTGGTTTTTTAATTCTGTGTATGCGTCCAATGAATACCGGCTCATGTCACTTAATACGGTTCGTTCTTTGTCTTTAAGCTTTTTGTGTTCATCGTCAAAAATTAAATTATCTAATCCGGCGGTCATGAGTTGTTCTAAATTGAATCGAGCGGATTCAATGGTTCCAAACTTGCTGGATATTGTTTGACCCTGGATGGTAATTTGTATTTCTGTTGATGCAATTTTTGACCCCAAAGACACATAATAATTATGGGTATTCCCTCCGCCTCGGGCTGGTGGGCCTCCGCGCCCATCAAAGAATACTATTTTAATACCATACTTCTCGCATAACGTTGACAGCATCTCGCGCGCCTTATAAATATTCCAATTTGCACTTAAATAACCTCCGTCTTTTGTACCATCAGAAAAGCCGAGCATGATTGTTTGTTTATTACTTCTTTGCGTTAAATGTTTTCTATAAATACTATTTTCAAATAATGCGGTTACTATTTTTTCTGCGTTTTTTAAATCATCAATTGTTTCGAAAAGTGGAATAAAATCTATAGGAATCTTTTCACCTAGAAAGGCGGTTTGTTTCGCTAAAAAATAGGCGCTTGCAATATCCATTTCACCTTGGCAATTCGAAATAATAAACCGGTGGCAACCCTGTTCTCCGTTTGTTTCTTGAATCCTTTTTATAGTTTTAAACGTTTCAAGAGTATCGCCAATTCGATCATCCGTCGATGGTAAGATATCTATTGCTTTTTCATTATTAAATAGAGTATCTGCAGTAACGTCCTGTTCCAATAATGTCTCTAATAAAACATGTTGCAGTGTTTTTTCAATAACGCTTCTATCTTGTCGATAATCCAAGGTGGCAAAATAAAATCCGAATAATGTAATCCGATCGATAAAATCTTCAAGGAGCTCTTTAAAAACACCATTATGTTGTGTGTTTAAGTCGTCTAAAATTGATTGAATTCCATTTTTAAAAGAATCACAGTCCATTGATTCTTTTCCTCGAATACTATTTAATAATTGTTGTTCAATCTCCAAGAGTTGTTCATAAACTCCTGTAAATGAAATGCGCCTTCGAATGGTCCTAATATCTGAATAATAACATTTTAAAATAGTTTCTTTTAAGCGTCGGGCAACACTAAGGGTTATGGCTGTATTTACAAAAGGGTTTCCATCGCGATCACCGCCTGGCCAAAACCCTAATTGAATTAATTGAAGAGATCCCGGGTGTAAAGAAAGATGTTTTCTAAGCGATGAAATAATGTTCCCGGCGCTGTTGTAAAAAATATTTTGTAGATACCATGTCAAGTTCACCGCTTCATCGTATGGGGTAGGTTTTTTTTTCTTGAAAAATGGTGTCATCCCGAGTTGCATTAAATAAGTATGAATCAAATCAATTTTGTTTTTTTTAATTGCATCTGTTAAATCGGTAATTATTGCCAATACACGACCAGGATAAAATTGTGTGGGGTGCGCAGTTAAAACGGGACGTATTGAAAAATTATTAATTTTTTCTAGTAGCGTATTTGTCTTTTTTTCCCGCTTTGCCTGGATTAACAAACTAGAAATCGAGCCAGGACCGTTCAAGTTATTTAAATCTTCGAAAGTTGCATCTTCTAATGCGTCTATTAATACCACCTGTCTTTCAACAAATTGTATGGCGCGAAATAGAAAATCAAATTTATCTTTTTGGTCTTTTGTGTTTAGCTGTTCTGTTAAAAACTGCTCTATAATTTTCTTTGGTGTTTTGCCTTGCTGGAGTTTTGTCCGGCATGTTTCTGCCAAAATTGGGATCAGAATGCCCACATCTTTTACGCCACCCAGAGGGAGAGTTAAGAAGAATGAATTATATAACTGATATTTTAGGACAACATGTTGATTATACTCAGAGTTGATGCCCCGGGGGGGTTCTTTCAATTCCTAGTGCTTCCTTCCGTTAGTGTTTGATTTTTTATTTCATTTTTTAACTCTAAAACAGCCATGACATAATTGTCTGCATGATTATAGGCATAAATAGATTTCCAAATATCTCCATCTCTATCATAATTATTACTATTGGGATTGTAGCCATTTCGTCGCAGATAATTAGCAATGCTTGCCAATACATCTGGCCAGTCGTATGGCTGCCTTACGCCATCTTCATTAAAGTCCACCGAAAAATTGTTAAAGCTGGATGGAATAAATTGTCCAAATCCAAATGCCCCTGCATATGAGCCACCAATTTCCTGAGGGTCCAACTGATCATTGTAACAATATTTTATAAATTCTGCTAATTCCTTTGATGCCCATTTTGCTCTTTTTGGCATGTCATGAATTTGAGAATATAATGAGTTAAAAACAGAATACTGGGAGTGGTGGGAACCGTAATTGCTTTCGATGCCCGCAATTGTAACTATAATAAATGGATCTACTTTATACTCGCCGGATACTGTTTTTATTAATTCAATATTCTCTTTATAAAACTTTGCCCCGGCAGCTATTCTAGAATCTTTCACAAAAATTTTTCGATAAACTTCCCAGGTTTTCTTTTCGTAAGGTCTAGCAAATTTTTCTGCAATCTCTTTATGAATTTTTATTTCATCATGGGTAAATGCTTCCCTTACATATGCTTCGGGGATATTGGATCCCTGTAGATGACCAGATACCATGCGATAAGCCAAATCTTTATTTAATGGCTGTGCAGAAACAATAATTAAAAAAAGAAGGAGGGTTATGTATTTCATCAATCGTTCCATTCACATAAAAAAATATTTGTGTCGCCCTGTTTTGCCTGATTTCGGTTGGATGCAAAAACCAAATATTTCCCATCGGGACTGAACATGGGAAATCCATCGAACCCGTCAAAATACGTGATGCGTTCCAGATTGGTTCCATCGGTATTAATGGCGTAAAGATCGAAATCTCGTCCTTTGGGGTCATGCAAATTTGAACAAAAAATGATTCGATTCCCATGAGGAAAGAAGTAGGGGCCAAAGTTTGCTGCATCATTGTCCGTCACTTGTTTTTTTCCTGAGCCATTTGCGTTCATGATCCAGAGCTGGAGGGCCATGGGGCGAATAGAGTTTTCCGCTAATAGCGATTTATAATCTGAAATCTCATTTTCAGATTCAGAGTGGTAAACACGCCATATGATTTCCGATGCATCATTATTGAAAAATGCACCGCCATCATACCCTAACCTATTTGTGAGTTGTGTTTTTCCCGTCCCATCCGGGTTCATAGTCCATATTTCTAGGTCTCCGCTGGATAGGGATGTAAATATAATTTTACTCCCATCAAATGCCATGGTTGCTTCTGCATCATAGTTAGGGGAATTCGTAAGTCTTTCCAAATTAGTGCCATCCATATCTGATCTGAAAATGTCAAAATCGGGATACAGTTTCCAAACATATCCATGACTGAAATCTGGTTTTGGTGGACAAGATTTTCCTCCCAAGTGAGTTGATGCATAAATAATTTTTTCACAGTCCGGATAATTAAAGTAACTGCATGTGGTCACGCCATCACCCGTGGAGACCATTTCTGTTTTTCCTGAGGCAATATCCATGATATAGATCTGGTCACAAAGTGAATCACCATCGTGGGCTTGAAAAATGAGCGATTTCCCATCCACAGAAAAATAGGCCTCTGCATTTTCACCAGAATGTGTAAGTTGGCGAAAATTCATAAAATGGGTTTCCCCTTCCTGAATCAGGAAATCATTATAAATGGGAGCGGAGATAGGATCATTTGCAGATCGATTAAAAAAGGACAGGGCAAGAAGAAGTACAATAAGAGTGGCTTGGATGCCAGATAGATTTTCAGTCATTTTTTGGGTTATAATTCAATAATGAATTTAACAACGATGGTTGTCATGAATAAAATATCAAAAAGTGAAATTATTTCAAAAAAACTTTGCGGAAATAAAAACAACTATCGCAAAGTAATCCAACCATCCATCCGATCGATTTATGGATTCAATGCGCTGATAAAAAAGTCTCTTTTCTGCTCAAAAGTCCAACCGCCCATAAATACCATGGTTTGTGATCGTTCTGCAATACGGTTGATACTCCGGCGATAGGCATAGGTGCCAGATAGGACCGCGCCAGCCAACATTGAAACTGCTAGTCCTGCACTATGGCTTTCATTTCCGGTAGCAAATTTCGGAAAAACCATAACCCCAACACACATGCCCGGAATTTGTCCCAGGTAGCAACACCCAGCACCCCAGAGTAGCGGTATAATGGATTTTGATTCACCATAGGCCATAACACTATTTATTGAAGAAATGGGAATTGCTGCTTGTCCATCGAGGATAACATCTGTTTCAGTGATGCCGGTAATATTAGGATAATGAATAATGCCGTCGGCTGTTTGCATATTAATAAAGGTAGGTCTATTGGCTGCGAAGACGTGGCAAATCATAAATAGAATTAAAGTGATGATTTGTTTTTTTGTCATTCCGGAAATTGCTAAGCAATTATCCGGAATCCAATTCATTATACTGGATTCCTGATCAAGTCGGGAATAACAGTCTCATTTCAACAGGATCAATTTTTGGGTTTGTGTAAAAGAACCGATTTCCATTTTCAGGAAATACAAACCACTACTATGTTGAGATGCATTCCAATTTATTTTATATGTTCCCGTCTCCATTTTTTTATTCACCAGCGTTTCAACCATGCGACCGCTAATATCATAAACCTGTAGGGAAACGGCATGCTGTGTTTCTGCCGGAATATCAAACTGGATGGTTGTAACGGGGTTAAATGGGTTTGGATAATTTGGCTTCAACCGAATCAACAACGGAACTGTCTCATCGAAAATTGATACAGTTTCGCCATCTAGGTATCCAATTCCACAACTTATGGAATCAGGTGGATTTATGTGACAGTGATCGTATACATCACAGCTTCCGGGAGAGAGTA
>Ga0208391_1001110_pt1 | contig 13332 bp, 11 predicted proteins | sample Knorr_S23_td_Bot_FD_185612 | JGI IMG/M metagenome (GOLD analysis project Ga0208391, IMG submission 185612) | Marine microbial communities from Southern Atlantic Ocean transect - Knorr_S23_td_Bottom_ad_3770_LV_A (SPAdes) (version 2) | ecosystem: Environmental > Aquatic > Marine > Oceanic | place... | reverse complement strand
AAAATGATCAACACCCCATTTTTTCAAGACAAATATTGCTGTTAGCATACCACCAATGGGCAGCATGTATTTAGAGGATAAGTAATCCATAAAATCAAAAAATGGCATACCGAGAAATGCAGTAATATTTATACCACCCCCCAGAGAAAAAGAACAAAATACACCCACAATTGTAATGATTACTCCAAATTGAATAGTCGCTTTTTTCCTAGACCAACCTTTTTGATCGATGAAGTATGCTGTAACAACTTCCAATATTGAAATTGCGGATGTAAGAGCAGCCATAAAAAGCAATGTAAAAAATATTGTCCCCCATAAAGTTCCTGCTTCTAGTTGGGGAAAGACGGATGGCAGTACAACAAAGATGAGTCCGGGGCCTTCAGCTGGATTTGCACCTAATGCAAATACTGTCGTGAAAATAGCTACACCGGCAAGCATAGCGATGGCTGTATCCAGAGCAATAACCCATAATGCTGAATTAAGCAAATTTTGTTTTCGCCCAATATAACTTCCATACGTAATCATGGTTCCCATACCCAAGCTTAAAGTAAAAAATGAATGTCCCAATGCCAGCACAACACTGGATGCTGTTAAATCTTCAAAGCGCGGTTTAAATAGAAATGAGATCCCTTCCATCCCGCCAGGTAACGTAATGCCGCGTACAGCTAGAATAGCTAATAAAATAATGATTAGCGGCATCATAATTTTAGACCATTTTTCAATTCCACCCTTTACTCCATTTACTATAACCCAAATACAAATTGTCATAAAAATAACCTGATATAAAATGGGGCTCCATGTACCTGTAATAAAATGATTAAATACACTACCTGCCGCATCAGGGTTTCCCGCTAACTCACTAAAACCACCTGTTAGGGAAATAACTATATATTTCATTATCCATCCACCGACAACTCCATAAAATGAAAGAATCGCAAAGGCAGATCCAACACCAAGAAAACCAACCCATTTCCATTTTGAATTTGGAGCTAATTTTTCAAATGCTCCCACAGGGCTTAATTGAGTATGTCGACCAATTACAAATTCTGCAATCACTAAGGATAGACCCACAACAAAAATACATGCTAAATAAACTAATGTAAACGCTGCACCACCATTCTGTCCGGCCATATGCGGAAATTTCCAAATATTACCAATGCCCACAGCTGATCCTGACGCAGCCAAGATAAAACCGAGTTTAGATCCCCATTGTTCCCGTTGATTACTCATTCTTCCTCACTCTTCGTTTCTATTGTTTCAATATTTTCTGTCATGACACTATTAAATGGGTTCAAATGTGCATCCACTACTGCATCCAACATGCCGTAAATGTAAATGAATACTGCCCACCAAGCATACTTATTACGCTTTTCAAGATAACGATGTTTCCGCAAGCTGTAATTACCAGAATCATAATTTTTGTATATATCTCCATTTAAAGACCATTGATAAATTGACGCTGCTTCCAATGATAAAAGAAATGCAGCTTTGAGCCATCGGCCATTATAAACTTGCCCGCCCCCAGGAAATATTGCACCGTATTTTGCAGCGTTTGCAGGAGTTCTTGCTTTCAAAGAATCTACTTCCAGAGGAAATAAATACGAACAGAAAACAATCAATATTAATATTCGATTCATTCATTAATCACTGCAACACATTCAATTTCAACATCTGTTCCAGCTGGTAGTCCAGAAGCAGCTACTAGTGACCTTGCCGGAGCAGTTTTTTCATCCAATCTTCTGTTAAATACTTCATTTATTTCTGCATAATTGCTCATATCAGTCAGAAAGACGGTGAACTTAACCACATTAGATAGATCGCTACCTCCAGCTTTTAACACATTGTCTAAATTATTAAAAATTTGATCAACCCGATCCTTAAAACTAGTCTCAATTAATTTTCCCGTTTCTGGATTGATAGCTATTTGTCCTGCTGTAAATATAAAGCCGTTTGAAATAACACCTTGATTATAAGATCCAATGGGTAGAGGTGCTTTGTCTGTTTTAATTATTTTTTTATTCATTATATTTATTTATCAATGAAGCACATGGTTGCTAAACCAATATTGGGATCCATTTCCCTATATCCAGATGTATTAATTTTCTTTAAAACAAATTCTCCAACTGCAGCCACAGTTGCTTCAAAAAGATGTCCACCTTTTACAGCCATAGAATGGTCACTTATATTTATGTGAGCATGAATAAATGGTTCCCCCTCTTTTAATTGGATATTCCCTTGAAATGAAGTGAGCTCCCAAATTTCATTAAAATGCTCAATAATATATATTTTATTAGCCAAATCGTATGCACCCAATTCAATTTCCTTGATTGCACCAATTCCTGATAACTGACCATTCATTATATCATGATCTTTGCAGAATTGAGTCAGAGTTGACATAATCGGTTCACCCTGTTGAACGTGAATCATAAATGTATCTCTATCTTGTTCGTATAGCATGTTATCCTTTCAATGCGTCTTTAATTATTCTTTCTGCTACTTTCAAGGCTTCCTTCAACTTGGCAGTATCTTTTCCTCCAGCTGTAGCTAAATGAGGTCTCCCGCCACCACCACCGCCCATGATAGCGCCAATAGATTTTGCCAACGCCGGAGCCATAATTCCTGCTTCATTTAAATCTTTGGTTACCACTACAACAATACTAGGTTTTTCTCCCGCTGCAGAGCCCAAAACTCCCACACCGGAATCCAAGGCATTCAACAATTGATCTCCAAGTTCTTTTAGCGACTCCATATCAACTGTTTGTGTCTCGTAAATTACAATTTGGTTACCATCAACTTCATTTGCTTTAGCAATAATATTTTTAATATCAAAAAATGAAGAAGATTTTTGCTTTTGTTTCAACGCTTTTTCCAAATCTTTTTTCTGTTGAAGTAATTGGTCAATGCGTGATCCCAAATCCTCTGACGACGTCGTTAGTTTTGATTGCAATTTTTCCATAACTGCTGATTGCTCTTGGATATACTCAACTGCTTTTGGTCCCGTCACTGCTACAATTCTTCGAACTCCTGCGGCTAAAGAAGATTCTTCTTTTACTTTAAAAAAGCCGATATCTCCTGTTCGTTCAACATGCGTACCTCCACATAATTCTTTTGAAAAATCACCAATGGATAATACTCGAACTGTATCACCATATTTTTCTCCAAACATGGCAATGGCGCCTTCTTTTCGGGCATCATCGTAATCTTTAACAGATGTTTTAACTTCCGTATTTTCTAAAATTTCACGATTGACGATGGATTCAATCTGCCTCAATTCTTCATGAGTAACCTTTTTATGATGAGTCAAATCAAAACGTAAATTATCGGAATCTACTCGCGAACCGGCTTGATTAACTTGCTCTCCCAGAACTTCTTTCAAAGCAGCGTGCATTAAATGAGTGGCCGTATGATTTTTTCGAATGTTTCGCCTACGCATATTATCCACTGTACATGTGACGGTATTCCCTGTTGATGATGAATCAAAATCTCCAGAACAATAATGAATAAATACATCATTCTCATTCTGAACATTGTTAACTGTTAGATTAATACCCGTACCGGTGATGCTTCCCGTATCATTGACCTGCCCGCCAGATTCTGCATAAAATGGTGTTTCATCCAATACCAATAATACCATGTCATTTACAATACTATATCGTTTAATTCTTGCATCAGCTATTGTTTGCTCGTAACCAAGAAAAGTAGAATTATCTCCTTCGCTAACTGTTGTCCATTTAATTTGCTTCATATCTGCTTTGAATTTACCAGATTCTTTTGCTCTTTTGCGCTGAGCATCCATTGATTTATTAAACCCTTTTTCGTCCACCATTATTCCTTTTTCTTGGGCCATCAGCTGCGTTAGATCCAATGGGAATCCATAAGTATCGTATAATTTAAATGCATCTTCTCCGGGGATTGTTTTACCCTTTAGGTTTTTTAATAATTTTTCAAAATGGTTAATCCCTCGATCAAGTGCTTCATTAAATGAAGCTTCCTCACTTTTAATTACGTTTGAAATATGTTTTTGTTTTTCAATCAATTCAGGAAAAGCATCACCCATTAAATCGCAAACCGTATCTACTAAACCATGAATAAATGGTTCATGCTGATCCAGCTTACGTCCAAATCGGGCAGCGCGGCGAAGTATCCTTCGCAATACATATCCCCTTCCTTCATTAGATGGCAATGCACCATCTGCAATGGAGAATGAAAGCATCCGAACATGGTCAGCTATCACTTGAAATGGCACTGGATTATCTTTACTAGATTTCCCGGTTAAATCTTCAATTTTTGCAATGATGGATGTAAAAAGGTCTGAATCATAATTACTGGTTCTTCCCTGAAGGACTGTTACAATTCGCTCCAGACCTGCACCCGTATCGACGTGTTTTTCAGGTAAATCTTCTAATGTTCCATCGGCCAAGCGGTTATTCTGAATAAAAACAAGATTCCATAATTCCCAGTAATCATCCGAATTATTCACACCTTGTGCATCTTGTTTTGATAGATCATCACCCATGTAATAATGAATTTCTGAACATGGGCCACATGGTCCCGTATCACCCATTTCCCAAAAATTATCTTTTTTACCGCATTTTAATATTCTGGCTGGATCTATATCAGTGACTTTAGACCATAATTGAAATGCTTCATCATCATCTTCATAGACAGTTGCCCAAAGACGTTCTTTATCTAATCCCCAAACTTCAGTTAATAATTCCCAAGCCCATTCAATGGCTTCAGCTTTATAATAATCACCAAACGACCAGTTGCCAAGCATTTCGAAAAAAGTATGATGAAATGTATCGAAACCAACTTCTTCCAGATCATTATGTTTTCCGCTTACGCGTATGCATTTCTGACTATTGACTGCACGGAGTTGTTGCGGTTTTTGGTCACCCAGAAAAATGGGTTTGAATTGATTCATACCGGCATTGGTGAATAATAATGTGGGGTCATCATGAAGAACGACAGATGAGCTGCGAACAAATTGATGACCTTTATTCTTAAAAAAGTCTATATATGATTTACGTATGTCTGCTGCGTTCTTCAAAGTGAAAATGAGGTTTCTATTGTAGTAAGATTAATGGTTTCATCAGGACTATCCACATCACCATCTCCATCTAAATCCCGAAATGATCGCTGAAATGTATAATTAAGCATCAATCCAGAAGATATTTCAAATCCTACCTGATAGCCCATTATTGTACCTTCAGTATATTCAAAATCGAATGGATTAGGAACATTTCGCTGCTGATAATACAACCGTGCATATTTTAATCGGCTAATACTTTTTGTTAAGTTGAGGGATACCAGGAAACTCTTGTTTTCAGATTCTACATAATCTGCTTCAATATCATCCCAAATTTTACCAAGAAGATTTTGATAAGAAGCACCTGCTTTAAGTATCGAACCAATTTGAATGCCCAAATGTGCATAATATCCTTTTTGCTTTCCATAACGACCTAGTGTTGATTCTTTGGTGACCACTTCAGTTACACCAGATGAAGTAACAAATGTCGCCCTTTCTAAATCATATGCTCTGTTCCAATAACTGAATTCAAACTGACCTTTGGGTATCATTCTATATTCAAGATTGAATGATGCCGGCCCAAAATTACTAGCGATTCCAAATGGGACCAATCCCAATCCTAAATCCATTGATTTACCCGTCCCGGGATGATAAGTAGTGCCCAACATTTTGGCAGCTTGTGCATAAATAGTAATAAGCATATTTTCTTGGGCAACAATTGGATATCCAAAATCAATGGCCAATGCACCGATTGGATCAGATGAAGTTTTTACATCTAATGGTTCCGGTAGAAGTGTCGCTTCTTGATCAGGTAAGGAATCATAAAATGCGTCATTGCTGAAATCCTGCCCAACAGCATCTCCAAGGTTATCCCAAAAAGCATGGATAACATCTAAATCATAGACATCCGGGAGACCATCACCATCTCGATCAAATTCTGCGGCGTGATTATCCGCCAAACCATCACCGTCGGAGTCTAGCCAATAATGTGCATTGTTCGGAAAATGATCCACTAAATCCGGTCGGCCATCACCATCCATATCTTTTAAACCAAGAAATTGATTCCGATCTAAAACAATCGATACAGCAACTGGCACAGGAATTAATTTCGGAAAACGAAAACGACCGCCAATAATTCCAATATTTTGTTTAAAGTCATTTATAAATCCTTGAGCGGATCCGAATTTATTTTTGACACTTATATCTAACCCTACATTTCGGATTGATGGATACTGGACTGCATTGGAATATCCACTAACCAAAATACCATATCCCAAATCGACTCTGTCTAAAGAACCAATTTTGAAATAAAGAGGGTCCGATTTTCGCCCGTAACTAATGTAGTATATTTTGTCAATGAGTGTATTCTTTGCATTTACACCATTAGAAAAGTCCCAATTCTCATCATATACATTGCCCTCATGGTCAAAATAAAACACCAGATCCCAGACAATATCAAATTTCCAAAATGGTGTTACAGGTCGCAAAGCAATCTGATTCCACACTTTTCCATCGATAGTGACAGTCCCAAAGGCACCGGTCATAGAACTCTGACTATTGAGCCAGGCTGAAACCAATACTATGCTTAATATGATTTTATACTTCATGTACGCGAAATTGTTAACATTGAAATTACCGTTTAGACGCTTCTCTATTCAACCGCAAAATCCTTAACTTCATTATATTTTTTAAACATCAAAATGTCTAATCAATTCAAACATATAGATATAACTACACTCAGCCGGACTGAATTGCACGCTCTAATAAAGGAAATGTCTTCAGCCTTGAAGCAACGTCTTGAAAACGGTGAAGATATTGATACTATTTTAGATGAAGAAAACCCTTTCTTTATTTTTGAACCATTTATGGAACCGGTGGAGTTTCCGATTTTGGTAATTACCATGATAAACAATTTTCAATCCGAGATAATTATGGCTACAATTTTAGACGCATTAGAAAAAGGAATCGAAAAATATAAATAGTCTATATTAAAAAGGGCAGATAAACTGCCCTTTTTAATTGTGTTCAATTGATTTGTTATTTCAATAATATTAATTTATTTGATTGCGCCTGACCAGCAGCTTCCAATCGGTAAATATAAACTCCTGAACTAACAATATTGCCCTGATTATCCTTGGCATCCCACATGGCAGAATTCATTCCTGCATTTTCAAAACCGGATGTCAAGTTACGTATTTCTCTACCCATCAAATCATACACTTTCAAATTAACGAACCCAGCTTGTGGTAAGTTATAGCTAATGACGGTTGTAGGATTAAATGGATTGGGATAAGCCGGATTAAGTGTAAGGATATTTGGCATAATTATTTCATCATCAATAACCACTTCTGGCATGACCTGATTTAGAACTAAATGAATGTCATCCACGAACCAGCCAATGGATTCATCTTGACTGTCTGATGTAAAAAGTAGACGTAAATACAATTCTTCTTCATTGATAAAATTATCTAAATCAACATATTTCTCCTGTACTTGATTAAATGAATTAACAGTCAAGGCTGTTTGCCACATGCCGGAAGAACCGCGCTTAAATTGTAAATAACCAAAATCACCATCTCCAAACATTTCTCCAGAGAAAAAGTATAAATAAGCGTGATTAAAATACGTTAGATCAAGTGGCTCAACAAGATAACAGGGACTTTCAGAATTAGGTTCATAATTTGTACCTGGGCTATTATTCAATGTGTAATTAATATTTGAGTTTACATATTGTCGTCCCCATTCTCCCAGATTCCAACGATCTAATGCATTTGCATTTTCAAAATCACCTAATGTATAATTTTCAGCAATAGAAAATACTTTCGAATCAGATACTGTCTCATTGGCCATGCTAGAAGCATCTGTAATTGTAGTCCAATACGTAATTATTGTGCCTGGTTCTACATCAGAATAAGTTAAAATACCTTCATATACCCCTGATAATGCAGATTCTGAACAGGTTGCTGATTGAATATCACCATTGCCAATTTGCCATTGCAACTCAACATGACCAATTCCAATATTATCTGATGTTACAATATGTACATCATAAGCACCGTTAGGATAAAATTGATCTTCAAGATCAGACAGTGAATGCACAACCGGTGGTATTTGATCTGATCCAATATTAAAAGAAAATGTGGAAAAAGGCGCTCCGTATGGTTTTGTGACTCGACTACCACTTGTCGTTTCAAATGCGACATAATACTGCATAATTCCTACTTCACCGGAAGGAGTTATACTCCCTGAATAATTATTTCCCCCAGATGCCGACATCATTGCTGAATCCGTTATAACACCATTCAATCCCCAAAATAGTTGTAACGTATTATAATCAATTGAATAATCTGCACTTTCTTCAATTTCTACATCCAATGAAATTGGAGACGATGTATCTTCAGTATCGTTCAATTCTTCAAACTCAACTTCACCCATATAAGGATAACTCATAACGAAAAGTCCGTTTCCGCTAAAATCTGTAGAGTAGATTAAACCGTTTGCTGAATAAGGGTATGTCCCCCAATTCCCGCTATACAATCCCGACTGACCCGGATAAAAATCATAATAGCCCACTTCTATAGGATTTGACGGATCAGACATATCCACGATTCGTGTTCCATATACATAGTAAGAAATATAGAGCAAGTTATCTTTGAAAAACACGTTGTGTGCAGATTTGTTAGCAGCATTTGTTTCATTGGGGTACCATGTGGATAGATGATTGATATTACTGAAATCCTGGATGTCAAAAATATTGATATAGCCCCCATTCTTTTCATCTGCAGTTATAGCATATTTGGAATCATCAGATACCCATACAGCATGGCTGCCGTAATTGCTATAATTGTGTTCAACCATTGTAGTTGGATTCGTTTTGTTTGAGACGTCAACTATATATAAAGAGCCATTATAAATACCGCAGCCATACAGTGTATCATTTTTTACATAGCCATCATGAAAATAAGAACCTTCCCAGGAACCAACCTCAACTGGATTTTCCGGATCCGCAAGGTCTAAAATTCTGCAACCGCCAGCGTCAACATTAGCTCCAAAAATATAGGCATACCCATCGGCAATATTAATATTGTGTGCCGAGGTGAATGTTGATGTATAGGCACCAACTTTATATGGATTGAAAGGATCTTCAAGACTAATGATATCCAGCCCGCCACCTGTTTCATTGGTAACATAACAATAATATCCATGAACTTTTAGATCACGCCAGGTGGATGTTTCACCGGGAATAAACCCAACTTCAGTTGGATTGTGTGGGTTTGTAGAAATATCAATTATGGACGTACCATCCGATTTCCCGGCAAGTGCAAACTCATGTCCATCTGGTGCAGTATATCCCCAAATATCACTAAAAGCTGTATTCGGTATCTGCCCTACAGCACGGATATTATCAATTTGAACATTTTGTGAGAATATGATTCCAAACAAAGTTGTCATTATTATAAATATTTTCTTCAATGTATTCCCCCCAATTTTTAATTTTTATAAAGAAAATAATCAGTTTTAATTTTTTCACACTGCATATTTCCCCTATTTTTGTTTATTTTCTTCCGGTATGATTAAAAAGATATTCACTAACAAAACGGTTATTGTTTTGTCAATACTCATTAGTATGTCTTATGGACAGAGCAAATCGCTACTCAATAATTTACGAATTGAGCCAAAGCAAAACGGCATATTTTTAACCATTCAATCATCTTCACCGTTAAAAATTGAAAATATTATAGGCTGGGTAAATGATGATTGGTTCTATATAACTGTTCATGAGGCAGTTGGGGATTCAATTTCTATACAAACAGCGCAATATAGCTATCCCGTCATTACTGTTGAAAATACAAATGCAGAAGAATCCACTCAAATAGCACTTAGCTTACATGGAAAAATAGAAAATTTTGAATTTTATCTTTCTGATAATAAGCAAACCATTATTGCAGCACTTTATTATTCTGCAGAATCAGTGGTTGCTTTATTAGAGGAAAAACAACTGGAGGATTATTCCAGTTATAAATTGAACTCTCGTTTAAAATCTGTTTTTTATCTTACCGGTGGAGCGTTAACTATCAGTGGTGTAATTTCCGGAGATGGGTCCAAAGGAAATAATACAGAGCTCGCATTAGGTTTGACCATTTTGGCTTGTACATATTTTTACGACCTGGTAACAAAATAAAGATGGTTGAACTCCTTCCATATTATGCGTTATTTTATGTTATCGGTTTAATGCTGATGGGGCTATTTGTCCGTTTTGTGCTATACAAACGGAGAATTAAAAAGAATACTACTGACCATGAAGATTAATTACATATTGATGAGTGTCATGTTTTTTGCCTGCACTGATTCACCACCTATTTCTGAACAAAGTGTATCCATTATGCAACAACTAGAAACTGACTTTGATAATGGAAAACTATCCAATGATGAATTTTATACATATTTAACCTATAGTGTTTATGCCCAAGAATTATTACCAAAGAAATACAATGGGAAATTGGGACAACATGATGCATCACCCATTATTTTGAATGTTAAACGGGCATTCCCAACTTTAAGCCTGTATACTCAAAATCATTTAAAACAATGGATCAAACCATTGCCTCCAAAACTATCTAAACCAAGAGCCAACCCATGAAAAATCTATTAGCTGTAATTTTATTATTTGCATTTTTATCAGCAGAGCCACATCCTGAAGCAATTAAATCTGCACAGAATATTATTCAGGTTTTTTCTCACCAATCTTCAAAATCTCATATAAGTGATGATTTACGTACTCTTGCCAGATACGGCCATAGTCTTTCCGAAAACACAAAACATGAATTAAGATTGTTAGGATTTAATTTTGGCGGAAGAATCGTCAACCGATCCCTTGATGTTCGGACAGAAGCTTCTGGGCTAAATGATACGTATGACAATGGCAATTTTAGATTTCATTACACAACTTCCGGTAGTCACGCAGTCAGTTCATCGGACACAAACAGTAATTCAATACCCGATTATATTGAACAAATGTCAGATGTATTTAATCATGTTGTTGATTATCAACTTAACATGTTTGATTTTGTCGAGCCACCTGCAGATGGCTGGTATACAGCCATCAATGACAATGGCGGCAATGGATTATATGATATTTATGTGCGTAATGCCGGCGGAGGAGTCTATGGATATGTCCAACCGGAATTTTATGCAAATAATAGCGGTAATAATGAACATTCTTCTGGTGTGATAGAAGTAAACGCATTCACGAGTTATATGGTTATGCGCCATAACTATAATGGTTTTCCCAATACTGAATTAGAAGCCATTAAAGTTACTGCAGCCCATGAGTTTTTTCATGCTGTACAGTTTGGTTATGATGGTTGGGAAGAATCATGGGTCATGGAAGCTACTGCTGTGCAGATGGAAGAAATAGTTTATGATGATGTAAACGATTGCTATCAATACATGTCATCCTGGTTCAATAGTCCTCACCAGTCACTGAATTTAGATTCACAAAACCGCTGGTATGGCTCATTTATTTTCTTTGAGTATGTGAACTCCCATTTGAGTGACGAAGCTATACGTGAATTTTGGGAGCATAGTATTACCCATGACAGCTATTATGGTGAATACAGTGTTCAAACACTGGATGAAGCATTCGATGATTTAGGATCTTCATTTACTGAAATGCTCAATGGAATGTCCGTAGCCAACCGGATTATGTCCTCTTCTTCTGCAGCAGCGCCTTTTGACTATGAGGAGGCCGATACATACAGTGCTAATCTATCCACATATAACACTGTCTCATACAGTGCCGGTACGGACGAAACTGTTACAAGTACAAATCTGCAGGAAAATGCCGCGCAATACATTCGACTCACATCGGATGATCCTGTTTTAGCAACACTTACCAATGACGATGGGCCGGATTCGTATTTAGAACTGCATGCAATCATGACTTATGGAGACAGTGCCTGGACCGTTTGGAGCGGCAGCCCCATCAATGTGGATCCGACTGACACATCAACAGTTTATTTTGTTGTGGTAAGCCAGAACGATGCCGGCAGTGATTTTGACTATACCCTTACTTTTACTGATGGAGCAATGTCAACTGATCTGGAGATACCTGATAAATTCAGTATTTCCCATGCTTATCCGAATCCCTTCAATCCGCAGACGAATATTCAGATCGATCTGCAAAATCCTCAACGTGTACAGGTTTACATTTATGATATCAAAGGCCAAATGGTCAAGACTCTTGTGAACCGACATTTAGTTGCTGGTCAACACGTTTTTACATGGAATGGACGGAATTACCAGGGCCATCCTGTTTCAACTGGTACGTACTTTGTTCGTATAAAGGGCAAAAGTCAGGAACGCTGGCAGAAGGTAACCCTGCTGAAATAATTCAGTCAGCGAGCTTTTGATCTAGTTCGCCGTTCTGTTCCAAGGCCCAGAGATTATCGTACCCGCCGATGGGTTCATCATTGATGACGATTTGGGGGACGGTCATACCTCCCGTTATTTTCGCTAATTCTTCGCGGGACATACCCAATTCCTCAATATTGATCTCTTTGTAAGCCACACCTTTTTCGTCAAGTAATCTTTTAGCATTGCGACAGTATGGACACCAATTTGTGGTGTAGAGTTTTACACTCATTTAATCAATAATACTTTTTGAATTTGATTGAATTTCAATGCTTTCATAACAACAAAATAAGTTCCTGATGCGACATTTTGTCCAAATCTGTTTGTTCCGTTCCATTGTATATTATGAATACCGGCATTCTTTTGTCCATGGAGCAAAACAACCACTTCCCTGCCGAGAATATCATAAACAGTCATTTTCACATCTGAAGAAATTGGCAATTGGTAACGAACGGTTGTCACCGGATTAAAGGGATTGGGATAGGCCGGCAATAATTGAAAACCAGTGGGCAAGTTTTCTTCTTCAGTTCCCAAAGGTGCCACATAATTTGCCGGAGCTTCTGTTGTAAAACGGATTGCTCTTTCATTGGAGAGTTCTGCTGCACCGGGAGCGTAACCATTGTTAAAAACATACTGAATACCTTCATTCTTGGTGTGGTCTTCTATACCCACAGTAGCATAATTTTTATCCGCATCAATGTCAGCGACATCTAAATAGTGAAATTCGATCACACCATCCCCTGATTCTGTGGGCATGGCAGTCTGGTCGTATAAATGAATGGCAAAGGTCTCTTCCGTAGTCTCGTCAAAGCCATTCAAGGCTCGGGACCACTCAATGATAAAGCGGCCGTTGTCTTCATCATGTTTGGTATACACACGGATAGAATCAT
>Ga0208391_1001107_pt1 | contig 13362 bp, 5 predicted proteins | sample Knorr_S23_td_Bot_FD_185612 | JGI IMG/M metagenome (GOLD analysis project Ga0208391, IMG submission 185612) | Marine microbial communities from Southern Atlantic Ocean transect - Knorr_S23_td_Bottom_ad_3770_LV_A (SPAdes) (version 2) | ecosystem: Environmental > Aquatic > Marine > Oceanic | place... | reverse complement strand
GCTGGATGCCAACCGCTGCCAATCAGAGTCAGACCTTGCACTCTCTTGCCTCCGTTCGTCTCGCGCGCGACTTCAACCCTAAATGCCTCGACGCATAGCACAGGTCTAGGCGTGACGGGGGAGTAGAGTTTGGGTTGTAATCTGAGGGATTTGGCGACTGCTCATCCGCTTGATTTGGGGGAGTTCTCGGGACAACGTGTTGCGGTCGATGTCTTCCTCAATGCCTACCAATTCATCACCAGCTTGACTGGGGCGGACGGGAAACCGCTCTCTTACGAGGGACGGCCTGTCGCTCATCTGATGGGATTTCTGGATCGGGCGACATGGATGCTTGAGAATGGGATTGAGCCTGTTTTCATTTTCGATGGTCACCCGCACGAACTGAAGATGGAGACTCTTGCGGGTCGCAGGATTCGCAAGGATAATGCGAACGCCAAATGGGAGGCGGCGATTGAAGCCGAGGACATGGCGCTGGCGAAGAAACTCGGGCCTCAGACCGCCGAATACACGCGTGAGATGGTTGCTCAGACCAAGCGACTCTTCGATTGCCTCGGCCTCGTCTGGATCGAAGCACCGATGGAGGCGGAGGGTGCTGGCGCTGTTCGTTGTGCAAACGGTGAAGTTGCTGCGGTAGCGAGCCAGGATTGGGACACTCTGCTCTACGGCTCACCAGTGATGATTCGCAATCTGACCAGTCATGGCCGGCGTAAGTTCGGTCGAATGGTCGTCGCCGAGAAGATCGTCTTGGCGGAGTTACTCGAAAACCACAACATCACGCGCGAGCAATTGGTCGATTTGGCGATAATGATTGGTACCGACTTCCATCCCGGAATCAGAGGCATTGGCCCAAAAACCGGCCTCAAACTGATTCGTGAGCATGGGACGATGGAGGCCGTTGCCGAGGTCAAAGACTTCGAGATGCCCGAGGACATCGAGACCATTCGAGGCCTCTTCCACAATCACCCGATCCATCCCGAGCCGCTGCCCGAATCGACGAAGGCGGTCGAGGAGAGGTTGCGGGAATTTCTGCAAGGCGAGTTCGGCTTCTCCGAGCGTCGCCTCGAGCGGGCCCTCAAGCGGCTGGCCAATGCCAACCACCTCAAATCTGACAGCCAGCCGACTCTCTTCGACTTCTGAAATAGAGAGAAGGGGCGATTCGCCCGAGGACTGAAGCGCCCTCGGGGAACCTGTCACCGCGCAACGTCAGAAGACGGTCGCGGGCCTGAGCAGTTTTGACCAGCGTCGTACCTGTTTCACAGGACGTCGCTGTTCTCATCCTCGTCGAGGATGCCGTCAGCGTCATCGTCGTCATCGAGGTAATCCTCGATTCCGTCGTTGTCGTGATCGAACTGGCCGGTGTAATCCCAGCCGTCGTTCTGCTCGAACCAGTCGGAGAGACCGTCGTTGTCGTCGTCGGTATCGATCATGTCGGGGATTCCATCATTGTCATGGTCATACCTCCAGACACCGATAGCTCCGTCGACTTCGTCGACATCGAGGATGTTGTCGTTGTCATCGTCGTCGTCAACACCGTCGTTCAGTCCGTCGTTGTCGTGATCGCGTGAGTAGTCCTCACCGTTCGGTCCAACGTCGTTCCAGTTGTCGATGCCATCGTTGTCGATGTCGAAGTCAACATTGTCGCGAACGCCATCGTTGTCGTGATCGTAGATGTTCGAGTTCGGGTCTCCGTCATTGACTTCCTCTCGGTCGTCTATGCCGTCGCCGTCATCGTCATCATCCTCAGCGTCATTGATGCCGTCGTTGTCGTGGTCCTCCGGGAACTCGTCCTGGTAGTCCGGGATGCCATCATTGTCATCGTCGAAGTCCAGGTCGTCCGGGATTCCGTCTCCATCGTTGTCGTTCTCGCCGTTCTGGTCTTGGTTGTCGAGCTGTTGGCTTTGCTGCTGATCAGACTGCTGACCCTGCTGGCCTTGGTTATTGTCTTGGGTCTGGCCTTGCTGTTGCTGGTTCTGTCCATTCTGGTTGTTACCATTCTGGCTTTCACCCTCTTGCTGGCCTTGCTGGCCGGATTGTTCTCCGCCCTGCTGTTGACCCTGACCGTTGTCTTGCTGGTTGGATTGTTCTCCACCCTGCTGACCACTGCCTTGCTGACCATCTTGGCCGGACTGTGAACCTTGGTTCTGTCCGTTGCCTTGCTGGCCGTTCTGGCCTTGACCTTGGCCTTGACCGCCTTGCTGTCCGGATTGACCTTGGCCTTGACCTTGGCCTTGACCTTGGCCTTGACCTTGGCCTTGACCTTGGCCTTGACCTTGTCCTTGACCTTGTCCTTGACCTTGGCCTTGACCCTGGCCTTGACCTTGGCCTTGACCCTGGCCTTGACCTTGGCCTTGACCTTGGCCTTGACCTTGGCCTTGACCTTGTCCTTGACCTTGTCCTTGGCCCTGTCCTTCTCCGTCTTCGCCTTCTCCACCGCCGTCAGTACCGCCGTCGCCGGTTCCCTCTCCGTTGTCACCATAATCTGGATCATACGCATCTGGGATACCGTCGCCGTCCGAATCCGACATCGATCCGTTGTTAGGATCGTTCGGGAACGGATCGTCGGCGTCATTCTGCCCGTCACCGTCGGTGTCGGCTGAGTTGGGGTTCGTTCCTGCGGCGTACTCCTGAGAGTTCGTCAGTCCGTCGCCGTCAGGGTCCGCGTTAGCGTCACTGGCAGAGTTCGGATCCAGTCCGTAGGAAACCTCCCAACCATCCGGCAAACCGTCGTTATCGGTGTCGGCGTTGTTAGGGTCCGTGCCTTCAGCATCCTCCTCAGCATTGGTAAGCCCGTCTCCGTCCCAATCAGCCCCTCCATCGTCGGGGTTAAGTGGATCAGAGCCGGAATGGTTGTCGGCAGTTACGCCGACGGAACCAGCCATCAACACGAGGAGCATTGCAATCAACATGCTCGTATTCTTCATTTTCTGTATTTCTTTCATTTCTTTTTCCTTCCAAAAATCAGTTCAGAGAACCCGCCGTTCTCTCTTTCCGGTAAAATGCTCGCGCCTGTCCTCGCGCAAACCATAGAATCCGGGAGTGACGGATGCTGATTGAGAGTAAACTGAAGGGTGGTGTCCACAGATCATAAATGCAGTACTGCGCCGCATTCAAGTCTTTGTGGATTATCTTTTTCCTCGGCCTACTCCTCCTCTATTACGCATCCAATCTCACGGGCTTTCACAGGGAACCCTCCGTTCCCTCTAAATTTTGAGGAGTCGATAGCCTATTTCAACCCCTCCCGAGCCTGAGTAAAGGCCGTTTTGACCCCTCAAGGAGTGATTCGGGCGAGCTCGGCACGGAACTTGGTTTTGGAGAGGAAGTGCAGGACGGGCGTGGCGAGGCTGCCGATGACTAGAGCTGTCAGCAGAAGATTCGACCATAACTCGATGCCGGAGCCGAAACTGAAGTAGAGAATCCAGCCGGCACCGAGGAATGCCCAGGGTCGGTAGCGACGAGCGAAAAGAGCTGAGCGGGACTTCGCGAGTTCGTCTGAGTAGAGATTCGATTGTTCGCCTTCCGCGAGCATATCGTTCTCGGTTGCGCAGCGGACGCAGACTTGGTAGCGGGGCCCGTTGCCGCTGATGAACTGGGAGTTGGGGTAGTTCTGAGTGCACATGCGACAGGTCGGCATGGTGATTCGCCCTGAGGACCGAGCGTCGCGCCTTCAACGCTGCGGTTATTCGGTTTGGGGCTTTGTTGTGGTTTGTGGGATTTGCTCTGCTTCGAGGTTGAGGAAAGCCACGAGCAGGTCGAGACCATCTGGACTTCCCACAGATTCCGGGTGAAACTGCACACCGTGGATCGGTAGGGTTTGGTGGCGGACTCCCATGATCAGCGTTCTTGATTCATCCCAGGCATTCGGGATGAGCTGGGGGGTTGTTGATCGAGGCTCGAGTATCAGGCTGTTGTAGCGCATCAGGGTGAGTTCTGATTCGAGCCCTTGGTAGAGGCCGGAGCCGTTGTTGAGGATTGTCGATGGGACTCCGTGAACGGCTCCGAGCGGTGATTCTGTGAGTTTGTAGCCGGCTGCTAAGCCGAGTGCTTGGTGGCCCAAGCACCAGCCGAGAATCGGTATCGCCTCGTCAACTCTCTCGAGGGGTCCGTTTCTGGTCAGGTCTCCACGTATCGCGCGCGATGCGAGTTCCATCGTGGGCGCTGAGACCTCGGGGCGAGATGGACCTGGTCCGAGGATGATGTGGGTCGGTTCATGCTCTGCCAGCCAGGCTTCAATCGTCGTCGCCGCATCCGCTCGTTCGGCTGGTCGGCCCTCGACAATCACCACCTCTGCGCCCAAGCGATGCAGGGCTTGGGCGATGTTGTTGCTGAATGAGTCGAGATTGTCGACGAGTAGTACTCTCGGGCAATCTCGTTCTACCGCTTGAGTACCTATTTCTGGATTCTCGCTCGGTCTGACTTGACCCAATACTCCCTCGACTTGTGGAACAGGGAGGATTCCGACTTCGCGCTCGGGTAATTCCGTGGCGCTGAATCCGGTTCGGAAACCCCAGGTGGCTTCGGTAATCGCCGCAGCCTTCCAGCGAGCTTCTTCGACTTCGGCGGCGGGAATTGAATCGATCACCACGCCGCCGCCGGCCTGCACCACTCCGTGCCATTCATTCGGGCCACTGTGGGCCTCCAAGGTGCGAATCAGAATGTTCCAATCGGCCTCTCCAGCGCCCGAATTCATGTGCCCGATCGAGCCCGTCCAAGCCCCACGAGGCGCTCCTTCCAATTCGTCTATCGCAGTCATCGTCACCGTCTTCGGACAGCCGATTATCGAACCGCCGGGAAACAGTGCTGCGAGTGCAGCACCTGCATCGGCTTCTGCCGCCAGCCTGCCCTGAACACCCGAAACCAGATGCTGCACATTGGCCAGCGCTTCGACGCGCCAATCCGCCCAATGGACACTGTCACTCTCACATACTCGGCTGAGGTCGTGGCGCTCAAGATCGACGAGCATCAGATGTTCTGCGATTTCTTTGGCCGACGAGGCCATCTCGACGCGCAAGGCGAGATCCTCTTCCTCAGTCGCTCCTCGTGCGCGTGTTCCTTTGATCGGCCTCGTCGAAACCACACCATCCCTCAGGCGCAGAAGACGCTCGGGGGAGGCGGAGGCGACTGCCCAACCGTGGTCTGCGAGGTGCAGCCAGGAGGCGTATGGAGCGGGGTTGCTGCGCGTCATTCGCAGGAAAGCCAGCCATGGATCGTCGCTCATCGGCCCTTGCCATCGGCGCCCGTAATTGAGTTGGTAGAGATGTCCGCCGCGGATCGATTCGCGGATTCTCTCGACCGCTCTCGCGTGCTCGGAATCGCTCTCACTCTCCGGCACAGTCGCCCGCGTCACCGGGGCTATCTGGACCTCCTGCGCCTCCTGAAATGCTGTTGCTGGTGAGTGTTCTGCTGCGGCCAGCCAAGGGTGGCCGTCGAGGGCGATGAGGTGGAGTTTGTCACTCTCGCGCTCGTGAACCCACCATGCATCACAGCGCCAGAGGACTCCTAGGAGCTGGCCGGGTTCGGGGTTGTTGGCGAGGCGGATGTCACTCGCCCATCTCCCCATGTCGTAGCCGAGCAAGCCTGCGAATCCGCCCGGTGTTACGGGTGAGGTGACGAGGGCGTCTGCGGATTGCGGTGAGTCTGTAGTTGAATTGGGTGAAGCGGTTGCGACTTCGAATTCTCGAGTGATTTCAAGTGCCTGGGCGAGGCTTGCTGGTCGATGTTCGTCGAAGGTTCTCCAGCGCTCGTCGTGCCATTCCTGAATGACCATGACGAGTGGTTCTGGCGCTCCGAGTCCGACTTCTCCTGCGAGGGGCGAGCCGCTCTGTGGCGAGCCACGTTGTGGCGCTGCTGTCGGATCGTAATGCGGCTCGAAGAAGAGGATTCGAATGCTGTCGAGGCAAGGCAGCATCGAGGATTGCGCGAGATCCGTGATCGGTCCCGCTGAATGCAAAAGCAACTCGTCGCTCGCGGTTTCGCCTCGAGACCGGTTCAGCATGGCGATGAGCGGCTCTGAATGGTCGGTCTCGAAAGTGAGCCGCTCGATTCTGCTTCTGCGCTGCACGTCCACTACTCCCAGCTCTATTGTCATCTACTTCCAATCATCGGCCGACTGCCAAGCGCTGCTCAGTCGGGCCAGCCACGAGGCTGTTGCGGCTTGATGAAGTCTACCACGAGGCTTGCCGATTCGTCGGCCATCGATGGTAGCCAGCGCCTGCACACCCATGCCGCTGCCCAAGACGACCATCTCGGCCGCCCTTACCACCATCGGAATCGTCAGTCGGGCCTGCCTCACGGGAATGCCCGCCGCCTCGATGCCAGTGCGAATCTGTTCGAGGGTGACCGAATCCAGAGCACCTTCGCTCGGCCGAGGGTGGTAAGCGACGCCGTCCGCGTCGAGCAACATCGGCATGCAGCGGTCGCCGTCGACTAGACAATCATCCTCCACCAGGAGCGAGATGTCCGCGCCATGCGCGCGAGCCGCCTCGCGCGCCTCGAAGTACGGCTGCCAATCACCGTGCTTGGTCCCTCGAACCCCGGCATCCCAGATGGGTGCTGCGAGGGTGATCGCCGAGAGTTCCGCCGGATAGGTCACATTGATTCGCGGGGTCAGGCTGACTTGGCCGCCAGCAGAGATTCCAACCTTGATCAGATGAGGCGCCTGATCGTCACCGACGATAGCCTCGCCAGGAAGATCCAAGCCTGCTAACGCCTCGAAAATGAGTCCCTCGAAGTCGCTCGGCAGGCTGATACCGAGGCGCTCAGCATGTCGCCGCAGCCTAGCGAAGTGCAGGTCTGCGGCCAATAGCCTCGCAGCGCCATCCCATGCGACCGTGGTGAAGACCTCTGAGCGTGGGTCGCGGTCCGCCATGACTCGCCATCAGGGTCGCCCGCTTCAATCCGCTCACACGCATCTCAGAGCATGTCGTCGAGGAATGAAGTGTCGACATCTTCGTCTTCGACCGAGAGATCGTCGGCCAGATCATCGAGATCTTCCAGATCGAGTTCATCTGCAAAGTCATCCAGATCATCGATGTCGACCTCTTCCTCGGGACCACCCAACAATTCGTCCACGACTTCCGAGTCAGCACTCGGCGCTGGTCCGATATCCTCCTCGGCGACGATTCCAGCAGAAGCCGCCGTCGCCGAGTAAGATTCGTCTGCTCCCTGACCTGCATCCTTGTCAGCAGACCCGTCACGTCGCGCCGAAGCGACTAGTCCAGAACCTTGATCGGAGCCCACTCCAAGGCCTTCGCCGATACCCATATCGAAGTCGCCAGTGAAATCATCGTCGTCCGAAAGGCCGGCCGCCTCGCGCTCCTTCTGCTCCTCCAATTCGACTTCGAAGGCGCCCATCTCCCATGGAGCGGGCGCGGAATCCTCGCGCGGCTTGATGAACAGAATCGCCCCGACCAGCAGCATCGCAACCGAAAGCAGCGCGACGATCATGTTCATCTCGCCAGACAGAATCCTGTCAACCCATGAATCACCAGCCGGATCATCACCCGGCTGTTTGGTCCCGAACGAGGACTCCGACCACGGCGGAACCTCGACGGGATCTGCATGGAATGTGTGCACGTCACCGTTGAAAGTGACGATTTCTATCCAATAAGTCTCCTCGCGCGCGAGCGCGGCATCGTCGAATTCATTGATGATCAGAATCGTGTCGCGCATTCCCTCTTTGAACAGCGTAGCATTCCTCGTATCGATGAATGCTTCAAGGCTCACGTAGGCGTGATATGTGCTGTACATCGGGTCGTCGCTCGCGTCCCAATTCACTTCAATCAGTGATCCAGCAGCGTTCCAGCTCGCACGAATACCACTCACATCAGGACACTCGGGGCAGGGATCGGCGGAGAGTTCGTCGGTGATTTCTATCCAAGAGGTGGCGAGGTTGTTCACCCAGGCATTCCCGGAAGAATCGACGGCGACGACGGCGACGTAGATACGGCGGTTCGGAACCAAGTAGAGATCACCTTGATCTAAGTCCAGAATCGGGTCTGTTCGGGCTGAGAATGTGGTCAGCAAGATTGGTAGATGCTGCTCTCTGTCAATTACCATCGATGGTTTCAGATTCTCGATGTTCTCAAGCAGAATCGGCGTGTCGATCACAGCATAAATCCTGTATTCAGCGATGTCTGAAGCGCTGCTCGGCTGGAATTCCACGAACATCGCATCTCCCGAATCACCTCCTCGGTCACTCAGTACCGGAGCCGCCAGCCTGTCAGGAGGCGAGATGTCTCCGCGGTTGTCGATGGGCGTGACGATGACCATGTGATCGTTGAGCCCTTCGAGGTGGACGTTGCCGCGCAGGTCGTGGATTGTGACGGTGACGTAGAGTGGGATCATCGGCTCGATGGTCTCTGATTTGAGAGTCGCGAGCGAATCGCCGTAGAGAGCCTTGGTGATGGTAAGTTCGAGTTGGAAGTCCGCGCCGAACTGGCGCTGGTCGACCGTGATGAGGCCGCAATCAGAAGGAATCACCTTGCAACTGTCCCAGAGGTCTGAAATGTCATCCAGCGGATATTCTGAGATCCAGATGGTGTAGAAATCGAAGTCCTCTGCGGCGGAGCGATTCCAGCGGATGTCAATGGCTCCGCCGTCGTCCTCCGGATGGTCCCAAGCGTCCAGTCCGGTGACTCTGTCGGGTGCTGCCCCAGCACCCACGACGTTGGATATCGGGGTTGCCTCGACGATGAAGACATTGTCGACATCGCCATTACCCCAATCGTCGAAGGCGACGACTCCGACCCAGTAGACGACGTCGTCGACAAGGCCACTTTCACCGAGTGAATCGATGATGACCTCGGTGATAGAACAGTCATTGATGTAGGCTGAGACCGGCCATCCATCGACTGTGGAAGGTGCTTGCCAGCCAGAGGCTGGAAGAGTGTAAACCGCGTAATAGGTGCAGTCCTCCTCGGTATTCGCTTCCCAATTGACTTGTAGGCGGCCGCCCTCATCGTCGGGAACATCGGCCGCGGTCGTACCCGTGATCGGCGCTGGTGGGATGCCATCGTCGAGACCACCAGCAGTCACGACTGGCCCGATGATGGTCGCATTATCGGGGTCGGATTGTCCAGCCTCATCGACGCAGACGGCGGCGAACCAGTAAGGTACTCCACCCTGGAGTTGCAGCGCGGTCGTGTTACCGGTGCTCCAATGGTACTCGAGTGGACTGGTCAATCCGATAGCGCTGGTGATCTCCTGCTGCACGGCCCAGAGCCGAGTTCTGTCAGGGTCGAGTTCAGTGCAGGCGGACCATTCCATGATGACGGTGCCTGAGGCGCCACCCGCGACGGGCTCGGCGCTCATCCACGCGGGAGGTGCTGGCACTTCATCGGTCGGTGTGACATTGAGTGGGTAGGTCATCGGATCGCCGATGGTGCCATCGGCGTATTCGATGGCGATGGCGGCTCGATACATGCGATCGTTCTGCAGAGTTTCGGAGACGCCGTCATGATCGGCCTGTGTGACTGTCGCGTTGGTGTGCGACCAGTAGGTCGATCGAATGTAGGTGGAGAAGAAATGGATGTCGTTCGCGGTCGGCTCCCAGAGTGGGTCGTCGGTCGAATCCCAGACGTAGAGTCGGTAGGCGAACCATGCGGCATCTTCGGCAGGCAGCCATGAGGCTTCGATGACGCCACCGCCATCATTGGGTCGATCCTCGAGCACGACTATCACCGTCGGAACCTCGACGCGCTGCCAATCATAGGTTACACGAACCTTGATGGCGCCGTCAGCAGGGCTCTGTAATTGAACGTGCAGCGTCGCTGAGGTCGAGCCTGGACCGATCGCGGAAATCGCTGATTGGAAGGCCATTTCGATGCCACCGTTGGCAGCGGCGAGATCCCATGTCCCGCTGTAATTCAGATTGCTCGACCTCGCCCAGACCCAAGCCCCGCCCTGCGGCGCGGTCAGAGTCATGGCGCCGGTGTGCATCGGTAACCTGCCCGGCGCGGCGACATCGGAGACCTGCGGAATCTGAATCGGATCATCCGGCGTCACGAGCACTGTAGCCATCCCCGGATGAGTCGTATCGGTGATGTCCCAGGTGCGGCCGCCGTAGAGCACGGTCAATGGATCGGCGCGACGCTGATGCTCGCGCGGCTTCTCCTGCAGGCTGGTGACTGGGTCATAGACGTGCAAGCCATCATCGCCGACGACGTACAGGCCACTCGAATCGAGATAGCCGCCTTTGAGTCCAGTGACGCCCTTCGAGGTCACTGAAGAGTGCAGTCCATCGACCTCGACCACGTCGATGCCGCGAGGACTCATCACCACGACGTAGTTGCCATCACTATGCATCTCGAATGGCGGCCAAGAGAGCAGAGAATGCAGACCGACGCCGGTTTCCATTTTCATCATCGTGCCATTCCAATGGACGAGAGGGGCTGTGTCAGTCGCGATGTGAACACCCCAATCATCGCTCGCGACAGCTCGGACATCATTGCTCGGAATCATGTCGATATTGTAGCTTCCATTCACCATATCCGTCGCGATATCCCAAGCCACGGCACCGGGCCGAGTCGGACCCCGCCCATTGTGTGAGATGAATAAGGCCGCGTCGTGATAGAGAGTTGTATTGCTGCCATCCTGATTCTGCACGACGCGCGAAGTCGGTCCTGCGTAGGTGATTCCTGATACTGTGTTGCCCATCAGACCCTGATTGTACCCGAGGGTCGTGATGACTGTCAGGTTGGTCTGATGCAGGACCGTCAATCCAGCTGCGCCACCGGCCAGCACTTTGCCCTCGCCTTGGATCGTATCGTCGATGACGAAGAGGTGCTCGATTATCGGTGAGGGCAGACCATCGATCGTCGTGATCGGATCGTCCCAGTCGTCTCTCGTCGTGTTCCACATGCCTATTCCGCCGTGTGTGGCGATGAGGATGTGATCGCCATATTCGATGAAGTCACGCACGAGATTGCTCGGCAGCCCAGCTAGGAGGCTGCCGTGACCCCAATTATTGGTGCCGGTGTTGTAGATCTGGAAGCCGGCAGCAGAACCTTGATTGCCCATCAGACCGATGTACATCGAGCCATTCTCGAGGATCATGCCGTCCATCTGTGTATGCAGCGCCGGCGGTGTCGAGGTGATGCGGCGCTGTTGCAGGTCGATGGCTTTCAAGCCGCGTCCAGCAGTCGTCACCCAGAGGGTTTCATCATCGAGCAGCATCTCATTGACGATATCCTGCTGGAAATTGTAGCCATACTCCCAACGAACCGAGCCGTTGGAGAGTATCTCGCCCTGCAGGACCGATGAACCGTAGTAGGAATTGACGCCAAGGCTGCTGCTGATCCAGACGTGAGTTTCGTTCGAGATTATCTCGACGACACGCCCGCTCGAAAGGCCTGCCAGCTCGTCGAAGCCGCTGGCGATCAAACCTGAATTATCGAGTCGGTCGACTCGGTTCATGCCAGTCGTCTGGCCCGAGCGACCGATCGCATAGACCATCTGACCTGAATTGGATGGAGCGCGCTCGATCGAGCATCCATCCATGCCGGGATCGAGGACCTGGCCGTTGGCCGTCGCAGTTCCTGAGGTGACGAGGCGTGAGATTCCACCCTGGTTGTCATATTGGTGACCGGCGAGCAGGACATTGTTCTCGTGATGCATTCCGCCGGGGAAGATGCGGTCCATCGAGATTCCATCCGTCGAGGTCAGGGTCGAGAGATAACTGCCGGTGTTGTAATTGTAACGATCGAAGCCGACCCCTTCGGTGTCGAAGCCGATGTACATGATACGATTCGCTTCGTCGCAGGCGAGCGCACGGGGATCATTATTGGACAGTCCAGTGCTGCCTGAGGTCATCGAACTGATCCATTCATTGGTCAGCGAATCCTGATCGTGATCGGCCAGATCATATCGCGCGATGCCACCTTGGTTACCCCACCAGAAGCGCGCGCCGATGGCGAAGTGGACGATGTCATCACAGAGTTTTATGTCAGCAGCATAACCATCGGGAATGTCTCCGGTGCCTAAATCCCAAGAAGACCAGACACCCGATGAGCCATTCATACGCAGAATCTGGGCGTTTGAATTGAAACCGCTCGACTCCATGGTGCCGAGCCAGAGATCGGAATTGATGACTGCCATCGAATAGAATTCCTCCTCGGAACTAGATGGCAAGCCATCTCCAGGCATCCATGTATCGAGCCAAGTCGAATTGACGGGGTCCCAGCGAAGAATGCCGTTCATGCTGGCGAAGAGGTACTCGCCTTGGAACTCCGCCATGCCACGGATGGGTCCTTCGATATCGGTCCATTCGTTGAGAAGTTGCATCGAATCGGCATTGAATCGTCGCAGGATGTAATCACCATAGGCGATCCATAATTCACAGGATGAGGCATTGAGTGGGAAACAATCGCCGAGGAATCTGGCGTTGACGCGGCGAACATTACCGATGGTCGTAAGGTCGTCCTCCCACGCCTCGCTGCTCATGTTCCAGCGAACAATCGTGCCATCGCCATTGTTCCAGTATTGGGTCGGTCGGACGCCGATCCACAACTGATCCTCTATCACACCGATTCCGTGGACGACGCCGCTCCAGCCAGCTTGAGCACCAGCGTCGAGAGTGGTCATGCTCGAATTCGTCGTCAGATTGATTCGGTAGATCTGAGCACTCGATGACCACCACGAATTGCTCCGTTGCAGCGAATAATGCAAGACATTGTCGTGAATCTCGATCTCGGCGGGCGGTGTGTTCGAGAGCGTCGGCCCGGCCGCGTTCGCCCCCCGACTCCACTCGATGAGAACCTCATCATTGACGACGTCGATGAGCGTCAGGCCGAAGTCACCCCCAGCCCACATGGTACCCGAATCAAGGCCGGGAACGAGAACCGTGACGTCGTCGTCGTCGATGTAGCCTTGAGTTCCGTCCCACGTCGTCAACCACTCATTGTTCATCAGATCATAGCGCGCGATGCCCGTGTTCTCGAAGCCCAGATAGAGGATATCGCCGATCTTGACCGTTCGTGAGCGTTGGGTATCATCACCTGCAGTCCAAGTTTCGATGACGGTGAAATTGTCCATGTTGATTATCGCGGCTCCCTGGTTCGTGCCAGCGTAGAGCCGGTCTGTATCGAGCATGTCGACGGCATAGACGAACCTGCTCGGCATGCCATCGGAAGTACTGACGCAATCTTGGAATTGATACTGCCAATTCCACATGCAAGCACCTCGATTGGTTCCCGCGTACATGCCATCCGCATCACTCGTGACATCGTAGAAGACCGTCGGGCGATTCCACCAGCCTCCGCTGCTGGTCATGGTGTGCCAGGCGCTGCCATCGTAGCGCGAGAAGGCTCCTTGAGTGCCGACGAGCAAGCCGCCGTAATCGTCCATCTGCAAAGAATGGACATCGTC
>Ga0208391_1001103_pt1 | contig 13375 bp, 9 predicted proteins | sample Knorr_S23_td_Bot_FD_185612 | JGI IMG/M metagenome (GOLD analysis project Ga0208391, IMG submission 185612) | Marine microbial communities from Southern Atlantic Ocean transect - Knorr_S23_td_Bottom_ad_3770_LV_A (SPAdes) (version 2) | ecosystem: Environmental > Aquatic > Marine > Oceanic | place... | reverse complement strand
TTGAACATTTTCGCATGTAAATCAATCATGTCCCGCGGTTGCTGACTGAGTGCCACCACGTTGATTCCGCGGGCGAGTGTCTGCAAATTCGCGTCCGGCCCAACCTTTTCCCGGAAAGCATCCATCATGTCAAAGGCAGATTCGTTACAATAGAAAAACAGACTTTGAAAACGTGCTCCGCCGCCTGCTTCAAAATAACGAAAACCGGCATCGACTGCTGCTTCTAAAGGCGCCATAAAATCTTTGGTCGCGACTCTTGCGCCGAACACGGACTGAAAGCCGTCACGGAATGACGTGTCCATAAACTCAATATGTTTTTTGGCCATGATGTTTTCCCTTTGAGTTATAGTTTTAGCTAATGAAATATCTTCTGTTAAGAAGTCCTATTTTCTGACTCGAAAGCTGTAATTGCCGCAGCAAAGACTTCAACCGGAACAGTGGACTGCGCTGCTGGTTTTGAAGGCGCATTGCTGGATTTTCGACGTGCTTTAAGTGTTTGTTGTTCGAGTGTCGTGAAGTTGCGGTTGAGATGCCTGACCAATTCAATACAGGCAATCATCAACATCAAAAACAACATGACTGTCGCCATGCCAACACCCATTAGCTTGAGTCCTTCCCACAACATGTGTCACCTTAATTTGAGAAATGAAAAACAGACTTGAACCAATCAAGTCTTACCGAACATAATTTTTTTTATATTACGAAAGCTGGCTTTCCGCAAAAGGCTACTCTTATTTTTTAGTAAGATCAAGTAAACAATGTTATTAACAAAAAAGCACATTAAATTGTTTGAACAGGATGGGTTTTTAGTCCTGGAGAACTTTGTTAGTCAAGAGGCTTGTGAAGGTCTGCGCCGCAGAGCCACGGAGATAGTGGAAGCCTTCGATCCCGCAGAATCGGTTTCTATTTTCACCACCAATGAGCAAACTCGGCATTCAGACCGTTATTTTCTGGAGTCCGGAGATAAAATACGCTGTTTTTTTGAGGAAGAGGCCTTTGCCGAAAATGGTAAGTTACGTCAATCAAAATCCAAGTCAATCAACAAAATCGGCCACGCCATGCATGATTTAGATGCCGTTTTCCAAAAGTTTTCCAGAACTCCGGAATTAGCGGAAATCGCAAAAGCGGTGGGCTTTGAAGACCCTAAAATTTTGCAGTCGATGTTCATTTTCAAACAGCCGAAGATTGGCGGTGAAGTGGTTTGTCATCAGGATTCAACTTTCCTTTATACTGAACCGTTGAGCGTGAAAGGGTTCTGGTTTGCTCTGGAAGATGCGACTCTGGAAAATGGCTGTATGTGGGCCATTCCGGGCGGACACAAGAATCCGCTAAAATCACTTTTTTTCCGCAGTGAAAGCGGTGAAGGAACCGAAATGGAAATCTACGATGATATGCCCTGGGAGACATCCAAACTTGTGCCTTTGGAAGCAAAAGCCGGAACAATGGTGGTACTGCACGGACTGTTGCCCCACATGAGTTACGCCAACCGTTCCGCCCGTACCAGATACGCTTACACCATGCATCTCATTGAAGGTACCGCAGATTATCCGGAGTGGAACTGGCTGCGGCGTTCCCCGGAAATGCCATTGCGTGGATTTTAAAAGGCTTTCCAAAACGGAAATGTTTTATGAAGACACACTGATAAAATAAGGTGATATTTTACTTTTGTAGTTTGTTTGCGTTTTAAACATGCTTGGAAATGAAAATTGACCGTTTGAAGCAGATTCATTTTTTAGGCACAGTAATTAAGGCGTAGTCTTCAGGCTGGCGATGTAGATTAAAATTAAAAATGTTTTCCTGTATTTCTTTGCAGCGCTCCAAGTCGCATTCTGCAAGAATCACCTCATCTGCTAAGGTTTCACATTCTGCAACAATTTCACCTGTCGGCGCAATTATACAAGTCCCTCCAATCAGATCACAATTTTCTTCCCGGCCGGCTTTTGCAACGCCGACAATCCAGGTGCCATTTTGATAAGCTGCCGCTTGTAATACCAAGTGGTTATGAAAATCCTGAAGATGATCATGCTCCGGTGCAGGAGGATAATGTACAGGCGTATTATAACCCAACACTACAAGCTCAACCCCTTGTAGACCCATGACTCGAAAAGTCTCCGGCCAACGACGGTCATTACAAATACACATACCGATTTTACCGCCAAATACCGGATGAACTTGAAATCCTAAATTACCCTTTTCAAAATATCTTTTCTCGAGATGTTGAAAAGCGCGCCAAGGCTCTTGTTCTGTGTGTCCCGGCAAATGGATCTTCCGGTATTTAGCAACAATTTCGCCCTGATTATTAACAATCACCGCCGTATTAAAATGCCGGGTGACTCCGTCTTCCACAACAAGTTCCGCAAAACCGAAATTAAAGCCGATTTTTAGTTTCCGCGCTTCATCAAACAAAGGTTGTGTTGCCTTATTAGGCATTTCTGTTTCGAAGAATTTGTCAATTTCGGACTGATCCTCAGTAAACCAGCGCGGGAAGAAAGTCGTTAACGCCAGTTCCGGAAAGACAACCAGCTCGGCGCCTTGTGCTTTAGCATTTTGCATCAGAGCTATCATTCGTCCGACTGCTGAGGAACGGGGTTCTTTTAATGCGATGGGACCAAGTTGCGCCGCAGCGACTTTTAAGATTCTTGACATCAAGTGAATTTTGTTTATGCGGATTTTTGCAACAAAATTTGCAACAACACATCGGCTCCGGCTTGTAGGTGCTCGGGCTCTGTATATTCAGTCACGTTATGACTTATGCCATTTCGGCTTGGCACGAAAATCATCGCTGTTGGACAATTTGGTGCAAACATTTGCGCATCATGACCAGCACCGGACGGCATCGATTTTACCCGATTGCCCAATTTTGATGCGGTCTTGGCAACTAATGAAACCATTTCTTTATCAAAAGAAACGGGTTCAAACCTGGCGAGGGTTCGACTTGAACAAGTCACGCCTTCTGCTTTACAAATCTGTTCAATAAATGAAGTCATTGAATGTTCGGCTTCTTGTAATTTTTGTTCGTCCGTATTACGCAAATCAACTGTAACTAATGCTTCCCTGGCAATCACATTGATCAATCCGGGATTCAGTTTTGTTACCCCGACAGTTCCGATTTGATTAGCTCCCATTTCGTTGGCAAGGCGCCGTGCCTCAACCGAAATGGCCGCCGCCACATATCCTGCATCATGCCGCAGTCGCATCGGCGTTGTCCCTGCATGGTTTGCCGTACCACCTATCCTGTATTCGTTCCAGGAAATGCCCTGTACACCTTCAACGGCGCCTATTTCATAATCTTCCAACTCAAGAATTGGACCTTGTTCAATATGCAGTTCGACAAAACTATCTGCACGGAAATTGCCTGTTAATGTATCACCCGCGTAGCCGATTTTTTCAAGCTCATCGCCAACACGAACTCCATCAATGTCGACAACATCCAACATTTTTTTAAAATCTAAAGCCCCTTGATGAACTCCACTTCCCATCATATCCGGAGCAAAACGGGAACCTTCTTCGTTCGTAAAAAATCCAACGCCGATTGGTTTTCTTGTCGTGATCTCTGCGTCGTTCAGGGTTGCGATTATTTCCAAACCGGCGAGCACTCCGAGGTTGCCGTCATAAATTCCACCGGATGCTACCGTATCAATATGTGATCCGGTCATTACTGGCTTCCCGGATTCCTGACCTGCACGGATACCGATAACGTTTCCAATTTGATCAATGGTAACGTCCAGCCCCAGTTCATGCATCCACCCGACAACAAGGTCACGGCCTTGGCGGTCTTCATCTGTGAGCGCCATTCTACACACCCCACCGCCAGCTATTGCGCCAATTTCAGCAAGGGATTCAATACTTGCGAGAAGACGGTCTATATTTATACGAAGATTAGATAATGTCATTAAAATGCCTTAACTTATTTTCATCCTGAAGGTGTTGTCAAACAAAGTGTGAGACTCACGTTTTTAATTATTGTATTGAAAAAATGACGATACTTTTTTCAGTCAATTTACTTTTTTCAAAGGCAACTCATATTGACGTTCACCGCTGAATTGAAAAAAGGCACTTGCCACAGCAGAAGCAGTCGGTACAAGTCCAATTTCTCCAACACCTTTCGCACCGCAGGGTCCGAATTCATCTGGTTCCTCTATGCCGATAACCTCGATTTTAGGTGTGTCAGTAGCACGGATCATCCCAAGTTTCCCGAGCCTTGTGTGTACAGGGCGGCCTTCTTCCATCTCAAATTTTTCAGAAAGCGCGTAGCCTAATCCCATGTGAACGGAACCTTCGAGTTGTCCTTCAAATAAAATTGGATTAACAATTCTGCCGGCGTCGTGTGCCGCATAAACGGTTTCCACTTTTCCGGAGTCATCCAGCGTCACAACTTGAGTGGCATAGCTGTAAGAATAATGCGTTTGTGGTTCATCTACATCTGCTTCAACCGCGGTGGTCCAGTCACAGACCCATTCTCCAACATATTCGCGTCCAACCAATTCTGCCAGTGAGTGTGTTTCCAAATCCGCTTTCAATTTTTTACCTGCGTCCAAAACACTGTTGCCAATGAGAGAGGTCCCGCGGGAAGCAGTTGTCATTCCGCAGGGAGCGTCTTTGGAAGTATCTACCTTGACTGAAATGAAATTTGGATTCACGCTGGTTGCTTCACACAAAAACTGAACGGCCATCGTAAAAACGCCCTGCCCCATTTCAGTCCAACCGTGGTGGATTGTAATTTCAGTGGGCGAATCAATCACAACTCTGACTATGCTCTCATCCTGGACTCCGTTGCCGATTCCGGTATTTTTCATTCCGCAGGCAATTCCGGCGTATTTAGCATTTTGGAACTGCTCCTTTACGGCCAGCAATGTTTTCTGAATGCCGATTCCGGAAGTAATTTTTTGACCGGTCGAGGTACGATCTCCCGGCTGGAGAGCATTGTCGTACCGTATTTGCCAGCGGTCAAATCCGCCTTTTACGCAAAGTTCGTCGACACAGCTTTCAATTGCAAAATTGATTTGATTTACACCAAATCCGCGCATCGCTCCGCAAGGGACATTGTTGGTGTAAACAGCACGGCTCCGGAGCTTTACAACGGGAATGGTATAAGCACCGGTAGCATGTCCGGCGGCCCGTTCCAGTACTTTCATACCGACTGACGCGTAAGCACCGGTGTCACCGATTATGTCTGCTTTAACAAAAGTCAGCTTACCGTTTTTGTCACAACCGAGTGACATTTCCATTACCATTGGATGACGTTTGGGATGCATGCAAAGTGATTCCGGCCGAGTCAGTGCGACTCTTACCGGGACTTGTAGCAGATGCGCAAACAGGGCTGCATGACCTTGGACACTGATGTCCTCCTTTCCACCAAATCCGCCTCCGTTCGGCATCAAAACGACAACCACTTTTTCTTCCGGAAGTCCCAAAATTTTACTTATGCTGTTCCTGTCTTCATAAACTCCCTGACTTTGGGAAAAGACTTCAACTCCATCTTCCCGTGGCAGTGCCACACAGCACTCTATTTCCAAAAACGCATGTTCGATACGTTGTGTTTTGTAGGTTCCTTTGCTGACAAAGGCACTTTCTTTTTCTGCCTGAATTGCGTCACCCCGTTCAATCTCAGTTGTGGAGAGCAAATTACCGTTTTCGTGTATTTGTGGACTTTTTGCTGAAAGCGCCTCAAAAGGATCTGTAACCGGAGTTAAAACTTCATATTCCACTTCGATCAGAGCAACAGCCTCACGGGCGATCTTTTCGGTTTCAGCCACGACTCCAGCCAGAACATCACCTACGTAACGTGTGATTTCTCCAACTTTTACCATCATGGGCCAATCCTGAACAATCAAGCCGGTAAAACGTTCTCCCGGAATATCTTCGGCAGTAAAAATACGCAACACGCCGGCCAATTTTTCTGCGGCGCCGTAATCAATTTTCAAAACTTTTGCTCTGGGATGCTCACTAAATTTCAAGGCGCCGTGTACCATGCCTTCAAATTTTAAATCTGCGACATACGGAGCTTCTCCTGTGGCCAAACGGAGGGAGTCATATTTTGGCAGGCTTTCACCGACTTTTCCGCTACTTTGAGGCAGCACGATTTTAGTATTATTTCGCAGAGCTTGTGCCGCAGAGAGACAGGATTTGGTGACTTTTTTATAACCCGTGCAACGGCATAAATTACTGTTCAATGCTTTGTTGATTTCTTTCTCAGTTACAAATCCTTGATTCAAGAGTGGCCAGACTTTCATGATAATTCCCGGTGTACAAAATCCGCACTGCAAACCACCTTCAATGGCAAAGGCATTGATCACAGTTTCTTTTTTGTCCGAATCAAGTCCCTCCATTGTGATCACTTCTTTCCCGGCTATACGTCTCATCGGCGCAATACATGATTTGAGAACATTGCCGTCCAGTAAGACCGAACAACATCCACAAACTCCTTCCGGAGCACAACCGTCTTTAGGAGAGATGATATCCTCAACATCGCGTAAATATGTCATCAATGATACTTCAGGATCACCTTCGTAATTTATGGTACTTCCGTTTAGTTTGAATTCCATGGTTCTCTCTTTGAGCTTTGTTCTTTCCGGAAAATTAAGTGTGACTAAGATAAGAAGGGCTTCCGGAATCTAAAATGGCTGATCTCATCATCAGCATTATCTCATAATTTCTAAAACTTACACGACTTTTTGCTTCACCTGAAATTGTATTTTCCGGATCATCTTTAGAAAACTGAACCTCAAAATCCGGCCCGGAATAGTGGACGGAATTTCCTGTAATCACATAGCGGAATTCTTTGCCGTCAAATCGTGCAAAGACTGTATCAGAATTGTTTTCAAGAAAAAATCCATCGCGATCTGTAAATGTTTGAAAAGACTCCATGGTTCCAAAAAAGCGTGGTTTGAGTAAAAACGGGCCACCGTCTTCAGGACAGAAAATATCGCAATTTCCACATTCATTACAAAAATCAGCATAGTTTGCGATCTGATATTTTTTTTCTAATTTTAAGGTTTTCCGCTTGTGAACCGCCCATCCGGAAGAATTTTGCTCAAACTCCAGAATTTCAGTTTCCCCTGGAGGAATTTTCAGCGCGAAATTAGCATCATTGGGGCAAACCGGAATACACTTGTCGCAGGTCAGACAGTCGAATAGCTCAAGCATTGTTCCGACTTTAGGAGGCAGTTTTGAGTTTTGTGCTATTCCATAACGTGCATTAGCAGTCACTTCGTCAACGTATGTTTTTGTGTTCAGGAGTTTGGTTTCCGCAAGCCATTTTTCAAAAATTTCATTTGCTAACGGTGCTTCTTCCGATCCGGCAAATTTCCGGAAGTCTCCGCCTTCTACCAGAATTTTACGGAAAGCATCCGCAACCGTAGCTTCTGTTCCGGAAGTTTTTCCGGCGCCAAAGCCGATATTTTCCAGAGCTTGTTCCGCATTTCCGTATGCTTTTAAAAGATAACTTTCAATGTCATTTACACCGAAATTGTCCATGCGCGAATTCAGCACTTTGTAATAAGCGCTGCTCCTGCTGTAGCCTCCTACTTTTAGCAAATCGCTGCAAACAGTGATCGGAGTCAAACCTAATGCAACCGCATCAGCAAAATTGGTTTTGTCGATGCCTGCAGAAAATGAAATAGTAAATTTGTCACCAAATTTTCCCCGGAATTGCTGCACCAAGTTGATTCCTAAAACGTGCAGCGGCGTTCCGGAAAGATACATGACCTTTTCGCTCTCCGGAAAGAAATCCCGCTGATTTTCAACAATCAGCGTATTATTGAATTTGACTCCGAAACCCAGGCCGAGCGTTTTTGCTGTTGCACCAAGCCGTTCTACAAAACCTTGCGCCTGTTCCCAAGTGGCGTCATTTTCAAATGCTTCATCCGGAACGTGGACATCGGTGTAACCCATGATTTCATTTAACAACAGACGCACACGTTCTTTTCCCAGCAAAGTCGGATTAAGTTTTATAATACAATTCAGTCCATGCTCACGGAAAAGATAATCAATAATTTTTTCAATTTCTTCCGGAGGACAACCGTGAAAAGTACTTAAAGTAAGGGTGTCAGAAATTTTCGTCTGAAAATCCAGTTTCCGAAATTCACGGTACTGCTCCGGAATCTGTTTTCGATAATGCTCCACGATTTCGGAAGCATCCAGCATGCCTTCAATAAACCGGCGAACTTTTTCGGATTGAATCCCAGCCAAATCGTAACCGACACTCATGTCATACAGCACGTCGCCGAAATTATCTGTCAAATCCAGTTTCCCGCTGGCCCGCAAAATTTCAATCAGCATTGCGCCTTTTACATATTCGTGAAGCGATTGCTCAATCCGGAGTTCCTGTGACCACTCCACGTTGTAACCCACAGTTTGCATGTCGATACAGGGACGTGGAATTTCCAGTTCATCAAGAATTTGGACGGTCTTCAATTCCATAATTCTGCATCCACCAAGCCAGGAAAGCAAAATATTTTGTGCCATTTGGGTTTGTGGTCCGGAAGCAGGACCAAGCGGAGAAGAACTGTTTTTATTGTGAAAATTTACGGAATAATCTTTTCCGGAAAGTCCACAGAAAAATTTCTTTGCGGGAAAATCGAAAATGGATTGCTCTGTTTCTAACTCGACGAACATCCTTTTGATGAGTGAAGCAAATGGATGCGGAATTAATTCAGCCATAAATAGTTTCAAAGTTTTAAAGTTACAGAGTTAGGGGCACGGCGCGCCGTGCCCGTACAAAGTTTAAACAGTTTCAGAGTATGTGCATAGTTCTAGTTGAAATTACTCCAAAGTCTTTTTGCTTGACCGACGGCATTTGCTTTTATTTCCTTTTCGGAAACATCAAGGAGTTGATAGTCCTTAATCCGGAATTCGCCTCTTGTCATCACATCGCAGGGCAAACTGCTCATGCCGAAAAAAATGTGTCCAAAAATGGTGGATTCGGTTATCGGCGTTCTTGGGAAATAATCAAAAATCGCCAAATCAGCTTGATATTCCGGCAAAATATAACCTAATTTTCTGCTGCCAGCAAGACTTCCGGAGAAGAGTTTAGAGGCAATCGAAGCATTATTTTCAAATAAAAGCTGCATGTAATCGACGCTGTCTTCACCGCCGGAAAGGTGCGAACTACGAATGAGCATCCCTTCTTTTCCTTCACGGAGCATGTTGCCCTGCATTCCGTCAGTTCCAAGCCCAGATTTTAATTTGTTGAGATTCTGATTGGGCGCCATTCCGACTCGATTATTCGCGTTTGACGATGGATTGTGTACAAGTTGAACGTTATGTTTCTGTATCAACTCAAGATCGGATTCTTTGATATGCAGTCCGTGAATGACGAGTCCGTTTTCATTGAGCAAATCAAATTTGTGCAGTCTCTCCAAAACAGAGCCGTAGCCTTTTTTTAGGGCATCTGCTTCGTCAGCTTTGTCTTCCGAAACATGGATATGAATTCCCCATGAATCAAGTGTGTTTGCAGCATCCCGAATTTTTTTCAGCGAATCATCTGAAAGTGTAAAAGAAGCATGTAAACCAATCATCGGATGAACATGAGGAGAACTTGAAAACTTCCGAACGGCATCAATATTTTCCTGCAGACTTGCTTCGAATTTTTCTTGACCGTTACGGTCAGAAATTTCAAATGCGACACTTGTATTTAAGCCAAGTTTTTCACCGGTTTCCGCTAGTAATGTGAGGGAGCCTTCAATGTAAGACGGACTGCAATGGTGGTCAATAATAGTTGTCGTTCCTGCTTTGAGGGAGTCCAACATCCCCGCCTCAAAACTTGCTTGTGTAGAATCATGATCCAGAGCAAGATCCATTTTCCACCAAACTTCCTGCAGGATTTCGCTGAAGTTGGTTGGATTATTTTTTGGAAGCGGCATCCCCACCGCAAGAGCAGAGTATAAATGATGGTGCGCATTGATCATGCCCGGAAGAGCAATTTTTCCAAGTAGATCGTGAACAACATCAAATTCCCCGTTTGGCTCCACAGTACTTACACTTTCAATTATATCTCCGGAAATTGCGACAAAGGTATTTTCAATCAGTGCGGGAACAGAAGTTGGATTGATGACGTGTAAATTTTTCAGTAGAGTTTTTTTCACAGACATTTAATTAAAATAATTGAAAATTCAGCGAATTAGTATGCTACAAAATCTAATTTTAACAGTCAATTACTATTCAATGTTTTAAGTTTCAAATTTGACACGAAGAAATTCAGCAAAAAATTCGTTCCATGGATTTTCAGGCCGCGTTTCCATTTCTAAAACCCAGACATGTTCATGGAGTTCGGGAAAGCTTCTAAGTTTCACAGCATCTTTTTCCGTGGTCAGCACGTAATCCGGATGCAATTTTTTCTGCTGATTCAGTATCTTTTGTACATCTTCATTTCGATAATCATGGTGATCCGGGAATTCTATTTTTCCGCTGATTTCTACTCCTTGCTGCACCAGCAATTTTTCAAATCCTTTGGGCTGAGCAATGCCCGATGTGAGAAGCAGGCGCTTCGTTTTTATTTCATGGATGTTCAGTTTAGACTTGCCATCAAGTCGGGTGAGACCTTGTACCTCATAATTGAAATTGAAAACAGGACAGCTAACATTCAGCTCATGCTTTAGCATTTGCAAAACTGAATCGGAGGCTGCCAAATTGGATTTAGTGAGAATGATCGCATCAGCACGTACCCATTGATTTATGGGCTCGCGCAATACTCCAAAAGGAAGCAAATGACTATTACCGAAACCTTGTTCTGCGTCTATCAAGAGTAAATTCAGATCACGGTGAATCGACAAATGCTGATATGCGTCATCCAATATCAACACGTCAGGATGATCCTTTTCTTCTGCCGAATGCGCAGTTATGATTCGGGAACTGCCTACATAAACAGGTACCTCCGGATTCCGTAGAGCCAGCAAATAAGGCTCATCTCCAAAAAAAGCGGGGTCGATCGTGTTGTCTTCACAAAATCGGAGTCGCCTCGGTGTTGATGCGTCTTTTCGTTTGTAACCTCTGCTTAGAATTACAGGACGTTTTTTCCGGCGTTGGAATTCCTTAACCAGGAAATCAACAACCGGCGTTTTTCCTGTTCCGCCGACTGTCAAATTTCCGACAGAAATTACAACTGTTTTTACTGTTTCTGTTTTTAACCAACCTCTTTTGTAGGCTTGAATCCGTATAAGAACAAAGGTTTTGAAAACCTGCGAAATTACTAGAAGCAGCGGTCTTAAAAATATTTTTGAAAAAATCATGGTTTTATTTCTGCGGATTTCTTGACACTCGCCTTCTCAGTAAATTGTGGCAATTGCTGAATCTCATCCGCAAAGACACGAGTAGGTGTCACAAAGACCATCACATGATCGAAACGGTCACTTGCGCCACTTGTCCTGAAGAAAGGGCCCAGCAAAGGCAGATCTTTAAAAAACGGGACACCGGACTGACTTTGTCCGGAACTGTTTTTGATCAATCCACCAAGCAAAAAAGGTTGTCCATCTTTCACAATTACTTGAGTTTGGGCGCGTTGGGTATTGATCGGCGGGATTCCGTCAATGCTGGAACCCTCAGTCGGGTTGCTGGTTTCTGCGTAGATATTGAGCCATATCCTGTCATTGCTGTGATTATCATTGTCCTCAATCAAACGGGGAGTCACTCTGAGTGTAATACCGGTTTTCAACTCTTGCAAGCGACTCGTTTTTTCGGTCACGATTTTAATATGCAGTACAGAGCCACTGTTCATTTCAGCTTCCACATTATTGAGTGTGACCACCACAGGCCTTGAAAGCATGCGTCCCTTACCCTCACTTTGCAGCAAACGTAAAACAGCATCGACTCGCAAAGCCTGTGAAGCCGCAGCAGGACCCAAAGCTAAACCAGCGGTATAAGCACCTTGATCTGTGACGCTGACTGTTCCAGCTGTGGAAACACTTTTACCACGGAATTCCAAGCCAAGTTGCCGTGAATGTGTTTCGCTGGTTTCAAACAGGTGTGCTTCAATCCGGATCAAAGGCAAGGGGCGATCCCAAATCATTACCAATCTTTCCATCCATTCCACATGAGATTTGCTGCCCTCCAGAATGAGTGTGTTGCCGAGCAAATCCGCAATAATTTGTGGACGAAAAGGGGGTATTTCTGTTTCATCTTCGAGGCGTTGTTGCAGGGCTTTTCTCAAGCTTTCTTCAACACCCGGAATTATCAAAGACTGTCCGTTACTCCGTACAGTTTGCGCACCCACGCTTAAGTACTTTAATGGCAAGCGCACAATTCTGCTTTCCGGAAGTAGTTCTTGCTCAGAGTCTTCTGCTTCAATTTCGGCAGGAGCCGGAAACAGTTCAGAATCAGTAGAGGAGATGTCAGGGAGTCCGTTTTCCCATTGCTCAATCAATTGCAATGCTAACTTTACAGATTCTTCCGAACCCCTCAAAACCAACAAATTATCCGCAGGATATGCATCATGTATAAGGCGTATTTCCTCCAGTTCTATTCTGATCTTTGCCATAAAAGAACGGACTTGTTTTTGGCTGGCAATTCTGAGGGTAAAAGACTTGGTTACCAACGGTGGATCTTGAGTCCATACTAAAACATGTTGTCCCGGATAATAAACCGCAAGCGCATTTTGACGCCGTGCCAGATCAAAGATTGCGTCTTCAATTGTGCTATAATCCAAATTGCGAATTACTTTGCGCTCTTTTATTTTTTCTGTATTAAAATGTAAAGTAATTTGCCCAACTTGAGATATTTCACGCAAAATATTTTCTAAAGAAACAGGAGCATTGAGTATTTTTTTGAAGGGACGATGCCTCCATGCTTCTGTCCGTAACACTATCAGGTGCTGACCTTGCTGAGGAACTAAGGTCAAATCATGACGTGAAAGAAGCAGGTTCAAAACATTTTCCGGATTTTGGCTTCGAATTTCTTCTACTTCCGGAAGACCTTTAACTGAGGAATCTATCCTTATTTTTTCAGGATGCAAGGCGAATTTTTTTATAAGTTCATCCAGCATTTCTGCTAAAGTTTTTGCTGAATTTGTGGAAAGAATGACTCCGGAATTATTGACACTTTTCCAAACAATTCCGGACTCTGCTGCTAAAACACCAAAGCAGGTTATGAAAAAAAATGATATTAGAGAAAACCACTTTTTCATTTTATTTTTAGCTGTGGTTGTGACTTAATTATTTTGAGAAGTATCGCGGATCTACTTTCAGAGCTCGGCGCGGTTATAATAATCCTAACTTTTTCCGTACGGGCTGCAGTTGGTTTAAGTTTCTTTTGAGCAATACCGGATTATTAGCAGACTTTTAAATATGATGGAACCGTAAAAAGAGTATTAAGTTAACTTACTGATATTTTGAAATATAATTAATATTAATCTTGTTCAATTCAGAGTAATATGTCATAATAT
>Ga0208391_1001098_pt1 | contig 13411 bp, 16 predicted proteins | sample Knorr_S23_td_Bot_FD_185612 | JGI IMG/M metagenome (GOLD analysis project Ga0208391, IMG submission 185612) | Marine microbial communities from Southern Atlantic Ocean transect - Knorr_S23_td_Bottom_ad_3770_LV_A (SPAdes) (version 2) | ecosystem: Environmental > Aquatic > Marine > Oceanic | place... | reverse complement strand
AATACGTTGAAGAATGGAAAAAAATGAAATGCACGGGCAAGGAACTTACACCTGGAAAGGTGGAGACAAATACGCTGAAGAATTTAAAGATAGTAAATCACACGGACAAGGGACTTACACGTGGATAATTGGATCAAAATACGTTGGGCAATGGAAAGATGGTGAAACAACACGGGCAAGGGACTTACACGCACGGAGATGGAACAAAATACGTGGGGGAATTTAAAGATAGTGAATATCACTGACAAGGAACTTTGATATATGTGGATGGACGAATTGACAATGGTATTGTACAAAAGAAAGAAAAAAATGAAAAAATTGTCATCAAAAGAGAAAATACGACAAATCCAAATGTTAAAGAAAAACTTAAAAAAGATGAAGAAAAGAAAAGATAAGAGGGAGAAAGACAAGAAAAAAGCAGCCGAGCGAGAACGTCTGCTGCCAAGGTCACGTTAATTTAACCCTACCACCTTTTTTCAGCAGTCCTGCGTTCTGCAAAAGGATCTTAAAGGCGGCTTCGCCTCTCGGTCTCCACCGCCCCTAATGTAATAATATCTGATTCGTGCTAAAAAATATAGACACTCTTTTCTGTGCCATTAACCCCACACCTCGAAGCCAGAGGCGGAATAAATTAAAAAATTTCACAGGTTAGTGAATTTAAGTACTGGTTCACCCTCTTTAGTTTCCAGTCCAGTATCTAGTTTGTCCTTTGTCATATTAGTAATATCTTCTTTTGTTTAATTACATCAGACCATAAGATCGGATAAAAATCTAATGAACATTACGAATTTGGAACTCAGGGGGAAAACTAGTGAAATTAAAAATTCAGAGATTTAAGGATGGACGTTCCACCTATGATATATACCGGCAATCCATTGGTCTTAAAACAGGGAATGATTTTTTTTATGCATATGATTTTGATGGATTCTGATAATCAATTAGCTATGAACTTGGGAGAAACTTATCTTGTCACAGAAAGAGGAAATGAAAGATTAAGGAAACAGAAATTAGACTTGGATGTTTATAATCTTTCTTAACTTACTTTCGCTGTAGTTTAAAAATTACTTTCTCTAATTATTAGAACCAATAAATTTTATAGCGGATAATTTAACTTTTATTCTTTTTTTTCTTCCTTATCTTTTAATCTCTGTTCCTCTTGCTCTTTTTGTCTTTGTTCTTCCTCTTGTTTTAATCTTTGTTCCTCTTGATCTTTTTGTCTTTGTTCCTCTTGCTCTTTTAATTTTTGTTCTTCTAGTTCTTTTAATCTTTGTTTCTCTTGCTCTTTTAATTTTTGTTCTTCCTCTTCTTCATGCTTCTTTATTTGTTCCTCTTGATCTTTTTGTCTTTGTTCTTTCTCTTGTTTTAATCTTTGTTCCTCTTGATCTTTTAATCTTTGTTCCTCTTGCTCTTTTAATCTTTGTTCCTCTTCAAACACTCTATGTCTATCATGACGTCCTAGTCTTTGTTCTTCTTCCTCTTCTTTCAATCTTTGTTCTTCTTGATCTTTTAATCTTTGCTCCTCTTCCATTTTCTGTCTCTGTTCCTCTTGCTCTTTTTGTCTTTGTTCTTCCTCATCTTTTAGTCTTTGTTTTTCTTTTTTTTGTCTTTGTTTTTCCTCTTTTAATCTTATTTTTTTATTAATTCGATCTAGTTTTCTTTGTTCTTGTTGTTCTTTTTTAATTTGTTTAGCTCTTAACTTTTGCTCTTTTTTTTCTTTTTGTCTTCTTTTTCTTTCTTCTATTAATTTTATTTTTTTATTAATATTATCTATTCTTTTTTGTTCTTTTCTCATTTTTTTAATTTGTTTGGCTTTTTCTCTTTTTTCAAGCTTGATTTTTTTTAATTTGTTAATTTTTTGTTTTTTTTTAAAATTCTCATAAACTTTATTGAGTGACTGAGATGTAAAATTTGCTAATCTATGCAAACTTATTCCCTTAAGCAGATTTATTTGATTATCAATTATTTGTTTTTTCTTACCCTTTGGTAGTAAGTTAAGTTTTTTAAGTTGCTTAAGTTGCTTGCTAATTTTTATGCTTTTTATTTTCTTAAAACTTATTTTTGATGTATTTTTTCTAGATTTTCTTCTAATCTTTTTCTTTCTTACTTTTTTTCTAGTTTTCTTCTTGCTTCGGTTTTTCTGCTTCATTTGTTGTTTTCCATAATGATTATTTGATCAAAATTTTATGAACCACACAATGTAAAGATCATGCTCACTATTTATATTAACTTACAACCTGAAGGTTACTTATGTTCCAAGACACCCATGGACGTACAAGATATCAAATTTGATAGAAAAAAGTATGAGCATTCCTACTTTAATACACACTGTTAACCCTCTAATCATTAAATCTGGAATGGTATTTTTTATACATTGATCTTAATGGATTCTGACAATCAATTAGCGATGAATCTAGATGAAACTTATCTGGTTACAGAAAGCGTAAATGAAAGATTAAGTAAACAAAAATTAGATTTTGTTATTCTTTAATTCCAATATCAACAACTTTAACTTTTCCCGAATATTTTTTGCCCATACCAATTGTATGACCATCTTTTTTAGCATGCAAAGCATAAGTTAGATTGGCTTTTATAGCTTCGCCCATTTTTTCACCTGTATTACCGTTAATCCCTGATGGAATATCTATAGAAATTATATATTGTTTTGATTTATTTACTTTTTTTATTATTTTTTTATAAATTCCATTTATTTTTCTATTTAAACCAATGCCAAATAAACAATCTACAATTATTGAATTTCTATAAATCACTAATTTATTAAAGCTATTTTTTACTAATTTATTCTTTTTGTAAGCTTTTTTGGCATCACCTTTATAAAAATTACGCCTTAGACAGTATAAATTTACGTTTCTATTTAATTTTTTTAAAACTTGTGAAATAACTAAACCATCACCTCCATTATTTCCTGGTCCGGATAAAACAATAATCTTTTTTTTAGTATGTAATTTATGAATTTTTTTAGCACAATTTGTTCCTGCTCTATTCATCAAAATAAATGAGTCTTTGAGTCTTTTAAATTCATGTTGCTCAATTTTTTTAATTTCTTCAATGGAATAAATTTTATTCATTTATATTTCTCTAGTAACTTTAATTCTTTCATAAAACAATCTTGAATATATGCCTATATTAATGATTAATATTATAGAGAGATCTTGTTTACTAATAGGATAATAAACTTTAAAACCATATGCATCACATGAAAAACAATAAAATTACTTTATCTATTCTCAGAGAAGCAAGAATTGATGAAAATAGAACGCCATTTTCTCCTGCTCAAATATCAAATTTATTAAATAAATTTTCTAATTTAAAAATAATAGTTCAACCATCAAAAAGAAGATGTTTTAAAGATGAAGATTACCTAAAAGCAGGAGCTCATATAACAGATGATTTAAGTTCTGCAGACATCATTTTTGGGGTTAAAGAAGTGAAATTATCAACTCTTATTAAGGATAAAACTTATTTGTTTTTTTCACACACAAGTAAAGTTCGTCAATATATTGGTCAAATCATAGAAGACAAAGCCATTATATATAAGAAAGAGCTTTTAAAAGAAGTGATAAAAAAAAATATAACACTGATTGACTATGAAAATGTAAGAAATATTTCAGGAGAAGGTTATAGATATCTTGGATTTGGTAGATTTGCAGGCATTATTGGTACCTATAATACTTTAAATCTTTACCTAAAATTATACAATCAACAACCACTTCCAAGAGCTTTTGAAATTAACAACTATGAACAAATAAAAAAACTAATTAGCAAGCAAAATTTTAATAAACTAAAAATATTACTTACTGGAAGCGGACGTGCTTCCAAAGGCGCTATAGAAATGTTGAAACATGCTAATATTAGACAGGTTTCAATTAATGATTATTTAAACAAAAAATATGATGAAGCTATTTTTTCTAATATTTCTGCAAAAAAACATGTTGAAAGAAATGACGGTAAAGCTTCTTCTTATCAAGATTTTATTTTAAATCCTCATGAATATAATTACAAAATAAAAAATTATCTTTTTGATACAGATATGTTTATAGCATGTCATTATTGGGATCCAAAATTTCCAAAATTATTTTCTCAAAAGGAAATTAGTGAATTTAAAAATTTAAAAATTATAGGTGACGTTACATGCGATATTAATGGATCAGTACCTACCACTATAAGATCTACGTCAATTGCAAAACCTTATTATTCAATTAATACAGATTCAATGAAAGAAATTGAATTAGGCAATAAAGGTATTGCTGTTATGGCAGTTGATAATTTACCTTCAGAATTGCCGAGAGACGCTAGTGAAGAATTTGGAAGTGGCGTTATATCGGAAATTTTACCTTATTTAATAGATCAAGATGATGGTCGAATAAATAGAGCTACTACAGCTTTAAATGGTAAATTTTGTTCAAAGTTTACCTATTTAAATGATTTTATAAATTAATAGTATTAATCTTTAAACTTTGAATTTTAATAAATTTATATTATTGGTTTTTGGGGCTTCATATCTGCTTTATTAATTCCTGCAACTTTTACAGGTTTTTTCATAGCATCTCTTCTAAAAGGTTCGCCTAGTTCTTGATTAAGAATAACTTCAATAAAAGTAGTAATCCCTTTTTTTTGATCTTCGCAAGATTGTTTAATAGCTTTTGTAGTCTCTTCCATTGTTTTGACAGTAATTCCTTTTAAACCACAAGCATTCGCAACTTTTGCGAAACTTAATTCTGGATCAAGCTCAGTTCCAACGAAATTATTATCAAACCAAAGTATTGAGTTTCTTTTTTCAGCTCCCCATTGGTAATTTCTAAAAATAACCATAGAAATTTTAGGCCATTCTTTTCTAGCACAAGAACTCATTTCACTCATACTTATTCCAAAAGCACCATCACCTGCAAAACCTATAACGGGAGTATCTGGACAACCTATTTTTGCTCCAAGAATTGATGGAAAACCATAACCACAAGGTCCGAACAAACCAGGTGATAAATATTTTCTTCCTTTTTCAAAAGTTGGATAAGCATTTCCAATAGCGCAATTGTTTCCAATATCGCTTGAAATAATTACATCTTCTGGCATCCCTGATTGAATAGCTCTCCAAGCTTGCCTAGGAGACATTCTATCTTTATCTCTTTCTCTTGCTTCTTTATTCCAAACAGTACCTGGATCATCTTCTTCATGGTTTAAACTTGTTAAAGTTTGAAGCCAAGCAGATTTAGTTTGATGAATTAAATTTTTTCTTTCTTCTCTACCTGTATCACCAGCGTTTGATGCTAGCTTAGACAATAATTGCTGAGTTACTAATTTTACATCTCCACATATTCCAACCATAACTTTTTTTGTTAGACCAATTCTGTCTGAATTCATATCAACTTGAATTATTTTTGCATCTTTAGGCCAATAATCTAATCCATATCCAGGTAAAGTTGAAAATGGATTTAATCTGGTACCAAGAGCTAAAACAACATCTGCTTTTGAAATTAGTTGCATAGCAGCTTTTGATCCATTGTATCCCAAAGGTCCAACTGCTAACGGATGACTTCCAGGAAAACTATCATTGTGTTGATAACCATTGCAAACTGGTGCATCTAACTTTTCTGCAAGTTTTTTACAATCTTCTATTGCTCCACCAATAACTACTCCAGCACCAGATAAAATAACTGGAAATTTTGCATCAGATAATAATTTTGCAGCTCTATTAATTGCTTCAGCTCCTCCTGCTTGTCTTTCTAATCTTACGATTGGTGGCAACTCTATATCTACAATTTGAGTCCAATAATCTCTTGGAATATTAATTTGAGCTGGTGCAGAACCTCTTATTGCTTTTTCTATAACTCTATTTAAAACTTCAGCCATTCTAGAAGGGTCTCTTACTTCTTCTTGATAGCAAACCATATCTTTAAATAAATTCATCTGTTCTACTTCTTGGAAACCGCCTTGTCCTATAGTTTTATTTGCAGCTTGAGGTGTTACCAAAAGTAATGGGGTATGATTCCAGTAAGCTGTTTTAATTGGTGTAACCAAACCAGTTATTCCTGGACCGTTTTGAGCGATAACCATTGACATTTTTCCAGTTGCTCTAGTGTAACCATCGGCAATTAAACCTCCATTTGTCTCGTGTGCTACATCCCAAAAAGTAATTCCAGCTTTAGGAAATAAATCTGATATAGGCATAAAAGCTGATCCAATAATTCCAAAAGAATGTTCAATGCCATGCATTTGAAGAACTTTTACAAATGCTTCTTCTGTAGTCATTTTTGTCATACCGATTTACAACCTTTCTAGTAAATTATATAAAAATTATATTTGCAAAATCAGAATTAATATATAAGTTCAGCTAAATTTCTAGTAAGAAATCGTTACAATGGCAAGTACAGATATTATAATACATGATGAAAAAGACAACGTGGGAGTTGTTGTTATTGACAAAACTAAAGCTAATCAAGACTGTAGCTGCTGGATAATGGAAAATGACAAAACAGTTTCAATAAAATCACTAAATGAGATCTCTTTAGGCCATAAAATAGCTATGGTTGACCTGAATGAAGGTGATACAATTTTAAAATATGGGCATGACATTGGTAAAGTTATTAAATCAATCAAAAAAGGTGAACATGTTCATGTTCACAATGTAAAAACAAAAAAATGGTAATATGGAAATTCCAAAAAGTTTTTTAGGTTATAAAAGGGAAAATGGCAGAGCAGGAACAAGAAATTACGTAATCATTTTGCCTGTTGATGATATTTCTAATGCTTGCGCTGAAGCAGTCGCTAATAATATTAAAGGTACTATTGCAATACCTCACTCTTATGGAAGATTACAATTTGGTAAAGATTTAGAATTATTCTTTAACACAATTATAGGAGCTGGAAAAAATCCAAATGTTGCAGCCGTAATAGTAATAGGAATTGAACCGAAATGGACAAAAAAAGTTGTTGATGAAATAGCAAAAACTGGAAAACCAGTTGAAGGATTTAGTATTGAAGGAAACGGAGATATTGCATCTATAATGAAAGCATCCAAAAAAGCTAGAGAATTTTCACAATGGGCAAGTGAACTACAAAGAGAAGAATGTCCGCTAAGCGATTTATGGATTTCAGTAAAATGTGGTGAATCTGACACAACGTCTGGCCTTGCCTCAAATCCAACTGTTGGAAATTTGATGGATAAGTTAGAACCGCATGGAGTTCATATATGTTTTGGAGAAACTTCAGAAATCACAGGTGCAGAAAAGGTATGTGCAACAAGAGCTAAAGATGAAACTGTTAAAAAGAAATTTTTAGATACTTGGAATAGTTACAATGATTTTATCTTAGAAAATAAAACAAACGATCTATCAGAATCACAGCCTACTGCAGGAAATATAGCTGGAGGACTAACAACTATTGAAGAAAAAGCTTTTGGAAATTTACAAAAAATTGGGAAAAAAGTTAAATATATAGATGTATTGGAACCAGCTGAAGAACCTAAAAAAGGGCCTGGTTTATATTTTATGGATACATCTTCTGCAGCAGCTGAATGTCTAACTTTACAAGCAGCAGCTGGTTTTAACATTCATTTATTTCCAACTGGACAAGGAAATATTATTGGAAATGCTATTGAACCAGTAATTAAATTAACCGCGAATCCAAAAACTGCTATATCAATGAGCGAACATATTGATTTAGATGTATCAAAAATATTAAAAAGAGAAATGAATTTAGATCAAGCTGGAGATGAATTAATTAAAGTCACTTTAAGAGTTGCTAACGGTAGGCTAACATGCGCTGAAACATTGGGTCACAAAGAATTCGTTATTACTAAACTCTATAGGAGCGCCTGAAAACTAATTATTTGCAGCAATAGAAACATAGTGAGCTACTGCTTCTATTTCTTCTGAAGATAACATTCCTTCAAAGGCGGGCATAACCCCTATTCCATTTTTAACAACATTTTCTATTATCATTTTATCAGGTCTTAATTCATTCAAATTTGGACCAATCATCCCTGAAGATTGGGCATCCGCAAGCATATGGCACATTGCACAATTTCCTTTATTTAAAAATAAATCTTTGCCTAAATCAAATTTTTGATCTGCTTTTACAGGAATAAAAGAAAGAATTGAAATTACAATTAAAGAGTAAAAAAAATTATTTTTTTTCATAAATAAATATTAAGCTTTTTTAAAATGCTTTTTTCTTAAATCAGAAAAAAATCTTCTGATAAATGCAGCCGCAACTCCTAATAATACTGCAAAAATAATAGAAATTATTCCATATTGAATTGGAAAATTTTTGGAAAGTTCTCTTATAAAAGTTGAAAAAGGACCTAAATTTTTTGTGCCATCAAAAGCCACTTCTTTAATTGCATCTGGAGCAAAAAAAGTGTCATAAGCAATAGCAATACCTACTAATAGTAAAAGAATTGCTAAAAGTGTTTTTAATTCAGTGCTATCAATAAATTCTCCGATTTTTTGTCCACATTGAACACCTACTATTGAACCAAGAATTAACATGGAAACTAAAATTAAATCTATAGATCCGTAATTAAATGCGTGCAGAATAGTTACAATTGCGCTAATAAAAACTGTTACAAACAAAGAAGTTCCAGGAATTAATTTAGTTGGCATACCAATAATATAAATCATTGCAGGGACTAATATAAATGCACCTCCAATACCCATAATTGCAGCAATAAAACCTACAAACAAACCTATTATAATTGGAGTAAATGCACTTTCGTATAATTTTGATTTTTTAAATTTCATTCTTAAAGGAAGACCATGTATCCAATAATGTGAGTGTAGTTTCTTTTTTAAAAAGATTTTTTTTCTAACTCTGTCTATTTCTGCAACGCCTTCAACTAACATTGCAGTTCCAATGATAGCAAGTATGTACATATATGCCAAAGGAATAACTATATTTATTTTTCCTATGTCCTTAAAATAAGTAAAGGTAAGAATTCCAAGAATGGTTCCAAATACACCACCAACAACAATCATTATTCCCATTTTATAATCTAATGTATTTTTTAACCAATGGGTTGTTGATCCTGAGACAGATGTAGCTAATATATTGTTAGCTTCATTTGCTACCGCATATGCTGGGGGTACGCCTAAAAAAATTAAAAATGGAGTCATAAGAAATCCCCCACCAACTCCAAATAATCCTGAAAGAATACCAACAATTGTGCTAAGAGAAAAAATTGTAATTATGTTTACTGAAACTTCTGCTATGGGTAGAAAAATTTCCATTAATCAGTAATTATTCTTCAAATTTATGATTGTCAATCAATAGATTTAAAGAAAAAGAAGAATTTACTTTGTTTAGTGATGATTAATTTAGCTGTAAAAAAGTGCCTAAAAGAATCGCTCCCCAGTATAAGAAAAGTCCTAAAATAATAAAAGGTTTAGAGGTTGATAAAATTAATTGTTTCGGGTTTTTTTTAAAATTTTATTATAAATTTGATTAAAAGACTGTAACATTCTTTGTCAATAGCAAAACTTATATAGTTTGTCTAAGGTTATTTTAATAGATTCAAATTATTTTTTATTGTTAGTTGAGCGCTTTAAAAGATTGTTGCTCCAAAAACTTTTACCTCACCATCTTCTTCGCCCAGAACTAAACGACCTAGAAATTCCCCCGGAATTGCGTTGCTTGTCTGTTTATAAAGTATTGAAATATAAATATCTCTTCTCAAGCATCCAAAAACTTCTTTTTTATCTGATAAGTTATTTAATAATTTATTATTTGCCCATTGCTTACCTAGCTCTACTTCATTTGCACCGAATAACATTTGTGATGAAAAATCTCTTGTGAAACCGCCATAATCTTTAATATTAGATGATTTAACAAGGTTGTCCCATATGGGGTTAGCAATATCTATTATCTCTTGGTCTGATTTCTCAAGAAGTTTCATTTGTATACTTTTATTTTAAGAAGCTACTTTTTTCTTTTCTTCATCAATGATGTGGTAAACGGGTGCTTTTTCCATAGTAAATTTGCCAGTTTTAGGATCACGTCTAGATACAGTTAATACATGCCAGTTCTCATCATCTAATTTTAAATGGTCGCCTCTGTAATAATAGCCAGGCCAGCGCGTCTCTTTGCGAAACAATGTATGTTCTGCTACACACTGCGAAGTAAGAGCACGGTGTTTTAACTCCCAAGCACGCATAAGTTGGTGATAATCTTCAGCGCCAACATTTTCTAGATCTTCTTGTAACCAATCTAATAACTCTAAACCTCTTTTAAGCAAATTCTCATTAGTCATATAGTTAACACCAACACCACCAACATATTCGTCCATAATCTTTTGAAGACGTTGCAGCCCTTGTATTGGTAAAATATAACTTGGTGAAACTGTTCCTCCTGTAATTTCATTACGACCTACAGTGTAATTTTCTAAAGGTTTGTATATAGCTTCTTTAAAATCTTCACACTGTTTATCAGTAACTTTAATATTTTCTGCTTTTTGATCTTCTATATATTTAACTGCAGCTTTTGCAGCTAAACGACCTTCTGTGAAAGAACCTGAGGAGAATTTATGAGCACTACCACCAACTGTATCTCCTGCACCAAAAAGTCCATCAACAGTTAACATTCTATTATAACCCCAAAAATATTCAGGTGGTGAAAGATCTTCTGGACCGCTTACCCAAGCACCTGAACAAGTAGCATGAGAACCCATAACATATGGTTCAGATGTAGTTAATTCAGGGTTTGTATATTTTGGATCAATATTTTGCGAAGCCCAAACTACAGCTTGTCCAACGGTCATACCAAGAAAATTTTCCCATCCTATTGTTTCTAAATGAGGATCTTGAAAAGCTTCAGTTGTAACCATATGAATTGGGCCACCACCTGCCATAACCTCTTGAACAAAAGCATGGTTGCGTAAACAAGTTGGTACTGGATGATGGTCAATATATTCACCAACTATTTCTTTAGTTTGGTTATACCACTTTTTCTCATAATTTTCTCCATTAGCATTTTGAGTATAAGTTTTAAGATGCAAAAAATAAGCACCAACTGGCCCATAACCATCTTTGAATCTTGTTAAAACGATACGATTTTCCATTTGGGTCATTTTTGCACCAACAGCAATTGGCAATGCATAAGCAGAACCATTGCTCCAAGGTGCGTACCAAGTTCTTCCCATACCTTCACCCACAGCTCTTGGTTTGAAGATGTGTGAAGCACCTCCGGCAGCCACTATAACAGCTTTGGCACGAAAAACATGGTAGTCACCAGTACGCATATTAAAGCCTACTGCGCCACCTACTCTATTCTCCTTGCTTTCATCCATTAGCAAGTGAGTTATCATAATTCTATTGTATATTTTATCAGCAGATTTTTTCGCAGCTTCTGCAACAATTGGTTTAAAGCTTTCTCCATGAATCATTATCTGCCATTTACCTTCTCTAAGGTAACGTCCAGTTTTTTTATCTTTCATCATTGGTAAACCCCACTCATCAAACATGTGTACGGTTGAGTCAACATGACGAGCCATATCATAGCCAAGGTCTTCACGTACTAAGCCCATTAAGTCGTTACGTGCATAACGCACATGATCCTCTGGTTGATTTTCATCCCACTGCATTCCCATATAACAGTTAATCGCATATAGACCTTGAGCTACTGCACCGCTTCTATCTATATTCGCTTTTTCTACACAAACAATTTTTAAATCTCTTCCCCAATGTCTTGCTTCAAATGTAGCTCCTGTACCTGCCATTCCACCACCAACGACAAGGATATCGCACTCTTCATAATGCGTTTTAACTTTAGCCATTAATAATAAACTCCTTTTTTAAAGGAATCTTTAGGAACTGTTGGTAATTCTTTTTTTGTATTTAGACCTTCGGGTTCTAAATAAAGTTTTTGAGAATTAATTTCTTCCTGGCTTGGTTTTTTACCTTCTGCAAGTTTTGGAATAAATTTACCCCATGGCTTGGTTGTGATTGGAGAGACAAAATCTTTTTCTGTTCCATTTCTAAATTTAATTTTCCATGATATTGTACCTTTTTCTTCCTCACGCCTAACTCTTACACTATGGCCCATAGGTGCAAAATCAGCGTATCCACGAACATCAATTGCATGGTTTGGGCATGCTTTTACACATGCATAACATTCCCAACAAAAATTAGGTTCTATATTTTTTGCTCGTCTAATAGTTTCATCAATGTGCATAATGTCAGAAGGACAAATATCAACACATTGCCCACACCCGTCACAACGAGTCATATATACAAAAGTTGACATATTATTTTCTCTCTTTCTTTATTGTTATCATGTTAATAATGTTTCGCTTTTTCTCTATTTATTCCTAAACCATATTGTTTAGGAGCATCAGCAGGAGGAGGAAGATTATCTCTTGAACCATCTGCTTCAGCTAAATTTTTTTGTAATGCTGCTCCTGGTTTATAGAACATGTGTGCAAACTTTGACCAATATACTCCTCCAAATAAAATAATGTTGGATATAATAAAAAAAATTAAAAATAAATTGTCCCATCCACTTATATTTAATGATTGTAAAAATGACCAAATTAATCCAAATGTTGCAGTTGCAAGCAGAGACAGTACAAATAGATCAGCTTGTATAATTCGGTACCAAGGGTGTGCCTCTGAATAAACATCAACTCTTAAAAAAAGCCAAAACCAAAAGCCACCAAGGCAAGTCATTATGGCTCCAACGTGCCACAATATCGGCCAGATAGTAGGTGTAACAGTGTCAATTGATGAATAACAGAAAATCATAATTACCGAGGCAAACCAAAACAATAATGTACCATACATTCCTAATAGATGAGCTACTCTACGTTTGCCAGCACCTAATTCGGAAGTAGTTAATATATCACTCGCGACTGTTTTAATTGCTACTGAAGTTTTTTCTCTAGTAGTAAGTTTTTTTTTTGCTGATTGTTTCGCTTTTTTTGCATTTTCAAAAAAATATTTAACGTTTTTTTTATGAATAATATCTACAAGTGTTCCTATGACCACAAGAAATGCCATTACTACTACAAATGACTGCGTTGCTATGGCTGGGACAGTTTCGCTAAGTATAGAAAATGGATTGGTTGTGATCATAATTATTTTTCCCCTACAAATAAATTAAGTTTCTAGTACAGTTGATATAATAGATCAACCGTTATATCGAGGGTAATTGGTAATAGCTTGTTGATAGATTTTTGATAAAATTCTGTAATTTTTTAAACTTTTTCTTTTCCAAAATGGTTTCTCAATTGAATTAACTGAAACTACTCCTTTGCCAGAACCAATAACAATAATTTCTTCATAACTTTCTAATGAATCAATAAAAATGTTTCTTTTTTTTATTTTTTTTAATTTTTTTGTAAAAAATTTTAAAGTAGTTCCCTTATAAAAATTATTAATTGGTGAGTATATTTTGTTTTTTTTAA
>Ga0208391_1001097_pt1 | contig 13419 bp, 8 predicted proteins | sample Knorr_S23_td_Bot_FD_185612 | JGI IMG/M metagenome (GOLD analysis project Ga0208391, IMG submission 185612) | Marine microbial communities from Southern Atlantic Ocean transect - Knorr_S23_td_Bottom_ad_3770_LV_A (SPAdes) (version 2) | ecosystem: Environmental > Aquatic > Marine > Oceanic | place... | reverse complement strand
GCGGGTGCCTGTAATTCCCTTCAGCAAAGAAGTCCAAAGGTTTGAGGTACTCAAACGAGGACTTGCGCTTTATAGACTCGTGTTCGGACAACCACGTCAAGAGGAGCTCCTGGCATTTCTTGCAAGCAGCATGTCCGAAGAAGCTATTGAGGAAGCGGGCAAGACTCTGTTGATTTCCTTGGAACCTCCAGCTAATGCGCCCACTTCCGGAGGCTATGGCGTTAACTATGTAACTGTGGATTAGATTAATGGCTGATCTTTCATCCTCGATACACGCAGAACGAATTGGACGAAACGCCTTCCAGCGTCTGTCCGAACTGATCCATACCCGGAAGCAAACCGACCCGTTCGCTCCGGTCACGGTGGTCGCGCCCAGTCAATATGCGGGCGTGATGCTGAGGCGTGCTCTCGCAGCCGACCACGGGCTCTTGAACGTCAGATTCATGATCCTCCCGAGGCTGGCGGAATACCTCGGCTCTCCCACGCTCGCTAAGGAGGGCAAAGCCCCGTTAACTCCATTGGTCGAACTTGCTTCCATCCGGTATATCGCAACGGAAAGCGGGGGCGATGGGCCACTGAGGGCGGTCTCTCATCACCCGGGTTTACCAGGGTTGCTCCGAAGGACCTTCAGCGAACTCTCACGACTCGAAGAGACCGATCTCTCCAACTTGGCTGATATCGACGGACTCCGAGATCAACTAGTTGATTGGTATCGCCTATTCCGAGATGAAACCAAGGGATACTACGTGCACGAAGGTCTGGTCCGTGCGGCAGAGGATGCTGTCACTAAAGGCCTGGTTGACGATACCCTCCGTGATATCGGGTACGTGGTCTTCTACCTTCTTAACGACCTTACCAAGACTGAAGCCCGATTGACCAAGAGTCTAATCGATACCGATCAAGCCGCGATGATCCTGGGCATGGTGGGTGAAGCCGAGATAGATGAAGATACGCTGCTCATAAAGACCGTGATCTCTGGTGGAAGTGGAACTGCACCGACGTACGTGAGTTTCGAAAACTCACCTCCTGCCCGGTTGTTAAGCGCCCCGGATTCCAGAGAAGAGATCAGGTGGATCGTCCGGGACATAGCCAGGCGTTGCGAGGCGGGGACGCCTTTCCACAAGATCGCTGTCCTGTACCGCCAGAAGGAACCGTATTCTTCGTTGGTCCCGACTCAACTGGGCCTGGCTGGTATACCAGTATCAGGACCGGATCCGACGCCACTTAGTTCAACACCTTCCGGCCGACTGTTACTGGGTATGCTGTCGGCAATGAATAGCGATCTATCTCGATCAGAAGTACTGAGGTGGTTGTCCGAATCTCCGGTCAGGGCAGGACCTGATGGTCAGGATTCCCGAGGACTGTTTGCCGACTGGGAAGTGCTCTCCAGGCAGGCGGGTATCGTCAAGGGTATCGGGCAATGGGAAGAACGGCTCGCTGTTCTAGGCACCCGGCTGGCAAGGCAGATAGCGGTTGCGGCGGGCCTTGAGGAGACCTCTGAGGCTAAACTGGAAGGACTGCGACGTACCTCCTCTGCTGTCGATTCACTCCAAAGATTCATCAAAGACCTCTCTGATCGAACTAGCACTCCTTCCGGTGACACGTGGGATGGTCTTTCAAGATGGATCAAGCAGCTCCTAGGGCATTTCGCATGGCATGAGAACGATTGGCCCCTTGAACATATGGCTACTCACGAACGTCTACTAGGAATATTGGATGAGTTCGGTCCCCTGGACGGGACCACTGCGCCGCCTACTAAAGAAGTTTTCCTGGAGCTCCTCACACAACTTCTTGAAGCACCATCGGGTCGTCTCGGCGAGACCGGAACAGGGGTCTTTATCGCCCCTGTTGAGACTGTTAAAGGGATGGCGTTTGATGCTGTATATCTGGTCGGTATGTGCGAAGGAGATTTCCCTGCTGCCCCTCCGCTGGATTCGCTACTACCCTATGAGACTAGGGAAACCGTCGCCGGTGGCCTAACGTTAGATTCTCAGCGCACCTTCCGGATAAAGGAGCGACGGGCCTTCTTGACCGCTCAGGTGTCGTGCGAAGAATACGTGCTGTCCTATCCGAGAGCAGATAGTAGTTCTCAGCGTCCCCGGTTTCCATCCCCCTGGTTCATGGATGCTCTGACGGTCTTGAACGGGGCCTCGGTGCCGAGCACTGACATCCCTCAACTCTCAAATAAAGACTGGTTGGAAGTCATACAGTCGCCGCTTCATTCCTTGGAGTCTGCGGAGATGCTATCAGCAGCTGACATCCATGACCGGGACGTGGCTAGTGTAAGTAGGTGGCGCACATCCGGACGTGCACTGAAAGACCATTACCTGGCAACCCCTGGCGGAGCGATCGCGCGCTCGATCGCCATGAACGACTCTCGGTCGTCTCGGCAAGTGACCGGATGGGATGGTGACTTGTCAGGTCATCTGGATGCGGGACCGGTGTTGAGAGAGGGGCCATTATCGGCCACAGGGCTTGAAAGCTGGGCCAGGTGTCCATTCAGCTATTTCCTAGGCCATGTGTTGGGTCTACGGGCCCTGGATTCACCTGAAGATGTGTTGACCATATCTGCTCTGGACAAAGGGTCACTGGTCCACCGGATATTGGAGCGCGTCGTTGATGAGTTGATAAAGCGAAACGACGGTTCTGGGACCGGAAAGATCGGGATGGGAGAGCAAGGTCAGATTCTTCGCCGGATCGCCGAAGAGGAATTCGACCGGGCTGAAAGCCGGGGTATAACGGGGAAACCATTACTCTGGGCTACGGCTAAAGACGAGATTCTCAGGGACCTGATCGGCTTCCTGGATGAAGACCGGACCTGGCTTGAAAGGGAAGACTTGGACCCTATCTGGGCCGAGAAATCCTTCGGTTTCGACCGGAGCGACAGTCTTGAACCCCTAAAGATCATCCTCAAGGACGGGACCGAACTTTCTTTCCGGGGGATGATCGACCGTGTGGATGTTAGCAAAGACAAGAAGCGGATCGTCGTCACCGATTACAAGACCGGAAGTCCATATTCCTATCAGAAGATGAATAAAGACCCGCTAGATGCTGGTCGGAGGCTGCAATTACCGATCTACGCTCTGGCAGCCAAAAGAGCACTAGGAGAAACCGAACAGGCGCAAGGGTCTTATTGGTTCGTAACGGCGGCCGCGAATTACGAACGCAAGGTTGTAGACCTTGGACAGGTAGAAGACCGGTTCAACGAAGTGATAGAGGGCATCGCAACCGGGATCCAAAATGGGCTTTTCCCCGCTAACCCTGGCCCTCCGGGGAGATTTGGTCCGGAGAACTGCAGTTACTGCGATTTCGACCGGATCTGCCCTGCAGCTAGAGCTAGTCTGTGGGACCGGAAGAAGGGCGACGCCCGATTAGCTCCTTATACCGGTTTATCCGAGTCCTCTGATGACGAGGAGGACGAATGATGGATACCCCGTTCGTACCTCATGACCAAGAACAACGGGACCGGATAACAGCTAACCTGGACGAGACTTTGTTTGTTGAGGCCGGGGCGGGCACCGGTAAGACGGAGGCGTTGGTAAGCCGGATAGTCGCTCTGATCACGACCGGCCGTGCCACCATAAGCAGTATGGCTGCCATAACCTTCACCGAACTCGCGGCCGCGGAACTGAGGGAGCGGGTTAGATCAAGGCTTCTTTCCCGGATAGAAGCTCCCAGTTCCCCTGATACCGAAAGAGGCCTGTGCCGGGCCGCTATCCGTGGGTTCGATTCGGCTTCTATACAGACCCTCCACAGTTTTGCCGGCCAGCTCCTTCGGGAACGGCCGTTGGATATCGGACTCCCGCCTCCTTTTGAAGTGGTTGAGTCTATCGAAGCGGATATCAACTTCCAGGACCGTTGGGAGACTTGGCTCGATGAAGCGCTGGATGCCGGCGGCTCGGCACCTGCGCTGGCTAGGGCCATGGCCCTAGGACTTAGATTGGACCAGCTGAGAGAGATCGCTGCTTCTTTCCACGAGAGATACGATCTCCTGGATAGGCCGTTCCCTGTTCTACCTGCACCTGCCCGAGAAGCAGTACAAGGGATCATCGATGCTAGGGACGAGATCCTCTCGCTTATACCCTTGGCACACGACGAAGATGATCCATTAGCCGTTCACGCCAGGAAGATAGTAAGGTTCGGAGAAAGGTTGGAAGGGATCGGGGCTGACTCGGACATGGCGCTTTCCACCCTATCTCGTTATGGCCGCTTGAGTCTTAACAGAGGCAGGGTTCAAGATTGGGACGAAGACCCCGAAACAGGCAAGAACGGGTGTACCGCACTCAAAGCCGTCCTGAACGACCTTGAAGGCCGAAGGACCGATGAACTTGACGCATCGCGAGCGTCCCTTATCTGTGAACTATCCGAAAGTATCCGGGAACTTGCCAAGGGATATGCTGACGAAAGACTGCAAGCCGGAAAACTGGAGTTCCAGGACCTGCTGGTGTTGGCTCGAAACCTCCTGCGGGACAAAGAAGAAGCGAGGGAATATTTTCAACGCCGCTACACTCACATCTTGATCGACGAATTCCAAGACACGGACCCGATCCAGGCCGAGATCGCTGTTCTCCTGAGTACTCCGGTCTCCGGAACAAAAGATGAGTCCACAGACCTTCTTCCCGGGAAGCTCTTCGTCGTCGGCGATCCCAAACAATCCATATACATGTTCCGGGGCGCCGACGTCTCGGTCTCAGAAGAACTCAAGAAGATCATCCCAGACGGCCAGATTTCTCTCACGCAGAATTTCCGCTCTCAGCGGCCAATCATATCCTGGTTAAACCCACTGTTTGAAAACTGGATGAAAGACGACGCCGGCCAAGTCGAATACCGCGCGATATCAGCCCGGTGGGACTCGGATGCTAAAGACCCGCCTATGGGCGTCAGGTTCGTAGGATCTGCTTTACCGGGTCCGGTAGCTGGAACCAGATATGTCGAATCCCAAGCCATCGCGAGCGTAGTAAGACAGATCAAAGCTGAAAGATGGACCGTACGAGACGGGAATGAAGGAAGTCTTAAAGAGGCCAGGTATCAGGATATATGCATATTGTTGCCTACCAGGACTGGACTGGACGTATTGGAAGCTGCCCTGGCCTCGTCCGACATCCCGTACCGTTTGGAGAGCCAATCGATGGTCCTTGGGACCCAGGATGTTCGGGACCTCCTCAATTGTCTACGGGCCATCGACTCCCCAGGAGACCAGGTGGCGTTGGTCGCCGCGTTGCGGTCCTCGGTTTTCGCATGTAGCGATGTTGAGCTGTTCGAGTTCGTCCAAGCTGGCGGCGACCTGGATTATATGGTGCCGGCTAACGGGACAGGGCCCGTCCATCAGGCCCTTGCCCTACTAAAAAGATTCCATGATCTCCGTATGTGGACAGATCCAGAAGAGTTGATAGAAAGGTTCGTCAGAGAAACAAGGATGGTGGAGTCCTGTTTCGCCCTGACCAGACCAAGAGAACGTTGGCGACGTTTGAGGTTCGTGATAGACCGGGCGGCCGCGTTCGCCGAAGTAAGCAACACCTCGTTGCGGTCCTATCTGGACTGGATCGAGCGGCAAGCTCAAGAGGGGGCCAGGATGGTGGAAACACCGGTACCAGAGCCCGACGAAGATGCCGTTCGAATCATGACGATTCACGCGTCTAAGGGGCTCGAATTCCCCATCGTTCTACTTGCGGGTCTTGGTTCTCAGCCCAGGTCGAATCTCGGGCCAGTGATATATGACCGGGAGCTCCAGGGCGCTGATGTAAGTCTGCCGGGTCCCGGTAACGGGCGCTTCAAAACACCCGGGTATGACGATTCAGAGGCGAAAGAGAAGGCGAAGGGCCAGGCCGAACGGACGCGTCAGATGTACGTGGCAGCAACTCGTGCACAAGACCACCTTGTGGTCAGCCTTTTCAGACCAGAGAAGGGATCGGGCAACTCGTTCGCGGGGTTGTTGGAAGAGAAGGTTGGTCGCGATTCTGATCTTTGGGTTGAGATGCAACTGGATGAGCTTGGAACCAGCGGTGCTACAGCCACCCCGCCGGACCAAGACAACACAGTAGACTTTTCTGACAGCGAACTCCTTCGTGAAGCCTGGTTGACCCAGAGATCCGAAAAGATACAGGCGTCGTCCAAGCCCTGGAGCATCGGCGCCACTAGACTTGCACAATTAGCAAAAGAAGAAGCAGAAGATGGGGACGTGCCATATCGCAAAGGGAGGGGTGGAACGAACATAGGGCGTGCCGTCCACAGCGCGCTTCAAAGCGTTGATCTTTCCACTGGCGATGGCATAGACGAAATCAGTCAAGCTCAGGCGGCGGCTGAAGGACTTCCGGACCGTTGGAAAGAGGTTGCAGATCTGGCTAGGACGGCTATGGCGTCAGATGTAGTGAAGCAGGCAGTAGCGACCGGACGATATCACCGAGAGGTATACGTCGCTGCTCCGGAAGGTCCAGTTTTGGTTGAAGGTTTCATCGACCTGGTGTTCGAGACAGACGAAGGCCTCGTCGTCGTGGACTACAAAACAGACGGTGTTGAGACACCCGAAGAGATCGCCAGGTCGATGGGGCGGTACAGGTTACAGGGCGGTACATATGCGTTGGCTTTAGAACGGGCGACTGATCGACCGGTGTCAAAAGTGGTCTTTTTGTTCCTTCATACCGGGTCTGAAGTCGTTATGGAAGACCTTCCGGGTGCCATGAAAGAGGTCCGAATCGCAGTTGAAGGCCTGGTAGCATAGAGAGACTGTGGGAAATCAGAAAGATATATGAACCTTGACCGTTACAGGGGTAGCATCCTCGGCCTAGCGGTCGGTGACGCTTTAGGCGCTCCGGTCGAATTCAAGCGTCCCGGCTCTTTCAAACCAGTCACGACTATGACTTCTGGTGGTGCGTTTGGGTTACGTCCTGGCCAGTGGACTGACGATACCTCCCTCGCCCTTTGCCTCGCTGAGAGTCTTGTAGAGACGAATGGTTTCGACCTGATCGATCAACTTGAGAGGTACGTACGTTGGTACCGGGACGGGCATCTGAGCAGTACTGGTGAATGCTTTGATATTGGAAACACCACAAAAATGGCCCTCAACCACTATGAAGAAACGAAAGAACCCTATAGCGGCCCTACCGGTCCTGCGACTGCAGGGAACGGATCGATCATGAGATTGGCTCCTGTTCCTCTAGCATACGCCAAAGATTTTGGTGTGGCTGTGGAGAGATCTGGAGAGAGTTCGAAGACGACTCATGGTGCATTGGAAGCAGTAGATTCGTGTAGATACCTTGGAGGTCTTATAGCGGCGTCTGCCACAGGGGTTGATAAGACAGAATTCTTGAGCAAACGGTACTCTCAGAAGCCTGGTTATTGGACCGAAAACCCACTTTGTCAGAATGTCGACGCTATAGCGAACGGGTCTTTCAAGGAGAAATCCCCTCCCGAGATCAAGGGAAGCGGGTACGTCATCGATTGTCTGGAAGCCGCTTTGTGGGCTTTCTACAAAACCGAGTCCTTTGGCGACGGGTGCCTCCTAGCGGTGAATCTGGGCGACGACGCGGATACAACTGGTGCGGTGTATGGGCAATTGGCTGGAGCGTATTACGGTGCTTCCGGCATACCGGCGGAGTGGTTACGAACGTTGACGCTCCAACCACTCGTTGAATCATTCGCGGATAGGCTGCACGAACTTTCGGTATCTATATCATCCTAGTTCGCCAGTCTTTGGTTTATTGCTAAACTGACTCAGTTCCTCGAAAAGGTTAGCTTGTGTCAACTTATCGATTCGTCCATGCTGCAGACCTTCATCTGGACAGCCCTTTCAAGGGATTAAAGCGGGTCGCTCCGAGAATCGGTGAAATCTTGAGAAAATCTACATTTGATGCGTTCGACGCCGTTGTAGACCTATGCATAACTGAAGATGTGGATGCTCTGCTCGTTGCAGGTGACATATTTGATTCTGCTGACCGTAGTCTGTCGGCCCAATTAAGGTTTGTAGACGGATTGAAACGTCTGGAATCTAAGGGAATTCGCAGTATTGTCTGCCACGGCAACCATGACCCACTCGATGCCTGGCATTCTCAAGTATCATTCCCTGTTAACAGCTATCGGTTCGGTCCGAACGTCACCTCTACTGACCTACGTCAAGGAGACCCAGAGTCTCCTCTCGTCTATGGCTACAGTTATCCAACCCGGGAGGTGCGTGAAAATATCGTACCGGCATTCGAGAAGGAGTTCCAATCAGGTCGCGTATCTATCGGCTTGCTTCACGCGAATGTCGGTGCTGATACCGGGCACGAGCCGTACGCTCCCTGCACCGTAGATGACCTGGGAAATGTCGGGATAAATTATTGGGCTTTGGGTCACGTCCACACCCGTCAGGAATTCACATTTCCTGATGGTATAGCAGTCTATCCGGGCAACATTCAAGGCCGGCACATCAACGAATCTGGAGCAAGAGGCGTCTATCTGGTGACGGTTACCGAGAATGGTCAGATCGAGCAGTCTTTTCGGCCTGTAGACCTGGTCAGATGGGAACAGATCGAGGTCGACATTGCTGAACAGCAAGACATAGACTCATTCGAGCGGGCTGTCGACCAGAAGATTGAAAAGGCACTCGGAGATTCGGACGGGCGAAGTCTTATATATCGTGTCGGCTCGACTGGCCGTGGGCCATTGCACAGCCTCCTTAACGACAGGGAATACACTGACGAATTGGCCATCAGATTGAACGAGATTTGGTCAGATCGGCAACCATTCGCTCATTGTGACCGCGTAACAGCGGCTACTCGTAGAGAGATCAACCGTGAAGACCTGGCTGGAAGAGAAGACTTCGTCGGAGACCTGCTGCGTTTCTTTGACCGGTCTCGTGATCAGGATGGAAGCACCGCAGATCTCCAGGACCCTTTGAAACAACTATACGAGCATCGTAGGCTTCGAAAATACCTTTCCGACCATCTGCCACAAGGGGCCGAACTGGCCACTCTCTTGGATGAAGCAGAATCCATATGTCTCGATCTTCTGATGAACGAGGATTCAGATGAGAATTGAGACTTTATATATTGATGGTTTTGGTCACTTTACTCAGAGGACATTTGGCCCATTTAACGCCCCAATCACCATCTTTGACGGAGAGAACGAAGCTGGCAAAAGCACGTTGCTTGCATTCATAAGAACCGTCTTGTACGGATTTCCAACTCGGGGTCGCAACGAATACTATCCCCCTTTCAGAGGCGGAAGACACGGCGGTCACATGGTCGTCTCGGACGATAGTGGGACCCGTTACATAGTCGAACGATATGCGGCGGCTCGCGGCGGAAATCTTAGTATTAAAGATCTAGACGGGACCTCGTATCCTGATGCGAAACTTCGTGAGTTGCTGGGGCATTCATCGAAAGAAGTATTCGAAAAGGTCTTTGCTTTCGGATTGGACGAGCTTCAGGAAATGAATTCTTTGGATGACGAGGAGGTACAGGGACGTATCTACAGTGCTGGGCTAGGGGTGACGGATCTGCCACGGGTCGAGAAGACTATTGAAGACTACCAGGGGAAAATCTACCGGCCCGGTGGAAATCTAGGCATGGCCCAATCAATCGCCCAAGTCTTGGCCGAGCTTGAAGAAGTGGAGAAGGAGTTGTCCTCACATCACCAGGATGCTCCGAGGTATGCCGAACTCACTGATCGGACCGAAAAGATTGCGACGGAGTTAGCCGGTCTGGAAGAGGATCGGGCTGAGATCAAGGGCGCATTGGATCGTCAGGGCAAATTGCTAGCTGTTAGAGACGACGTCGTGGAGACAGGTATCTTAGAGGCCAAGATGTCGGAGGTTGTCTCACCCCCTCAATTTCCTCAGGACGGGATTGCGAGGCTTGAGAACATCCTTGAACAGATAGCTAAGCTGGAAGAGGTGGTTCATCAAGCGGCCGAGACCGTAGAAAATCTTCAAGAGGTTGTTGCGCGTCCTTTGCCTGGAGCAATCTTATTGGAAGATGCTGAGGACATACGGAAAGCCAGATCAGAGCGTGCCAGACTGGAAGCTGCGGTCCGAGATTTGCCGGAACGTAAAGCAGAGGCTGATCAACAAAAGGCAGAAGTTAACAGACTCCTCACGGAGTTGGGGCCTGGTTGGGACGCCATTCGGTTGCAGGGCATTGAAGTGTCGATTCCCGTCAGAGACAGAGTCAATCAAGGGAAAGAACAAGTTGCACGCCTTCGCGATGCACTTGCCAATCGGCAGACCGAAAAGGAATCGGCAGAAAAAGAGTCCCGTTCCTCTGATGAAGTTTTAAAACAGGCTGCCGACGAGTTGGATCAGGCCGCTCTGCCTCCACTCGACGAAGCAGAATTGGCGAGGCGACGAAGCGCAATCAATGCCGCTCGTAATGGATCAGAACGACTCAACGGGCTGTTGTTACGACAGGCTGAACTGCGAGCGACAGGGGGCCAGGTGGCTGGTAGACTACCTATCCTGGTAGCGGCCCTAGGATTCCTAGTCATAGGAATCCTGCTTGGAGCCTGGAGTCTTGTCGGTAATGGTGGGATTCCAGAGGTGGTGTTCGCGGCTTTCTCTATAGCCGTCGGAATAGGGTTGGCTGCATGGGGGTATCGTGCCGGAAAACAGGACGGGATTTCTGATCAAATAGGCGAGATCGAATCTCAGATCGCGAATGTTGAGAGTGAGTTGTCCTTGAACAAGGACATCCTTGGATTGGCCTCTGTAGATTTCGCAGGATTGGAGGTGGCTGGAGAGGAACTGCAGGAGAGTGTCCGACGGTGGACCGAGAGAGAAACCATGGAGCGTACTCATCGGGAAGCCGAGCAGGATTCAGAGCGCCGGAGGCAAGACCTCGAACGGGCCACCGAAGCGTTAGCCAGATCAGAAAATGACCGCGCCGAACTTGAAGACCGCTGGGTGGAATGGCTAAGGGAGCGAGACCTGCCAGAGACTATGTCCGCTGACGGTGTCCTAGAACTGTTCTCAAAAGTGGAGGCAGCCCGTTTCAGCCTGTTAAATCAACAACAACGTCAAGATAGAGTATCCGCAATCGGCCATGATGTTCAGGAGATCTGCGATCTCGTTGTACCTCTCGCAAGGATTCATGGAGTTTCAGTTGACGGCGACAACCCTGCGACTCTCGTCCCGGCCATAGACGAACTAGCACTTCGTCTCGAATCAGCCCAAGGGGAGGTAAAAACCCAAGAAGCAAATCGCGCTTCACTTGTCGAATATGAAGGCCGTTTGGACCAGGAAAAACACCGCTTAAAAAGCGCTCGCGATGACTTAAAGGATCTATTGGCGCTGGCAGCCATTGAAGACGTTGAAGGCGTTGAAGAATTTCGCCGTATAGCGTCGATATACGACGAGTATAAAGAATGGCAACATCAACTCGAGGGACATAAAACCACCATCCAGAGAGTCTTTGGGCTAGGGATCGACCACAAATCACTCCGTTCCGAAATAGGGGAACGTAGTTCCGTCGCTATTGAGGAAAGTGTCCATGACGCGCAGCAATCGTTGGATGAGGTGGAATCAAAGCGTGACAATCTCAGAGAGAATTCGATCCTGACCTACAAAGAATTGGCGGAGTTGGGTTCGTCGGATGAGGCGTCGGACCTTATGTCGAAACGGGAAACCTTTTTAGAAGAAATACGTGACTTGGGCACCCAGTGGTCTAGATATTCTCTGGCACTTTTTATGCTGCGCATGGCACGGAACCATCATGAACGGGAACGCCAACCTCAGGTCGTCCAGACTGCCTCGGAGTTCTTCAGAGAAATCACAGGTGACCGGTATACTGGCCTCAGGGCACCGGCTGGAGAGCCGGTAATAATTGCTGTCACTGCGTCGGGAGAGGAAATGCGAGCCTCCCAATTGAGTCGTGGGACCCGAGAACAGATGTATTTATCTCTACGGTTCGGGTTGGTTCGAGAGTTAAGTCAGCACATGGCCTCACTCCCGGTGATAATCGATGATGCTTTAGTAAACAGCGATCCGAGTCGGGCCCGAGTTGCTGCAGAATGTCTCGGCAAATTGGTTGACACCAACCAAGTGCTGGTGTTCACATGCCACCCTACACTCGTCCAACAATTTAAAGAGGCTTGCCCGGACGCGGAGATTCAAAAGCTCGAGCAGGTTCAGGGTTCCTGAAGAGATTTCAATCCTTGGTTGCCACTATGGTCTGCCGTGCTGGTCGATGTGCTTTCTTCTGCGTCGTGGCTTTTTCTTTCGATTTTGCTCTCTGCTCAAGCTCCTCAATCCTCCCGGCTCTAGACGCATCGATGGAAAAATCATCGCAATGGGGGCAAAAGTCTGACATATTTCCTCCTTCTTGATAACTGGGGATTCCGTATCTCCTGAGACCGAGTTGTTCTCGATAGGCCAAAGACAAGTCGGACGGTGTGACGACTTACGATTCAGTTACTTTGGTATCATCGTCATCCATTCTCTGATGGTTCAGTTCCGGATGTGCGTTGTCCATCCACTTGCTGAAAACCTCTAGACCATCTTCATCCTCAAATACCAGCATCCCCACCTCCGGGACACCGTCGGAGCAGTAAAGCTTGGCACGGAAGCGCTCCCAAGCTCCGTTCCTGACGATGGCTAGCTCTTCTTCACCGAGGCAGTCCATGGGAAAACTAGCGTTCGGTTTTGTATCGCACTCAGTCACGCAGATAAAACCAAATACCTCTGATTCGGCCCACCTTACCATGGACAGGAACGCCTCCATAGATTCCGCGTCTCGGCCTTTGTGGATGACCCTTTCACGAGCGTAGTCTTTTAAGGCCTCATACGTACCCTCCTCCTGGGTCCGGTCCATCCTACCGGAATAGGCCTTTGAGTAACTTCTGATTGAGGCGGTGATGATTGCCAGTACTACATCCCCGCTTGGGTCTACCTGTTTCGAGATGAGTCCCATGATGTTGTTCACGAGGAACCTGGCATCCCATCTGGACCTGATGTATTCCCGTATATCACGTCTTGGCATATAGTCCTCCCTGGATGGTTCGATTCGGCACGATCTGTCACTGTCCATCGGCGTTGCTCTTCTCTAGGAAGATCGATCCAATTTTTTGTGTAAGGCACAGATCGGCTAGAGATTTCCTACACTTTGGCCCACTCTGGAACCGCCACTCCTGCTCTTTTTGTCTTGGAACTCATCTCCCTGCTTCCACGTACGTATCGCTCAACCAGGTCCCAGAAGCGGGTGGAGTGGTCCGGATGTTCCAGGTGGCAGAGTTCATGGACCAAGACGTAACGAGCCATCTTACCGGGAAGAAAGAGCAGGTTCCGGTTCAGGTTGATGTTCCCCCTCCTCGAGCAGCTCCCCCACAAGGTCTTCTGACGCCGGATCGTCATCCGGTTGAAGGGCAGCGATAGATCATGACTTAACGTAACCAGCCACTCCCCAAGGATCGTCCTCGCCTTCCGGTGCAGCCACGAGTTGAGTGCCCGGG
>Ga0208391_1001094_pt1 | contig 13453 bp, 7 predicted proteins | sample Knorr_S23_td_Bot_FD_185612 | JGI IMG/M metagenome (GOLD analysis project Ga0208391, IMG submission 185612) | Marine microbial communities from Southern Atlantic Ocean transect - Knorr_S23_td_Bottom_ad_3770_LV_A (SPAdes) (version 2) | ecosystem: Environmental > Aquatic > Marine > Oceanic | place... | reverse complement strand
CGAATAACAGGTAGCCAGAAAAGGACCAAACCGGTCTTCAAAAAATTGTGTCAGGGTAAATACTTTTAACTTTAAATAGAGCGGGACAAAAAAGAATGCGGCTAACAATATGCCGAAAATGGCGCCAATTTCAAAATTTGCCTGAGCCAATCCGTAAGCATAGGCAGCTCCCCCCATACCGACAAAATGACCCGCTTGTATATTCGTGGCAATCGTAGACATCGCAATAGTGGGCCAGCGCAGTTTTCGACCGCTGAGAAAATAGCTGGTGGCATCCTGTGTTTGGTCTGCACTTTTATATATTCCAATTATGAATATTATAACAAAATAAAAGACCACTATTAATAAATCTATGTTCATCTTTGATACCCTAACGTTTTATTTACTTAATTGAAATACCTCAGTCCGCCAACTGGTAGATAGCCCTACGCTCTTTGCCTTTGCCTGCCTGTCCGTCGTATCCCGAATAGTCGGGAGTAGACGGGTGCCTTATCCTTAATAGTTACCATTTTTTTCATTAACCTGTTTTGAATCTCACTTGGTGTAAATATTATATGAAATATTATTGAAGAAGATTTGTGCCAATACACAGATTGGTTGAGGGATTATCTGATATGGACATTCGTCTGGAATCTTTTTTCAGGTTACTTTACAATACAAAAATAATAATAATAAATTTTTGAACAAAGAACATTGTTTTGTTAAAGAGAAATAAATTTGGATAATATAGCCTGGATTAGCGGTAGCGTTCGCCACCCTGCCTGCCGATAGACAGGCCAGTCTCCAATTCTACTTTGTGTTTCTACTATGGAAGGACGAGCATCGATACTCACTCCGCTCTTAATCCATATCATAAACGGATTCCAATGTTACATTGTTGTTTTTTTGAAAAAGTTTCCGTGAGTCGCGCCAATGTTACCAGCCCCGATAATACCAATTTTCAAATTAGTCACACTGTTTCTTTCTCATCCAAGTAGTCGGTGGTTAGCTTGTCCAGAATATCTTGATATGTTCCATTAAAGGGGCCTTCCTTTTCTAGTTTTAGGGATGTTGCGGCAGCAGCATCCACGCCGTTTTTTACTACGGACCAGAAGGGATCAGATGCTTGTCCATGTGTGATGACAACAATGCGAATTTCGGATCTTTCCACGACAATACTGCCATTCTGTTTCTCCGGACTTCTACCGCACCCTGTCAACCCCAACATAAATAGGAGGATCATGGTAAACGTCTTTTTCACCGATACCTTTGTGTCATCAACGGAACACTTAGGGCATATGGAATATGTCATGGGCAAGAACGTTTATTTAGTCGTACAGGACTTTTAAAGTTTGCCATACTATCCGGCTAACGGAAAGTTGGGTTCCCTTTCTGAAACATCAAGACTTCTCGACATAATTTGAACTTACCTTCATCCCGTCAAGGCATGAGAATAATGGGTTTTGGGTTATTGTGCGCAGCGCTTTGCGGGGGTCATAACCTAATCACAAATTCAAGCAAAAGATACACATCAAAACTCAATAATAATAGAGAATCGCTGTACGTATCTTAATCTTCCAAAGTCAGAATAAGCATAGTCTAAAATCATTGTTGTTCCACTAATGAGATTTAAATTGATTCCGCCGCCACCGGTAAACCCTTCTTCTGAATCGTTATTGAACAGAGATTTATAACCAAATCTTAAAGCTGCATAATCGGAAAATAGGTATTCCATTCCTATATTGACGCTTTCGGCGTTGTCGCTGGGGTTATAAGCTTCAACGGCGAATATTAATTGGCTATTCTTGTATTTGAACACATCCATAGCAATTCCAGCTCGGAAAGCCAACGGCAAATCAAAGCTGCCGGTCTGAAGTTCCGAAACAATCCTATCGTTACTGCCAAACTTATCGGGAGCAGGATCAACAAGAATGATTAGGTCTCTTCCCCTCAATCTCATTTTGGGAGCAAAATTCGTTATGGCGGCTCCAATGCGCAGTCCGTTATATTGGGTCACAAAAAGAGTTCCTACGTCAAGAGCAAAAGCATTAGCTGACTCATTGAAAATCTCGGAGCGTACAAATTTCCCGTTAAATCCAATGGAAAACCGATCCGTAAGATTAATAGCGTAAGTTAAACCCAATGACAAGTCTCCGGCGCTGAAGAACTCCCCCGTACCCTCCGGCTGTTCAATAGTCCGTATTTCCATATCGTCGTGGGTTAAAGAAGTGACGTTAAGACCGATGGTGCCAAAGCGACCAAGCGGAATCGACATAGCTCCCCAATCAAAATTCGTATCGACAATCCATTGGGTGTGTATAATAGCAAGTTGCGGGCTTTCCAATCGTGCAATACCGGCTGGGTTCCAATAAATTGCTGTAAGATCATTCGCAATGGCGACAAAGGCTCCACCCATTGCGGAAGCCCTAGCGCCAATATCAATGCCCAGAAAAACTGCGCTACTCGTCCCTACTTTTGTAACGTCCTGACTATAAACCGGGTAAAAAACGAAAAGTATGGTCAAGCCACAGATAACTAAATATCTTTTCATTACTTGTTTAAGAAAATTTATCATACCATTGGTTATGTGTCATAAGCCTATTTTATTATAGCAAACTTTCCAATTTTTTCTCCCAGTTTTCCAGCATCTACGTGGTACACATAGATACCAAATGCGATGTCAAGACCTTCTCTTGTTCTTAAATCCCAGGATGCAGCGCCATTGTCAATAGTGCTCTCATGTTCAATCACATCAACCAGATCACCTTTGAGAGTATAAATTCGGATAGTGGCTCTTTGCGGCAAATGAATAAAATTAATCCTCCGTTCACCTCTACTTCCAATTCCCGCTGAAGTCGTTTGCTTTCTCTCCCACGAAGCCACAGCCACGTATGGGTTGGGAACCACAGCAATCCTGCCCATGCTTGATACAGCCAGCTTTTCATAAACTGATTCACCTTTGGTTTTGAATTCAAATATATCCCCGGTTCGAAACGGTTTGGTTGTCCTTATTTGAAATACGTCTCCACTAAGAGGTGGCTGACCGCCTGTGGCTGTAGTATCTGTTAACTTTACACGCCAGGTCTTCTTCTCCGTACCTTCAAACTTCTCACGAATAGTAATTTTATCTCCGGATGACCATAAACCATCACTATTGTAATCCTTAAACCTAAAATTGGCAGGTCGATTCTCGGTAATATTCACGACCGTAAAATTAACATCTTTAGGAGTCGAACTAGAATCAGTCCCTATGGGTTCACTAAAAAAAGTAATATCATAATCTGCTGGATAGGGAAGTGCCCCAAATTCAATATCTACTTTGCTGTCAAAATTACTGTTACCTGAAATCAACCCGGTAATAGAATCGATAAGGCCCCACTCATCATCATTATCGATAAATATACGCAACCCATCAAAGATATCACCTTCCACGAGAAAGCCGTGCTCATCCCTTCCAAAAATCCTACTTTTACTTAATGCCGTATCGGGAGGTAAAGCAGTAATGTCTATCACCGAGTAATAGTCGGTCTGAAAAATTCCGGGGTGTGGAAACACAATATGATATGTAGTATTATCCTTAATCAGTCTTGGATCAACGATCTCTACCGAAATTGTTCCCGTCCCTGATGGTATGCCAACGGGTATAATGTCTTGAACAATTTCAGGAGGTTGATAACCGGCTACCGGTGCGTTTGGCGTGACCACCGCAGTATTGATGTCAGTAAAAGTGACGTTTCCAAAAGCATCTGTCTTGATAATAGTGGTGGTTTCAGACACGGGAATTCCTACCGTCCCCAAAGTAGGGTCCCCTTGATCATAAGCTGTAACGGCATAAAAATAAGTCTGACCATTTTGAACGGTTTCATCAACATAGACATGACGTAGACCAGAATCAGTTCCTCGATCAAAACTGGCGCCTGCAACCGTAACCGGATCGGGACCTGTTATTCCATCAATCAAATCGAAAGTAGCCAACGGTATTCTAAAAACAGAATTGCCATAAGCGTCTGTAACCACCTTTATTTCCAAGAATGACGGGTCGGTACTCCTATAAATCTTATATCCTTCAAAATCCTTTTTGAAATTTAAGAACACATCGACTGATTCCTCTGCTCTTCGATCCCAGTACAGCGTCACCTTTGCGTCTCCTGGAATTGCTTTAAGTCTTGGTTTCAGAGGAGGCGAAAAGAAACTGTAATTGCTGTTGTAAATCAGCTGTACCGTGTTTTTGTTACGGATAAGATCGTCCAGATTTTCCCCAAAAACCATGGCAATGGAGAAATCGCGTGTTTCGCCTGCGGGAAGGGCAATCGGTCCGGAGCCATAAATCAAGCTTGTCAGGCTCTGCTGAAGTTCGCTGTTGAAAGTGAAGTCTGCCATGCTGTTCCAAATCTCTTCATCGTCCTTTGGTCCAATTTCGTGGGTGGCAAAGATATCCACACTGGTGAGTCCGATCTGATCCGATTCATCAATATCCGTCATTCCAAAATTTGGTTCCCCTTGTGTCGGAATGCCATCCCCTTCTCCCTCATCAGGTCCAGTATAACCCTCATCCATAGGTCTAAGACCGTCTCGCCCGACATCATCATTCAACGCTTCAACTTCGTCCCACTCATCATTGTCATTATCATCGCTAAAGGGTCTCCAATCTCCGTCTTCGTCACCTTCCCAATGAGGACCAGGTTCTCTTCCGTAAGTCTGTACGAAGTCATTCACATTGGTATATCCGTATGGGTATGTATCTAAGAAGACACCAGGTGGATTATCCCTCTTTTCGTCAATCCACCCGTCATTATCATTATCAATGCCGTCAGTTGGCTCCCCTGGACTTTCCATGAAAGCAAAACCGGTATAGGCGGTAGGGGAAAACCCTGTGTTACCGGTATTATCCTCGTCGTACCCGTAGACAATATCTATGAACGTATCATAAAACGCGCTATCATCACCTGAATCGCCAATGCCCCCCACCCCATAATCGAATAACATCCCGAAAAACACAGGTGCATAATTGTAGTTAGAAAAGTTCGTAATACGGTAGAGCCAGAAGATAACGTCTTCGGCGAGAACCTGAGACCATTGTAGTCCCCTTACTTTCACCAATGTAGCCAAGCCTCCTCGCTCCGGTTTCTCAGGAATGGGAATAAAAGGAAATTCCTTATCTTGAAAATCATCCATCACAAAAAAGCATTCCAAGTCGGCTTGAAACTGATTCTTGCCAAAAAAACCATTCCACGACCCCGGCCACCCTGGGTCGTCTGAAAACTTGAGCTTGTCAGGCCAAACCGGAGGCCACGTAGTCGGATCATTACTCATTGCCGGAGAAGATCCTTCTAAGTTATCCCAACCTGGCCGAGGCTCATAGCCCATAGGGATACCCTCTGGCGATTGATCAATATCTTCTCGATAACCCAACTCTGCAATATGCCTGGTGACTCCATTTAGATCAACAACCTCCGCGATAACAATGGGCGTAGCTCCTTCTACATAAGTGTGTCCACTTCCCTTTGGCCATTCGGACGGATCAGGATTTGAAGGCCAATTGCCAACCATGCCGTAATTAATGAAAGGTGTATTGATCAGGTTGCCGTCCATCTGACCCCATTTTCGGAATAGACGATCTCCTCCTATCCCCTGCTGAGGATCCGGATCCTCAGTCTGTGAAAAGGATTGATTAAGCCCGGCTAATAATAGCGCTAAAATGAAAGAACACCGGCGTAACATCCTGATCTCCCAATAAAGTTAAAGTGCAATGTTTACTCCCAATTGTATACGCCTTGGCTCGACATAGAAATCAGGCCTGTTAAACCACGCTTCCAACGTGTTTACCCCTTGAACTCTTCCAGCATAAAGTATATCACTTGTAAAATCTGCACGCCCAGTGGATGCGTATACACGCTTTGCATTCCTCGCATCAAAAAGATTGTACACCTTGAAGAATGGTGAGAAAGTAAATGTGCCTACCTTGAAATTCTTACGGGCTCGAATATCAAAATTTAAGTACATCGGTTTTCTTTCAGAGTTCTCGAACGAAGCACGAATCCCTCGAGTAGCCCGTAGTGTGGGTGTATAAGGTTTACCCGTGTAAAATTTACCAATTATGGCTATGCTCCAATTTCGTTCTGTGTCAGTAAGATTAGCCGTCCAATTTAGAGTATGTCTCTGGTCCCAATCCAAGGGAACTGTCTGAATTTCGCTTTCTCTGGGTGGTATAGCAGCCGCATCGGCAAAGGCCGCCTCCGGATCGGAAGCATTTCCCTCGGCAACTTGAAACGTATAATCAATGAAGACGTTTACATTTCTCGTTGGTCTGAGGTCTAATGCAACGGTGAACCCACGGATATTACCGTAGTCTAAATTAACAAATCGGCCATATCGGTCTCCCGCTATATAGGTTTCAACAATCTCTGTCCCCAACCAATTATTAATGTCCTTGTAGAAACCGGTAACAAAAAAACCTGTATTCAGGCCGAATTGCTGCTGAAGGCCGATTTCATAGTTGACCGTCTTTTGATTTTTTAGGTTCGCATTCCCAATTAAGGTATTAACCGCTCCACTTTTTTCAGTATTCATCTCGAATTCCGGATTCAAGTACAGATGTTCAAATGTTGGTTTTTGATAAAAGAAGCCATAAGAAAAATAAATGGCGCCGCGATCAGTGATGGGATAAGAAATGCCGACCCGTGGACTCACCTGTGAAAGAACCTTTGAATCCTCGAACCAAGAACCTCTGGCTCCCCAGTTTTTGCTACTCATATCATTTCCCGCAGCGTCAATAAATTTGGCGCCATCTGGTATTATCTCTGAAAAAGTCCCACCCGTTTCAAGATTAATTAACGTCCTTGAATCATCAGAATTAAGACGAAAAGGCACATCATTATACAAGAGATCATCACCCTGGAAAATGTCAATAGCTCTAATATGTTGCGTAAGGCTGGGATCCCTGAAATCTGTTGGGACTTTTCCCTTTGCATCAAAATAATCTAGTCTAACTCCGATATTGATAATCATCTCTTTCAGTTCAATCTTATCTTGAAGATAGGCTGAAAGCTCAACAGGTTCACCCTGAAACACATTGTGGTTAAATGCTGAGATAGGTGGAATGGCCGGTTCAAAAGGAAACTTTATTATGCCAAATTCATCTACCTCAGGCACAATTTCATACTCCTCATACTTTAGTGTATATTTCCTTATCTCGATTCCTGTTTTTATCTGGTGGCTCCTGCTTACCTGACTGGTTAGATCAAATTTCCCACCAAATGTGGTTGTTTCTCTGTTAATGATGTCATCATCTGTACCACCCGTATAAAACGCGTTCTGTCCGGCTGCCTCCAGCAATTTGGGATCGACATACCCAGGATCCAAAAAATCCTTAAAAACATACCGTTTGAATTCAAAATTAATATAAGAAAACTTAGCGGTATAAAAAGTGGTGGGAGAGAGTGAGTGATTCAATATAGATGTAACGGTTAATCCATTTCTAAACTGGCCATAATTTCCATCTGGGTTAAGCGTGAATTTATGACTGTATTCTGCAAAATCAAGGTCATGGTACAACCCAACCACGTTGAACTTAATGAAAGGCGAAAACCGATAAGTAAGTTTACCTTGAACAGACAACTTTCTGAAAGAATTCATCGGAACGGGTGTGTAGCTTTGTGATTTCACATAAGCTCGATAATTATCCAATCCTATGATCGGTTCATTTAGAGTTACGTCTTCGATAACCCAGTTGTCGGGATTTGAGTCTTTAAAACTGGATGAATCTTTAAAGCTGAATCTTCTCTGACCATAAAGCCACCCCTTATTGCTGAAATACCTTGCGTTTACATTAAAGGTTAATCTCTTATTGAAAAATGGAACCGGACCATTTAGGCTAGCTTCAATATTGGTGAGATCTGTGATTTTTGTGTCGTCAATGTTGAAAAAGATGTCGTTATCGGAAGTGAAATAATCCCCAACATAGGCAGAAACCGTGCCATGGTATTCTTCACCCCCTTCCTTTGTAATAATGTCCACTATACCAGATAGGGCTTGACCGTATTCCGCATTGAAACCACCGCTGATGACTTGAAACTGTTCAATCCCTGCATTCTCCACCTCAACAGACAATTCACCCGCAAAAGGGTCAGAGACTGAGACACCATCAATAAGATAGTTCACTTCGCTGGCTCTCCCCCCGCGTATATGTATTCTTCCTTCAGTATCTTTTATTATTCCCGCCTGCAGCTCCAGCACATCGATAAACTCTTCCACCGGCATCTGGCTAATATCTTCGCCCCGCACTATCTGCTTCGAGGCCGTAAGATCTCTTTGAACGATAGGCAATTGAGCCGTGACCACTACCTCTTTCCCTAACAACACTGTTGGAAATAGAACAAAATCCATTTTTGTTGTTACATCCAATGACACCTTTAGACCTTCTACCCCCTGCTGAGTATAGCCCATCATCGAAACTTTCAAATCATAAGTTCCGGGCGAAATATTGAGGATCACATAGTATCCCTCTAAATCTGTGGATGCTCCCATACTGGTCTCTTCAAGAAGAACATTAGCCCCGGGTAGCGGTTCATCTGTTTCTGCATCGGTAATCTTGCCCGTAACTTTCCCTGTCTGCCCTCCCCAAGCGGAAGTAGACACCAGTACAGAAATGGTTAGACAAAAGAGAACATTTCGTGGGAGGAGACCTGCGATCCTGTCCAAAAGACCGGGGATAATAAACATGAAAAATTGATGAATCATATTTTTATTCCAATCAATTAAGAAGGATTAGTGTCGATACCCACGGTACACCCATCCATTCTGGCCGCACGCAGCAAGTTAGGAAGAAACGGGAGTATCATGATATTTTTCAACGGCCTGTCAATCTTCGTAAATCCACGCCGTGCTTGATTAGGCCCAACCCATAGGTCGCCGGTATACAAAAGATAGGGGAACCCACTGACCGGGCTTCCCCTCTGCTCCGATTCCGATTCAATTTCACCACGTTACTTTACCCAGGGAAACTTATTGCTAATGCTGTTCATTCAGTCGCTCCTTACGTCATTTGATGAGAATCATCTTCCTTGATTCTTTGAATCCGGCAGTTTCGAGGAAATAGATATAAACACAACTTGTCATACTAAATCCGTCGCAGCCTACCGCAATCGGTTGCAATGATGAAAGTTAATTACTAAATTTTGTTTTAGACAACAGCTTTTTTAGTTTCGACTTTGTCCGAGCTAGGGCGTACAAATTCATTTCGGTGCAATAATCAAAATTGTTTTCCCCTAGTTCGAATGATAAATGCTTTTTGGGGTTTTCATAAGGTTTTTCTTATTGGACTGACAACGAGCAGAATACTAACAAAAACATGATCAGTCGCTATATATTCTTCATAACGGGAATTCTTATCCTAATTACCGCCTTCACCTTTTGTGGCAAGAAACAAGATAGTGATGAAATATTCGTGGCTATTGTAATAGGCGATGATAGAGACCATGTAGGCATTACTGTAAAAGACTTCTTGCACAGTTACGAACTTAGCCCCGTCCCTTTTGGAAACTTAAAGGGTTTCGATGACAAAAAAGCTCACCTGAATTTAATGACCGATAAGAAACTGATGGTGTTGGAAGCATTAAAATATGGTCTGGAGTTCGACGAGAAAGTTCAGATCCAACTCGAGTGGTATAAAGACAAGGCAGTCAGACATGAACTTTACAATGAGGTGGTTCGAAATCAGGTGGAAATATCTAACTCGGAACTTCGGAATGCATTCATAAAGTCAAAGACAAGAATCGGAGTGCTACTTCTTGTAATGAAGACGCAGGAAGAAGCCTTTGCATTGAGGAACAGGCTTGTAGACGGGGCCAACTTTGAAGACTTAGCTGCAGAAACATTTGCATACCCATTACTCGCAGAAAACACTTTTGACTTATGGTATCCATTATGGGGCCAAATAGATGAAAGCATAGAGCAAGTGGCATTTTCGTTGGAACTTGGAGAAATATCAAATCCTGTGAAAACCAAATGGGGCTACGCCATCCTAAAGGTTGAGGAGATAATACAGCACGCTATCATAACAGAAAGTGAGTTTCAAAAAAGAAGAAAGGGTATTGAGAAGATCATCCGAAGACGGAAAGAAGAAAAAATAGCTGATAAATTTATTAAAGATTTTATGGAGTCAAAGAAAGTTAGAGTGTATGGCCCCTCTATTGTTTTTCTTGTTGAAAATAGTAAAGAAATCTTGGGTGAATATGATTCTTTATACCCTTTAGAAACCCCAAAAAATTTGGATATAGAAATCGGTAAGTATCGTCAACAAGTTGAATATCATCTGAATAATGTGATTGTTGAGTTCGAGACCGGTAGGTGGACCATGGGCGAATTCCTTGATAAACTGAAAAAGGTGCATCCTGATTCCAGGCCCATTATGACAAGCAAAAACAATTTAAAAGACGTAGTAGCCCGAATGGTACGGGACGAATTTCTTGCCAAAGAAGGTTATCGACGAAAGTTACAGCACAATAATTACGTCCAAGAGGAGGTCCGGCGCTGGAAAGAAGAGATAGTATTTAACAAGTTTAGAAATGATATTATAGATACCGTAAAGGTCACCGAACCGGAATTAATAAAATATTATGAGGACCACAAATCAAGATACATGGAACCAGACAGGGTTAATATAAGAGAAATATTTGTCCCCGCCAGGAGTGAAGCCGATCAACTCTTAGAAAAAATAAATAATGGCGAAGATTTTGCAGTCCTTGCTCAAGAGTATTCAATCCGAACATGGGCAGCTAAACAAGGAGGAGAATTTGGTTTCTTCGGATATGGAATCCATGGTGAAATTGGAAACAGGGCTCTATCCATGAACGTCGGTGAACTTACGGGACCTATTGAAATCGAGGATAAGACATTCGGAAAAGGGTTTTCCATCTTTCAAGTTATCTCCAAAAAAGAAAAACGCTTCAAAACTCTTGAAGAAACTAAGACCATAGTACAAAGGAGCCTGCTTGAGAAAAAAAGGAATGATGTTTTGAACAGATTCTTGGATAGTTTAAGAGGCGAATATACAGTGCATGTAAACCAAGAGTTACTTAGCAAGATTATGACCACCGATGATATGGCAAGAGGAGGAAAGGTAGAAATGATATATGTACCGCTAAATTAAACCGGGTTTGGTTCAGGATATTCATAAAGATAGCAGTCTTACTTACATCCCCATTACCCTATATCTTCCACGATCAAGGTACATCAGACGGCCATTCTAATTTTGGATAAAATTGGTAATCAAGGAAATATTCATCAATAATTGCATTGGACCATCGACTCTTCATAACCATTTTTTTCTTTCTTATCATTTCAGGAAGGTCAATATATTGAGTAAATGTTATATAATCTTGCCAACTTCCTTTAAATTTCTTGGGCCACTCTTTGGATAATGGATGATTTGGGTTATAAGTACTTACAACATGTTTTTGATAACTGTTTCTCATGTTCCCAATTGTACCGGGTTTGTCTATATGAGCGTATTTTACAACCATTTGGTCTCTCGGGATATTCTCCCATCCAAATGGCAGGGATCCATGGCTACCCCATTGTACATTAATGAGAGCTCTATTATGGTGTTCTCTGGCATCTTCCACTGCCTTTTTAGTACTTAAAATTGCTCTGTGAAAGTAGGTATACACATTCACAATATTACCATTTTCAGGATCATATTCAATCCAAACTTTTTCGTGATCCGTGGGATCGTTATCGTGGGGATAATTAATATCGTCGTCCCAGAACAAACTATATTCTATGATAGGTTGATCCGGATGCAAGATCACAACTGCATCCTCAAGAGCAAAGAACTCTTTCGGGTTTACATAAAGCCTTGGAGCTAACCGTATAGCTAGTTCAAATTCTTCAGGTGTCACCGATTGTGGCGGATCCAATCTTAGCACATTCCTGTACTGTTCACTTGCTTCCTTTAGTCTTCTTTCCAAGTGAAATGCATACCCGAGTCGATTATTGTAATAGACGTTTTCGGGTTCGAACCGTAACCCTTGTTTGTAATGCTCAATTGTCTTTTCAAAATTCTGTTTGTTATTTTTTTTACTCATTCTATAAAGATCCAGGTACATATCCCCCAGTTCAAAATTCATTACCCCAATTGACGAAACCAATGAATACTTTGACTTATCTTTTTCCGTTATTGAGTTTATTTGTGTACAATTGGGTGCTGTTCCAAAACATATTAAAATGCCAACACTGAATATTAATAAAAGTTTTTTTCTTTCCATTCCCTCTCCCTTGGTTTATAAATCTGTTGTTCCCTTTATGTGCATCCTTGCCATTCTTGCATTATCAAGTGAATTAGCCTTTACTTGGGTCATGTACAACCTCATTAGAAAAACTTAACTTCGCTTCGCAATTGGAATAGTGAGACGTTCAATTAAAATACTCCGATTCGTTTTATTTGTTACTCTACCAGTGCTTTCCCACTTATACAGGGAAATCCATACGACAAAAGGTAAATATCTTTTTCATTGAAAATTATCCTTTTATTCCGGACATAGTAATTCCTTCGGTAAAATATTTCTTGAAGAGAAAGAAAAGAGCCAATATAGGTACCGTCAGAAGGGTCGCACCAGCCGTTAGAATGCCTGGATAACTACTATATTCGCCCTGAGCGTAAAGACCCAACAAAACACTAGGTGGCATAAAATTATAATCCTTTGTAACAATCAGATACCACAGGAATTCATCCCACATGGCCATGAACGTAAAAATAGCAATAATCATGGTGATAGATTTCGATAATGGCAGTATAATCTTAAAGATAATCCTTAATTCGGAACAGCCATCGATCCGGGCTGCATCAATCAGAGATTGCGGAACAGTTTTAAAAAACTGGGTGAAGGAAGAGGAAAATTGCCCAAGAACTGATCATAAACGGCGCCATCATTCCTTATCAGAGGTTGTGCCTGCCGGTATGGTCTTCCAATCGATCCGGGAATCAGGATGTAACGAATTCCATTCCTCAACCATCTTGCTTTCAAATTTTGACAGTTCCAAACTGGGGGCGGTCCAGTATGATACATCTTTAGTATTATTCTTGTCTTTTGATGAACGGCAAGACATGACCATTGTGGTTACCGTAATGAATAGCACTGTAAAACATCTTAATTGGATATCTTTATTTCTTTCAACAATCCACTAAATACAAACCCCCACACAAAGGAACTTGGTGGGGGTTTGTATTTAGAATTGCTCTAAAGATCCAGCCGGTTACTTGAGTAGTAACATTTTTTTAGTGGCTGTGAACCTTTCAGTTTCCAGACGATAAATATACACACCGCTTGCAACTTTGGATCCGTTGTGATCCAGTCCGTTCCAAATAGTCGTGTATAAACCAACATCTTTCCGCTCATTTACCAGTGTCTTTACATTATGACCTAACAGATCATAAATCCGAATGGTCACATTCGTAGCTTCTATAATGTCATAG